>JAEEGL017048047.1_pt1 | contig 20396 bp, 9 predicted proteins | sample 9134231 | NCBI WGS metagenome assembly JAEEGL01 (sample SAMN16246548, study PRJNA631951) | gut metagenome | biome: gut microbiome; feature: rumen; material: fiber-attached | host: Bos | place: Iran: Karaj | collected 2018-10 | reverse complement strand
TGAAGGCTTTGGATGAATATATTGACTATTACAACAATAAAAGAATAAAATCCAGGTTAAAAGGAAAGAGCCCGGTGCAATACCGAACTCTTTCTCTAAGTCATTAATGTTTAACCCGTCCAACTTTTTGGGGTCACTTCATGAAAGAGACGCACCTTTTGAGTTTTCAGTTCTGAGTTCTCAGTTTTGAGTTTTCAGTTCTGAGTTGCAAAAAACTGACTACTGATAACTGACTACTATTTTTTGCTTCCGAGCAAAATGTTGTAGATGCAAGTGATATCAACACTTGTAATGCTTCCATCGCCATCTACGTCGCTTGTGGCAAGGAATGTCTCGTCGCCACTGAGCAGATAGTTGTAGAGTGCGGTGATGTCGGCAACTGTTACTTCACCGTCGCAGTTCACGTCGCCATAAACTTGACCACCACCTGCAATGGTTGTAACCTCTATCATATTAGACCAGTTGCTGGATGTTGAACCGTAGAAGGCCATAACATCATAATTGTAAGTGGTCTCGGGCAGCAATCCAGTAACATTATATTTATTGCTAGTAATGCCATTTATCATGATAGGCTCTCCTGCTAAGCTGGTGTCGGTGAGGTCCACGTCATAGATTTCCACGCCAGTGATAACCACACGTTTCTTCTTGATGGTTGTGGCAAATCTAATCTTTTGTCCTGCCGCTTGAGCGCAGTCGAGTGCTACAATGAAACTGCCCTCGTTGCTTGAAGGAACAACTATAGTGTCGGTGCTTGTTCCACAGCTCACTACCAATGGGCAATCTACATCGGTATCATAGGCGCGGGCGGTGAACTTAACACTAACCTTGCCATTGCTGCTTGAAAGGTCAACAGCTGGAGTTTGCAACACGCCATTATAGCTTGTTGCACCCAGGCGAAGACCTCCCACGGCCTGATAAACGTAGGAAGCAGACCAACCTGAATTGTCGGTGTAATTGTTTACTGAGCTAGCTATATTGGTAGAGCTCTCACTTACACACTTTGCAAATGTCTCAGTAAAGAACGGGCTCGCATCAATAGCAGGCGTAACGCGCAATGTGTAGCTGGTAGCAAATGGGCATGGATCCCAGTTGGCAGTGAAATTTGTGGCGCCAATAGCTGTAGCAGCGGTAGCGTGTGGTGCCACGTTGTTAACGGTGGCAGTTCCGGTAAGAGCTACTATCGCATTTTGAGCGCCTGGAGTGCTGATAGTGATGTTTCCATTGTGGGTGCCAGCGGCTGTAGGCGCATAAGTGACAGTCACGGTAACATAGCTACTCTCGTCGTAGGTCGCAGCAGGGATGGTACTTGGGCTCACGGTGAACATCTGATTGTCGCTGGTAAGCGTAACGTCATCAGTGATAAATTCGCCATAAAGCCTGAAAGTCCTGCTTGCTGTGCCACCAGCAAAGGCGGTAAAGTCAAGCGACTCGTAACTAGTGCTCAAGGTTGGAGTCTTGAGTTGTGCAGTGCCATTAACGCTGATAGAAACCTGCTGGGCGCCGGCACTATTGAGGTTGATAGTAGCTGAAGTATTGCCAGCGGCAGTAGGGATAAACTTGATGGTGAGAGTTGTTCCCGCCATAATCTCAGCATTGGTGAAGCTAGTGGGTTCCACACTATAGATGCTGGGACCAACCACATTGACGCTCACGCCCTGAGTGAGGTTACGGCCTTCCAAATTTACTGTTGTGGTGATTGTGTCGCCCACATATCCATTCATATTGACCTCGGTCTTGCTGACTATGATTCTTGGCAAGGCGCTCTGCTGCAAGATGTAAGATATGCCGCTGAGGGCATTAATGATGCCATAACCACGCTGCTTGGGTGGACTCGTTGGGTTGACATATGCCGTAGAAGTGTTGGCGATAGCGTCTTTCACACCGTTGACATCGAGTTCGGGATTGGCTTGCAGGTAGAGTGCTACTACACCAGCGGCAATAGGCGTTGACATCGATGTGCCGCTCATCTCTCCCCATTTGTGAGTGCGTCCATTATAGGAGACTGAATAAGATGTTCCATACTGGCTATTATAGGAGTCGTAGCCGTTGAGCGAAGAAATCACAACGTGACCTGGAGCAGTGATGAATGGGTGGTCAATGCCCTTGACGTCGGTGCCAAAGCTTGAGAAATAGGCCACGTCATTTATATTGTAATAGCCGTTATAGCTTGTGCGTGATGCCATAGCTCCCACGCTGATGGTCTTGCTGCCACAGATGTCGTCGCTCATGGTGCCATCTTGCTGGCCAAGTGAAAGTGTGTAGCCGCTGATGTTTCCCGAAATGCCGATTCTCGAGGCGCTGCCACCTTCGCACCATGCGTCGATGGTGTTGCCAGCGGCACTGGTCACGATGTAAGCGAGACGGTAGTTGCTGTTTTTCGCTCCACTCATAGAGGGATGAATGAAGATGTTCTTACGGTTATTCGAAGAACTGAAAGAAATCTCCACACTGCTGGAGCTGTTGAAATAGGAACCGAAATTATTTAAAGTGGTGCTGCCAGTGATCTCGTCGCTGGTATAGACGATGGCACCAGTGTTGCGGTTCACCACAAGCACTTTGAGCTTGAGTTGGTCGCTGGTGCGGCCCCAAATGTCCATATAGGCAGATCCATAGTAGGAAGAGCCTCCCACGTTAGCTGCTCCTGTAGAAGACTCGTGGATTATAGCAAAGGCATCACTCTCGCTCAAGAGAGTTTTTTTGGCATAGCCATAGGCGTCGCCTTCGTTGCCTGAGGAGAGAAGAATCACTGCGCCATATTGTGTGGCGACTTGGTCATAGGCACGGCATATGTAGCTTGAGCCGTCGTGCGGACCCATGTTGGAACCCAGGCTGATGCTGATGACACAAGGCTTACCCACGCTCTTGGCATAGTTGGCGATATATTTCGCACTATTAACGATAGCGGTTTGAGACAAGTTGTCGCCGAGTCCGCACATTACCAGGTCGCAGTCGGGAGCCATGCCGGCATAGTTGCCAACCTGCGAGCCACCAGCGCAACCTGTGGTGTGAGTGCCGTGACTCTCGGCGTTATAATCGGTGGTGAGGGCGGCAATCTGCGCGGGAGTGGTGTAGTGATAACCACTAAGTGTGGTAGTTCCAACCTGTGGTGCTGTGCCACCATTGGCACTTGTGGCATTAGGCAGATACACTGCTTTGACACGTGTGTTGCCCGAAGAATCGTAGAAAAAGCGGTGGTTGAAGTCCATACCAGTGTCAATGACGCCAATCACCACGCCTGTGCCACGGTAGTTCTGTGGCAGACCGTTGCTAGTTCCATTCCATGCCTGGTAGGCTTTGGTCACGTTCTTGGCTTGGTCGGTGTAAGCTTGGGCAATCTGCGCGATAGCAATCTGCTTCACGATATCGAGGTTGGCGACTTGCTCCACCTTGTTGATGGGCACGAGGGCGGTGACAACATCGTCAAACTCGCCAGTAATAGTCACTCCCAGCGCTTTGAGTTGGGCAGTGGATTTACCGTTCAGCAAAATAAAGCAGTCCATGGTCTCCACACCGTTTATTGCCTTAGTTTTACCAAACAAACTCTTGTCGGCTTGCTGAGCTATGCCATTGGCGTAGTTTTGCAAGAACAACTGTGTAGGCGCACTAAGCTTGTCATTGGCAAGCATTGTCAGCGACAGCATTAATGCAATTAATAAAAATAGTCTTCTCATTGTTTGTAAGTTATTTTAATGAATATTTGTCAGAAATAATTAGTGCAAATTTAAACAAAATGATAATACCTATGACAATAAAAACCTTTTTTAACGACTTAATAAGATTAAGAGACAATCGGAGTAAAACTCCTGACTGTCTCATTCCTGTTTTATCATAGTATCCCTAATGACTGATTATTAGATATTTAAAAGAATATTATAAACAGCGGTAATATCAGCTGCTGTGATGATGCCATCGCCAGTTTGGTCGCCATTGATGAGATTGGTTGTGGTTTCGTTTAGCAAAAAGTCGTAGAGAACAGTGACATCGGCAGCTGTAACCACGCCGTCTCCGTTCACATCGCCAGCAATAACCACACTAACTGGTGCATTGCGGTAAATGGTCTCAAGGCCTGGAATGAGCATTGTGTATTGCTGCCCTACGGTAGATTTTCCTAGAGTAACCTGAATGTAAGTGAGTTGGATGGGATAGTTGCCTATGTCATCGGCATCAATCCACTGATCAACAGGAAGATCGATTGTTGTCTCCACGTTGGCAGAAACCGAATCAGGTGTGACAGCAGGATAACTTATTTTACCACCATTGGGCCTAAGGGCAAAAGTAACACCTGTGACTGGTGCCTCACCAGGATTGATGCGCACGCGCAGCGTGTCGGGAAGGCTCCATAGTGTTATAGTCTTTTTCATTCGTAGATAATTGGTACGCGCACTGGTTCCTGTATATGTAACTTTCATGCCATTGTCTAAAGGTTCGGTGACAACATTCTTTCCACCGCTCATGCTAAACGACCAAGTGCTTAAATCCATTTCTGGGTCTATGGGATAAACGCGCTTAACAGGCTTCTCTACTTTTACCTTCATGCTCAACAGTTTGTCTTCAAGCACTCCAGTGACTACTGCCTCTCCATCGCGCACTCCACGCAACACACCAATGTTTTCATCAATGACAACGATGCTCTCATCGCTGCTGCTCCAGGTGAGCGCGGCGGGATCGAGGGGCATAACGGTCTCTCCTACTCGGCTCTCCACGCCCACAGCATGGGTGCGATAGGTGTCGGTAATGATTGAGTCGTTGGTGAGACTCATGTCATCGCCACTGCCCACAATGGAGATGGGCAGAGTGGCGCTAATACCATTGTAAATGGCAATTATCTCTCCATCGCCACTACCATTGGCAAAGAAGGTATTGCCGTCTTTGATGGTGCCTAAATTCTCAGGGACCTCAAGTGTGAAACCCTGCACGTCGGTGTCGATGAGCATACCATACTGGTTGTAGCCGTAAATAACTGGACTATAGATACCATATTTGGGCACTCGCTGAGCCCAGTCTTTGAAACGAATCTCGGCAACCTCGTCATCGTCGGGGGCACTACTCACTAGAAACAGACCGTTACTGTCGGCACGCTCATGACCATCGCTAGGCACATTGCGAACACCCAACGCACTGGTATAAAATGTACTGGAACCGCCACCGTCGAGGTTCAAGCCCTCGGTAGCACCAGCATATTGCAGCAGGTCGCCTAGATGCGAAGTGCGGCAACCATCACTGATTAGCGAGCGACCGTCAACAACAAGGAAAATCACCGTCTGCCCGCCGTTGGCAAAACCTATACATGTGCGTGGATGCATATCGGGGTTGCCGTCGTTGATAGTCTCGCCGTTATGCAGCACCCATGGCTGACCGCTCACCACTTCGCGTGGGTCAATCTTGATGCCACCAGCCACAGCGTTCATAGTAACTGTCACCTCATCGCCCACTTGCAAACTAGAGATAAAATCGGCAGTAGTACCTTGTCCATGCAGTACATATCTGCCATCAGGAATCTCCATGTCACCGGCTGTGCTTGGCATGCCTGTGATTACCATCTTAAACGGCTCAAGAAAGTTGAATGTATCACCCTCCACGAGCATCGCCTCCACCTCACAGCACGCCGATGTTTGGTTGGTGTAACCGTAGAATCTGTCGTTGTAGAATGTGATGACGTTGTTGCTCGCATCGGTATTCACGCCGCCAGCAGTCACAGTTGTGCCGTTATGAGTTACCGAACCACTGAACGACACCGCATTGATATAGGAATTGCGATTTTCGTCAAAAACATACTTAAATTCATCATTATTGAGTTTATACACCACTCCATCGCCAATGCAAGTGCCAATGGGCGTTCCCACCATCGACACGCCATGCGTAGTTGTGCCACTGGTATAGAAAAAGTCGCCGTTAATGCCTGCAAAGAAGCGATGCCCAGGACCATCGTTGCGCTGTGCCATCGATGACACCACCTCACCGCCAGCCGTCTTATCGGTGCCGCTCACAGTGCGCATGGTAAGATAGGGATTTGTCATATCGATGGTAGTGTAGAACACTCGCATATCAGTACTGCCATCAGTGAAATAAAGCGACGTCTGGCTCGTGCCAGGACCTATCTTGGCATGGAACAATGTATCAACCGAGTATTCCACACCCAGCAGGCTCCAAGTGTTGCCTGCCCAACCAATAGAGCAAACAAGCATCAGTAAAGCTGTTAGACCATTTTTTTTCATTATATTCAGCATTTATTGTGCATTATGCATTTTATTAACTTCCTAGAAGAATGTCATATACAGCGGTCACATCGGCGGCAGTGATTATGCCATCGCCAGTTTGGTCACCATTGACGAGATGGGTTGTGGCATCATTGAGCAGGAAATCGTAGAGGGCAGTGACATCGGCGGCAGTAACCACGCCATTTCCATCAACATCACCTGGAATCACTACAGTCAAGGGTGCATAACGGTAAATAGACTCAAGGCCTGGGATGAGCATTGTGTATTGCTGCCCAGCGGTTGGCTTGCCCATAGAAATCTGCACGTAATTCAGTTGGATTGGATAATTGCCCATGTCGTCGGCATCTATCCACTGGTCGATTGGTAGGTCTATTGTTGATTCCACATTGGCAGGCACCGAATCGGGAGAGACAGCCTGGTAGCTGATTTTACCGCCATTGGGCCGCAAGGCAAAGGTGACTCCAGTTACTGACACCTCACCGGGGTTGATGCGCACTCGCAACGTGTCGGGGATACTCCACAACACTATTTCCTTGTTCATACGCAAATAGCAGGTGCGCCCGCTGGAGCCAGTAAAATCCACTTTCACACCATTTTCCAATGGCTCTACAACTAAGTTCTTGCCGCCGCTTATATTAAAAGTCCAAGTGTTGAGATCCATCTCAGGGTCGATAGCATAAATGCGCTGCACAGGTTTCTGAACTGTCACTTTCATAGTCACCGACTGCTCGTTGATGGTGCCAGTGACCGATGCCTCGCCATCGCGCACACCTTGCAGCACTCCAGTGTTTTCGTCAATAACGACTATGCTCTCATCGCTGCTGCACCATGTGAGTGCCTCAGGGTCGAGAGGCATCATGTTCTCCCCTACTCGACTTTGCAGCGCCACACGATGGGTGCGGTAGGTGTCGGTGATTATGGAGTCATTTTTCAACTCGATGGCATCGCCACTGCCAATGATGGTTAGTGGTGCGCTCACGCTCACGTCGCCCAGTGTGCCAGTGAGCATGGCAGTGCCGCTACCGCTGGCAAAGATTGTATTGCCGTCGCGTATTGTTCCTAGTGATTCATCGCACGACAGCTCCACGCCCTGCACATCGGTGTCGATGAGCATGCCATACTGATTATAGCCATAGAACTTTGGAGTGTAAATGCCAAACTTAGGTACCACAAGGCTGAAATCGACAAATCTCAACGAGGCTATCACATCGTCGTCAGGAGCGTTGCACACTGCAAAGAAGCCGTTGCCGTCGGCACGCTCAGTGCCATCGCTGGGCATGTTGCGGACGCCCAAGGCACTCGTGTAGAGAGTTGATGAGCCACCACCATCCACATTCATAGCATCGGTAGCTCCAGCGTAGCGCATAATGTCGGCAAGCACCGAGGTGCGCACCCCATCACTAATGAGCGAGCGACCATCAACCACGAGAAAATATACCTTGCTACCACCGTCGCTGTAGCCAACAGCCGAGCGAGGATGCAGCTGACTGGCATCGGGACGCTCGCCTTCGCTATCGAGCACCACACCGTCGCCAAGTATCTTGGGATTTCCCGAAATAACCTGTTCGGGCACCACGCTCAAGTCGCCAAATGTCCATGTTGGCGAGATGGTGATGGTGTCTCCAACAAGCAATGTGTTGACCACAGTTGCGGCAGAGCCACGCCCGCGAATCACATACTTACCCGCAGGAATCGTCATGTCGCCAGCAGTACAGGTGTCGCTCTCCACAACCATCCTATAAGGCTTAGCACTCTCAAATTTGTCGCCCTCAACAAGGCGCGCCACGAGTTCAGTTCCAGCATTGGTCTGGTCGGTGCTGCCGTAGTAACGGTCGGTATAAATTACTATCTTGTTATTATTCTCGCTCGAATAGGTATTCACACCGCCTAACGTAGCGGCAAGGCCAGCAGGGGTCGTCAACGTGCCGCCAAAAACGAAGGGGTTGACGTAAACCATCTCATTCTCATCGACAATGAAATTCTTGTAGAGTGCAGCATTGTTGCGGGCTCGATAAATCTCGCCATCAACAACCGTAGCGCCAACTGGAGTGCCCACTATCGACACTCCACGGCCTGTGGTGCCGCTAGTGTTGAAGAAGTCAGCATTGATACCAGCAAAATAGCGCTTGCCAGGCTCACTCTTGCGCTCGGCCATTGCCGATACTTTTTCGTTGCCAGCGAGCTTATCGGTAGCACACACTCCTGCCAGCGACAACCAGGGATTGGTCATGTCGATAGTGCAATAAAACACCCTCAACTTGCCGGTCTCATTGTGAAACCATAGCGAGGTCTGAGTGGTGCCTGGCCCAACCTGGTTGTGGAACAAGGTATCGACCTGATACTCCACACCCCGCAGCGTCCATGTGTCGCCAGCCGAAGCACAAATTGCCAGAATCGCAAACAATGCGAACAAACTAAATTTCTTCATATTATCGCATCTTTGATAAAATGAGGGTGTGGAATTTAAGTAATACACACCCTCATTTTTTAATTGTCAAGCATTAATTTCAGTTTCCTAACAAAATGTTATAGACCGCCGTGACATCGGCTGAAGTGATTATGCCGTCACCCGTTTGATCACCATTAATAATATGTGAATCATCATTGTTGAGCAACCAGTCATAAAGTGCTGTCACATCCGATGCAGTGACCACGCAGTCGCCATTCACGTCGCCAGGAACTGCCACGGGGTCAATAGCTGAGCCAATCTTGTAAACTCCCATACCGTTGTAGGCCTTGAAGGTGAGCAAGGTGACTTCCTCGTTGCCTTGGTCGTCGTAGCCTTTCTCAACAGCGATGCAGTGCACACGCAAACCACTGTCGTTGACCTTACCCACGCTATCGGCAGGCAGTTGCCAGTATTTCTCCATTGTCTCGAGCATATCGCCCTCACCCAGTTCGCACACGTTGATTTGGCAGCCGTTGCCGTTGCCGTTCATGTCGCTCCTAACATAGGTGAAGAAATGGCGGTCGTCGAGTGTAAACTCGTTCATACCGTTGGCGGTATAGCTTCTCTGCCTCAACTCCACGGGGACATTCTCAAAACTGTCAATCACATCGCCATCGACCGAGTAGAGCACAGGTCCCTCATCCGATCCATCTATGTAGAAGTACTCTCCACTGTAGCGTGTGTCTTCATCATTTCCAAGCAGCATTTTCACTACAGGCGCCATAGCAAATCCCACTCTGTTTTCGGGGTAGAAATTGGTGAAGTCCATATAGGGGTCTCCACTGAAACCACCTTCCCAAGTGTCGATGTCACCGCCTTGCTCGTTGTGCCAGCGATACACGGTGGGCTTGCCAGGATTATTGCTGTCGTGACCTACTGCCATAATGTTGCACTCAGCTTCCTCAAGTGTAATGTCGCCGATGAGGTCAAGGTAGTCGGTACGATAAGGCACTTCGCCTTTACTCATATTAGTCACCAGAGTCATTTCACCACTCTCGGTATCCACTTGGTAGATAGGAATCTCAATTGCCGCAGCACTAGTCATAGGTGCCACCCAGATATGCCCGAAGTTGTCGCAGCCAATGCTGGTGTTGCCTAGGAACACACCGTAAGGTGCGCCGTTGAGTGTTAACAATAGTTCTTTGGTCGGTTGTCCAGTGAGAGCGTCAAAGCAATGAACCACACCCTGAAGGATGGTATCGTTCTTGCCTGTCTCAGGGTTTGGAATAATCACCTGATTTTCTTGACTACGCGACACATACACCACGCCTCCAGTCATCGTGGCAGTGCGTGCGTTAGTATGGCAGATGGGTGAGGAGATGTAAGCATTGCCTGCATGCACACGGTCAAACATCCACAGGTTCTTAACTCCTATGCCGTTCACTTTGGCATAGGTCTGGCCGTCGGTTACAGCCCAGCTACTAATGGCCGTAAGCACAGCCATAATTGAAAGTAGTAATAATTTTTTCATGTTATTTTAGTTATCAGTTGTGAGTTATCAGTTGTCAGTTGTGAGTTATCAGTTGTCAGTTGTGAGTTATCAGTTATGAGTTTTTGCAATTCTGAGCCCAAAACTCAAAACTCTGAACTATTTAAATAAAGGGGGGAGAACAACCAATCCTCCACCCCTTCATCAACTTTATGTTATGAATAAAGAAAGTGCGTTAGTTAGCTCCCAACATGATGTTGTAAACAGCAGTAATGTCGGCAGCTGTGATGATGCCATCGCCAGTCTGGTCGCCATTAACGATGTGTGACTCGTCGTTGTTGAGCAGGAAGTCATAGAGGGCAGTAATATCAGCTGCAGTAACCTCGCCGTCGCCGTTAACGTCGCCAGGAACACTTACTACCATTGGATCATCGGGCACTACGCCTTCACCAACCACATACACGCCCATGCCATTGTAGCACTTATACTCAAACACCAGTACAGCTTCTTTGCCACCTTCTTCGGTGTAATCGGTTATTACTGGATGGATGCGAAGACCACTATCACTGGTCTGACCTTGGCCGTCGGCGGGGAAGGTCCAGTAGCGCTGCATGCCGCTGAATGACATGCCCTCGCCAAGCTCGCAGATGTTAACCTCACACGCGCCGGGAGCTTGATACTGATGTATTGGATAAACGATGAAGTTGCGATCACCAAGCTTAAATTCGGCAATACCATTACATCCCACCTCGGGCATCAACAGACTGTCGGCTGCCATTTCCTCTTGTGAGAGGCTACCAAAACCGTCAACGATAGTGCCATCGCTAGCATAGAGGGTTGGAACTGTGGTAAAGCCGTCGATGTAGAAGTTCTCACCGCTGTAGCGGGTATCTTCATCCTCGCCAAGCACGAAGCGGCATGCGGGAGCATAACCCCATTGTGTCTGGCTTTCGGGATACATCTCCACGAAGTCCATATAGGGGTCACCGCTAAAGAAGCCTTCCCAAGTGTCAGGGTAGCCGCCCTGGTCGTTGTGCCAAGCATAAACGGTGGGAACCTGTGAGCCAGGAGTCATCACGTTGCACTCGGCCTCTTCAAGGGTGATGTCACCCACGAGGTCCACATAGTCGGTACGGGCAATCACATCGCCCTTATCGAGATTTGCAACGAGTGTCAGTTCACCAGTCTCAATGTTAAGCTGATACAGAGGCACGAGAGCGGTCTGCTCACTGGTGTAGGGAGCAACCCACACGTGACCGAAATTGTCCTTACCTATGGAGTTCACGCCCAAGAAGACTCCGTAAGGCGCTCCATTTAGAGTCACATCAAGTGGGGCCATCTCTTCGCCTGTCATAGCGTCGAAGCGGTAAATCACGGCACCCATGATAGTATCTCCAGGCTGCGGAATAATCTGCTTGGCCTCGCTGCGTGCAACATACACGATGCCGTCCTGCATCACAGCAGTACGAGCCTTAGTGTTACACCATGCAAAGTCGTTTTGAAGCTCATTAACGCCGTAGTGGAAACGGTCGAGCAGCCACAAGTTGCGCATGCTGATGCCATTCACGGTCTCATAGCCGTTAGGGTCTTTCTTCAGCAACAAACCTGCTGCCGACGCACTCGAGCATGCTATTGCAATCAATGTTAGAACGAGTAAAAATTTCTTCATTTTGCAAAATGTTTTAGATATTAATAATGATTTTTTAGAATTTTCTTTACAACCCACAAAGAAAACAAAAACTAAACAAATGACCAAATTTTTCTCACATTTTTTCTACGCAAAGTAACAAAATTACACATTATTAGTAATAAACATCCAGAAATCGTAACTCATCCAAGTTTTTCAAACTAGGACTAACAGAAGCAAAAGGAGCATCAAAAAAGCCACCACCCCGGCGGCATGATGCGTCGGGGTGGTGATTATGTGAAAGTATTTCAGAAATACTCTTTAGAACAAATTGGTCAGTCGAGGATTGATGCAAAGGCCAAGGATGCGCTCCTTGTTGTTGTTGAAGTCAATCACCTTCTTCTGCACTGGGTCGAAGTATTTCAAGCCAGTAGTGTAGTTCTTCTCGGTGGTTGCAGCACGGAAGCCGAAATAGACGAAGTGAGTGAGAGCATCAACGGCAAACTGTGTGGTATATACACCCTCATCGGCAGTGGTGTTCTCGGGATTAGCCTCCATGTTGATGAAAGTGGTGTACTGGTCGTAGTCTAAGCCCTGAGTAGGACCTGGCATTGGGTAGCAGGTGAAGCCAGGACCCGGTGTTCCACCCTTGCACATCCACACATAGAGGTTGCCCAGATCCTCGTCGAGCGTGAAGGCGCGAGGCTGGGTGGCCTGCAGCACGATGGGGAATGGAATGGGACCGGTCTTGGTTGCCGAGGCCTCACCAATGTCGCTGGTGCGGAAGCGGTAAATACCATTGCCCGAGTAGTTCTTACCCCACCAGAACACGCCTGTGCGGTCCTGATAGAGACCAGTGTGGATAGCGCCATAAGCAATACCATTGCCATAATAGTTGAGCATATTGTTCACGCAGAAGTAGCCTGCGATACTCGAGAACACTGTCTGCTCACGCTCGCCACGTGTGGTGAGTGGCAAACGACGGATACCAGTGTTACGATCGGTATAATATAGGTAACCTCCCACTTGGTCGGCAAAGCCCTGGAATGGGTCGTTGAAGGCCTGACCACCCACGTTGGTGACCATAGTGCTCACATCGGTGCCGTCAGCAGTCATCACACTGATTTTACCGTCGCCCAACACGCCATTCTCGTCATTGACATAATAGTACTGCTTGCCGCAGTCGAGGATATAGACATAATCCTTGTCCTCAACGCTGGCGAACACTAGAGTGGTGGGCATATTGCCAGAGCTAACACCCATATCGAACGGCATGTTCTTGGTGCCAGCAGGCAACTGGCTCATATCCACGAGCTTATAGGCCTTGATATTACCGCCAAACACTGCATAATACAATGTTGGGCAAGGAATCGACGAACCCACCTGCACGTTGACATAACTGTCCTCAAGGCGGCGGTTCTCGCCGTTGATGTCAAACCATGTCTGTAACTCAATCTTCTGCGAACCTATGTTCTTGAATTTGAGCTTGCCAGGATTATCAACAGTGCCATCGCTGTGGCTGTAACCTGTGAACTCATTGATAACAGTGCCGTCTTCAAGCGCTGTGCCCTCTGGGAACTTCCACACATACTTGCACTCGAGGTCCTCGGGGTTAGGCAGCGCTATGTCGAGAAGCACAGTCACGTCGTTGATGACTACAGTCTCGGCGCTCTGCTCTTTCACACTGAGCACAGGAGCGATATCATATATGAGTAGAGGATAGGTCTGCTTGCCCACTCCATCAACAGTCAAGGTCACGTTGTAGATACCAGCTTTGGCATACTTATGTGTTGGGTTCTGGTCGGTTGATGTCTCACCGTCACCAAAGTTCCAAGTCACCGCACCGCCTTTTGAGCTGGTATTGTTAAACTTGATAGTTGATACGACATAGAAATCGAGAGTATATTCATCTCCATCAACATTGTAGGTGAAGTCGACATCCTTGCCGCCAAAGTTGCCATACACGGGATCCTTCTCGACGCACGATGCCAACGCCAGCACCACCAATGTCATTAATGCTAAATTCTTTATCTTCATAACTCAAAGTGGTGTTTTAGTTAAGAGAAATTTGCTTGGTCTCGGTATCTTTACCCATCTTTCCTGACTCATCAAAGACGCGGAAGGTGGGATAAAGGATGTAGTTACGGGTGAAGTTCACCGAATAGTTCTTGTCGCTGCTGTTGTAAATCCAGTCCTGGAAAGGTATCTCGCTAATGAGGTCTTTCCAGAATGGCATATACTGCTTGCGCACCGAGGTGATGCGGCCACCGGTGTCATCGCTGTATCGACAATAAACCCAAGGGCTCGACTCATACACCTCAAAGACGTTGGCACCAGCAGGCGCCTGGTCGGGGGTGGCAATCTCATGTTCGGTCTTCACGCCAGCATCATCTACTGTGATGTAGTAGTAATGATCCACAACTTCGGTGTTCACGTACCATAAATTGCTCTTTTCACTCGACTCGGTGTGGAAAGGAATTGAGAAGCCATACTTAGTGTTGAGTTCGTCAAACTGCTCGGCAGTGAAATCGTAGTTGATATAGATGTTGCGCAGGTCGTTGTAATAAACGCTATCGCGAGTCAAATACTCAACCACATGGTCAACAAATTCCTGCTGGAAGGTTGCTGGGTAGTACATGTTGAATCGCTCAGCATCAAACTGCTCGGGGTCAACCCACGAGACAGGAGCCAGCGTTGACGACACCTGGAAGGAATCGACAAGCACATACTCGTGTCCGTCCCACTCTGCCTTGTCATGCGAGAAGGTGGCAAGGAGCACACTGTTACGCACGGTGTCGGTAGAGTTTACTGTCTTAGTATAGGACAGCGAAGTAGTAAGTCGGCAAGTAGCGGCAGCCGAGGTGGTGCGTGTCACCAGTCCCCACACCTCGCAGTGGTCAATTTTGTGGTCGCTGCTGGTATAGTATTTTGCCTTGAAGTTGACATATCCTCCAGCCTTTGCCACGTCGCTGAGTTCCCACGACACCGTTGGCACCACTTGACCAATTTCCATATTATCGGCAAATGGGTCATCCACTGCACAAGAAGTAGTCAGTGCCACCAAGAGCGCCAGAGAACCTAATATATTAAAAATCTTCATCATAATTCTTGAATTTATAATTGATTCATTACATTTCTTGGTGTTCATTACTCGCCAGTGAGCGAGGTCACCTCGCCATAGGCGTGCGACCAAATCATGGGTTCTTGCAGCCACTTGTAGTTCTTATAGGCACCTAGACGCTGCAATTCCGAACGGTTGTATTTCTCCTCGGTCTCGGGATCGTAGTTCAGGCGCTGAATCCAAGCGTTTTCCTTCTGTGCTTCGGTCAAGCCGTCAACCCAGTAGGGAGCATACAAGTTATATGGACGTCGCAGGTTAGGATAGATAATCTCGTTGGCATCACCTATACCGTAGTTGTTGCGCTTGTTGCTGTAATGGTAGCGGCGCATATCAGTCCACATCTCGGGTTGATAAACCATGGCGACATATTTCTGAATCATCAAGTCGCTGAGGGTATATTCCGAAGGGTTGAAGAACCAGTGCTTATTGCCACGATCAGTAACCTTAGGCACGCGCAGAGTGGCCTTGTTGATAGAGCCGTCAGGCTTATAAGTATAGGTGTAGTACTCCTCGTTGTTGAGGAAGGAGTTAATTTGACCTTCCCAATACTGAGCCTGAGTGAAGCCTGGAGTGCCACTCACGGTGCACTGGCCAGGATACTTATTGTCGGTGCTCTCGTTGTAGTTGGGATTAGGATACTTCTTCAAGAAGAACTCAAGGTGACGCTCAATGTTATGCTCGGTAGCTTCTTTAGCAAGGGCACAAGCGCCAGCTTTGTCACCCAACCAGTACAAGGCCTCAGCTTTGATAAAGTACAGCTCCTCCATTGTAAAGATGGGGTTATAACCTGTGGGGTCACCGCAATAAGCGCCCATATAGAGGTTGGGATAGTTGGCAATCTTGTAACTGGTACTCATGCCAATGTTATTCTCCAGATAGCGCATCTTGATGACCGATGCTGTGGTGTTGCTTGGTGACTGAGGACCAGTGCGAGGTATCATGAGCAGCACGCAGCGTGGGTCGTTAGCATAACCCTGGAAGCTTGATGCGGTACCACCATTGTAAGTGCCGCAGAAGCGCTCGTTGTCGGGTGCGCTGATGCCAAGCACGTCAACCATGAAGTATTTGCTTGGTATTGCACCGTCGAGCAGGTTGGCTCGCGACTCCCAGCTGTTGATCACTGGCTTTGAGAGACTCCACACGCAGTTCTCAGTACCTGTGCCACCATCAAAGTTGTAACGTGGCTCGTTGCCAAACCAGCTTCCGTACAAGAGGTCGCCTTTGCGCCACTGGTTGATGGCGGCGTCGGCGGCAGCTATAATCTTCTGGCACATGGCGGGGCTGCGGTCCACATTAGGAATGTTGCGCAGCAGTAAGCGTGCCTTGATAGCATAGACTAGACCTTTCCATTTCTCAAGGTCACCGGCATAGACGCGGTCTTGCGACGCATCAATCACCAGGTTGTTCTTGTTTTGAGCATAGGCAGGGTCTTCATAGAGACGTATCAGCTCGTCGGCCTCCTCAAACATCCATTTATAGATGCTCGCCTGAGTATCGTAGGTGGGAGCATTAGTCAAGTAGGCCTGAGAGCGTGGCATATCGCCAAAGGCGTCGGTTGTCAACTGTGTTGACATTAGCTTGATGGTACGGGCTATCAGCTCATAGTTTGGTGAGTTGATTTCCTGTGAGTATTCAATCAAGTTCTTGGCATTCACGCCAATGTCGTAGAAGTGGCGGCGCCACTGTGGATGGCGGTTCATGGTGAGCATCTCCCATTCGCACTTGTAGGAATAGGCACCCACCGAGCTTTTGCCGCCAGTGGTGAGGAACTGCGAGAAGTAGTTATAGTACTCGGCATGGTCATAATTGATTTGCTGAGCGTAGAACACTACTACTGGCATTGCCACTTGCACATTGATGGAATGGGCCTTATCGGGATTGACATTGTTGTCAAGCATATCTTCGCAACTCACGCTTAATAAGCAGGTGAGAAGCAATATAGCTGTTATCTTAAGTTTATTCATAATTTCCATTTTTTACAAGTGTGATTAGAATGATGCCTTCAAAGTGAAGTTAAAGCTACGGGTTGAGGGCACGTTGTAATTGTCAATGCCCATGCCACCGGTACCACCACTCACTGCAGCCATGATTGCAGGATCATTGCCTGAGTATTTGGTCAAGAGGAACAAGTTGCGGCCGGTGCAGTTGAGGCTCAAGTGCTTAATTGGGCACCCCTTCTTGAGGAGACTGGTGAAGTCATAGCCCAAAGTCACATAGCTCAAGCGGATGTAAGAGCCATCTTCGATGAAATTAGAAGAAACGGTGCTGAAGTAGGTCGCAATGAAGTTCTGGTCAAGGATGATGGGAGTGGTGTTGGGCGAATAGGTACCATCACCATTGTCAACCACACCATTGAAGATTATTTCACGGTTACGATACTTGTCGTAGAGGTGATTCATACCATTAGTGATAAGGCTACGGCCTGTCACGTTGGCGACATCACCACCCTTGCGGCAGTCGAGAAGAAACGATGCCGATAAGCCCTTGTAGCGGAAGTTGGAACCTAAACCAAGCAGGAAGTCGGGCTCACGGTTACCAATGTATATACCTTTCTGAGCATCGATGATGGGATAACCATCGCTGTTGCAAATCACGTTTCCGTTGGGGTCACGCATGTAGTCCTTTCCAGAGAGGCCTGTAGAAGAACCGTTGAGGCGAGCCACGGGGAAGATGTCGCCATATTGTGTGCCCTGAATCTCAATCACGTCGTCGGGGAGTTTCTTCACACGTCCGCGGTTAAACGAGTAGTTGAGTGTTGCTGTCCAGTCGATATCGTGGGTGCGGATGAGGTCTTGTGCAAGCGACAGCTCCACACCATGGTTCTCGATAGTACCCTCGTTACGGGTCTGGAGGATTGTTCCTGATGCTGGCGACACACGCACACTCACAATCTGGTTATCAACAGTGGTCGAGTAGTAAGCCACATCAAGTCGGGTGCGGCTGTTGAAGAAGCGCAGGTCGGCACCAATCTCCCAAGAGCTTGTCATCTCGGGATCAAGCACGATAGCGCGTGATGTGGTGGGGTCAATGCCATATCCTGGGTCGGGGAAGGTGGTCCAGCGCTTGAAGGTGTTGGTAAACAGATAAGAAGGACAGTCTTTACCAACCTTTGCCCAGTTGCCACGAATCTTACCATAGGAGAACCAATTGTTGGTCATGTGGAATAGCTCGCTGAAGATGACACCAGCAGTTACCGATGGATAGAAATAGCTTGTGGTCTTGTTCTGTTTGAAGCGCGACGAGCCGTCGTGACGCCAGGTTCCAGATATTTGGGCAATGCCCTTATAGTCAAAACGAACCTCACCAAAGTAACCATACTTGTCGTAGGTGGAATGGTAGAGAGTCAAACCGCGATCAATATATGTCTCGGGATTGATGTTCTGCCAGCTAAAGAAGCCATCGCCGTGTGAGTCGGTAAGAAGGAACTCATATCCACCGAAACTGCCTTCAACGCCTTTATACTTGCGATACTCCATTCCATAGAAAATATTGAAGTTGAAATCCTCAGCAAAGGTGTGAGTATAGTTTGCGAAGAATTGAGCAGTGAGTTGCTGGCCACGTGAAGGCTGGAATGAATACTCACCAAAACGTGACTTGTTCTCGTTGAGAGCGGTCTGTACCTCCTCGTTGTTGATATCGACGAAGTCCTGCTCGTAGAAGCGAGGCACGGTATAGGCATCATAAATCGTGTATCCCTTGTCGAAGCCAATCTTGCCAGTGAACACCAGGTTCTTGATAGGCTCATAAGCGATTTGGCCGTTGAGCATGATGCGGTTGCTCTCGGTCTGGCTCTTGTCTAAATAGCGTCCGTAATAAGGAGAAACAGTTGCACCAATGCGCTCTGTGTCGAGCAGCAGATCCCAGCGGTCGTAACGGCTGGCCCAGTTCACTGTGCCATCAGGAGTCACGTAGTCGGCCATATTGAAATTGCGTCCCCAGTTATAAATGGTTGACATCGAGTTGCCGAAACCTCGCGAGTGGTTGTCTATGAAATTGAGCGACATCTGGATGGTCACCTTATCCGATGGTTTATACATTCCTTTGAGGAACGCGGTAATCTGGTTCTTGTAATCTTTGGGAACTACACCTTCGTTGCGGGTGTAAGCAACCGAGGCATAGGAGTTAAATTTCTCGGTGCCACCACTCACACTCACGCTGTACTTCTGCAACAGGCCAGTACCCAGGAAGCCACCAAGGTTGTCGTATAGCGTCTGGTCGGGCTGAATGTATGGTCCCCAACCGCCGCCGCCGCTATTCTCCTTATAAAAGCCTTTGGAACCAGGAGTGAACATACTCTGGAGCTTTGGCACGCGCATGCAGTTGCTTATTTCTATAGTAGCACTGGCGTTAACCTTGATAGTACCGTCTCGGCTACCGCTCTTGGTTGTGATGAGGATAACGCCGTTGGCACCCTCCTGACCATAAAGCGCGCTGGCGGCAGCTCCCTTCAAGACACTCATGGTCTCAATATCGTCGGGGTTGATGTCGGCAAGCGTAGAGCCTTTACCACGAATCGCCACACCATCAACAACCATCAGTGGCTCGTTGCTCTGAGAATTGTTCACCGAGCTGATGGCGCGAATGATGAGCTGGGTTGATGAGTTTGGAGAGCCACCACCGGTAGCAACCTGCAAACCCGCAACTTTTCCCTGAAGGGAGTTGGCGAAGTTGGCAGAGCCTCCAGCGGTAACTTGGTCACTGCTCAGTGACTGAACTGCGAAGTTCAGCTTTTTCTTCTCCTGAGTCTGACCGTAGGCGGTCACCACAACTTCTTGTAGCACTTGGGAATTATCCTCCAGCTCAACGTTGATGACTTTTTGGCCATTAACCTTGATGCTAACAGGGTTCATTCCCACATAAGAGATCTCGAGGATTTCTCCATCATTGACCTCAATAGAGTATTTTCCGTCAATGTCGGTGGCTGTGCCGCGAGATGTACCCTTCACCTGAACCGAGGCGCCTATAATGGTCTCGCCGTCGCTCTTCTGGGTAACAACTCCCGTCACAATGCGGGCATAGCCCGTCATCGCAATGACCGAAAATAACAGTAGGAGTAGCTGTTTTCTCATAATTACTTAATGTTTGTTTATATTTTATTCTTTGGTATTTATCTTTCAAGATGATATTAGTTGATAATCAGCGCGACTGTGTTGTGCCACTTTCACACTTTTTGCCACAAGATTATTTCAATTTACAAACTTAATCATTTATTTTGAATACACATTAATAAAAAACAAGAAAATTCACATTTTTTTGATTTTTTAGCATTAACTACTATTTTTTACCATATTTAACAACTCAATAACTAATACACCATTTTCCGATAAAAAATTAACAGTTTTAAGTTAAGAAAAGAAAGAGTTAAATGAAAGCAATTACAGAAGTGAGGAAATAAAAAAAGACGCCCGAATTGAACTGCACCCCAAAAGTTAGACACAAAACTTTTGAGGTGCAGTTTTTATGATACACTCGTTTGAAGAACGGTTAGAAGTGGTAAGCTTAATATATTCAGGCTATCCACTAAAGAGACTTTGTCGTGAGCGTGGCTATAC
>JAEEGL014908829.1_pt1 | contig 20396 bp, 18 predicted proteins | sample 9134231 | NCBI WGS metagenome assembly JAEEGL01 (sample SAMN16246548, study PRJNA631951) | gut metagenome | biome: gut microbiome; feature: rumen; material: fiber-attached | host: Bos | place: Iran: Karaj | collected 2018-10 | reverse complement strand
GTTGTGTGATAATGATATTCTTCGGTGGCTATAGCGCCGGGGCTCCACCTCTTCCCATCCCGAACAGAGAAGTTAAGCCCGGTTGCGCCGATGGTACTGTCCACAAGACGGGAGAGTAGGTAGCTGCCATCTTTTTATTCAGGAATCCGTCCTTCGAGGTTCATCCTCGGAGGACGGGCCTTTTTTGTCTCTATACCTGTAATGAAACTGTGTTACGGATTTGTCGTTTGGCGAAAATCTCATAAAGTCCCTTCCCTATTAGCCAAAGGCATTGACGTGGTGAATATCCCCCATTACACATGTTGTGTGCGCATGCGCTACTTTTCCTCTCTTTATTTGCCTGAAAGGAAAATTCTAGTTATTTTTGCGGCGAAAGTAGAACCTTCTGGGCAAGTATGCTTACATGATTCAAAGGGAATGATGCTTACTCGCAACGAAATAAAGATGATTCGTGCTCTTGAAAGAAAGCGCGAACGTGACGAACAGGGACTTTTCCTTGCGGAAGGTCCCAAGATCGTTAGTGATTTGTTGGGACATTTTGATTGTCGTATGCTTGTACTCACTCAAGAGCACCTTGAGCGAGAGGAGAAACTTGTTCACGAGCATGTGCAGAGTAGGAAGCCGTCTTCGTTGAGAGTTGTTTCACAGCAAGAGTTGGAACGAGCATCACTCCTCCAATCCCCACGTGATGTGCTGGCTGTTTTTGAAAAACCGAAATCGGAATCGTTTGACCTGAACATCGCGAATCGGGAACTTGTAATTGCTTTGGATGGTGTTCAGGACCCAGGAAATGTTGGTACTATACTTCGCATAGCAGATTGGTTCGGTGTAAAACACATTTTATGCTCCCCTGATACGGCGGATGTTTTTTCTCCAAAGGTTGTTCAGGCTACAATGGGTGCTGTTGCGCGTGTGCGCGTTTACTATCAGAATCTGTGCGAACTTATAAAAGGTGTGGAAGACGGGGTGAATGTAATGGGTACCTATCTTGACGGGGAAAATATCTATTCCACACAACTTCCCTCCGAGGGTATCCTGCTGATGGGAAGCGAAGGGCATGGAATTTCTGAGGAGATGGGACGTCTTGTTACAAAGCGGCTTCATATCCCCGCGGTTCCTTGCGCGTCTGGAGGTAGCGAGAGCTTGAACGTGGCTGTAGCTACGGCAATATGTGTATCTGAACTTAAAAGAAATACACTTAGGGATTTGTAAGGTTGTGAGCAGGGACTTGATTTGTAGTGCTATACCATTAGCAGTGATGTTCGTTGGGCTATTAATGACCTATCGGCTTCGCTGGCGCGATTTCCGCCTTGTAGGAAAGGCTTTTCTGCCACAAAATTCTAAGGAGTTTCCGCGTATAAGCGTGCTTATCCCCTTTGGACGGGGTGAGCACGATGCTATGGTGACAACACTCCAGCAAATTCTTGAGCAGGAGTATCCAGATTTTGAGGTTATTGTAATAGATCAAGGTAGCGAGGAGGATGCAGAGGAACTCGCTGCAGAACTCCAAGCACATAGCCGTCGCATACGTTTGTGTGTCGTTCCGCGAACAGCACACCATGTTGCTCAGGGACGACTCGCGCTGATGCTTGGCGCTCGTGCTGCTCACTCCGAGTGGCTGCTGTTCATGACGCCATTCTCTACGCCAGCATCGGAGAAAATGTTTACGTATATGGCATCGACAATATCTGACGATGTAGATGCCGTGCTAGGTTATTGTAATTTCCTCAACGACAAGTCCCGTCGCATCCGTCGTGCCATAAACGCGCGCCTTCGGAGGCAGGCGATGTGGCTCCGCGCCCTTCACTGTGGCGTGGCGATGGGGGCCGAGGATGCTGGTGTGCTTATAAGAAAGAGCAGTTTTCTTGCGTCGATAAATGACATGGAGGGATTGCGGCTGCCTGTAGGCGAGATCGATCTCAGCGTTGAGCGCCTCAAGACTTCTGCAAAAGTGCGCACAATAATGACTCCGGAAACGACTGTGCTTCAGGGAGTAGAACATCGTTTGCAAATATCCCTGCCTTTTGTTACTTCGGCTATCACGCGTGGAAGTAAGTCTAATCGAGCACGATGCTTCTATCTGCGTGATGCCTGCGCAAGTTGGACGTTGTGGTTGAGCGTTATATCCGTGTGCGCCTATGTGGGTTTCCGCGCGTACACATTCTTTCTGAATCAGTCGTATATGCAGGAGTATATAGCAATGGATATCGCTTGGTTCATGTTGACGCTGGCATTATTCCTCGTTCCCGCTATACTCATGCGCAAGGCCTGCAAGAGGATCGGGGAGATGCCTTTTTACATGCGCGAACCATTCTACGAATTGTCCAAGCCCCTGCGAAGTTTATACATTCGTAGCCGTGCGAAGCACGTAATCCGTCATTTTTCCTTGTAGAAAAATTGTTTCTGTAGCGCAGAAGCCGAAAAAATAGTGCGTCGGAAGTGCTTAGTTATATAAAAATATAGTATCTTTGCAGCCGCTATGGACGAAAACGTACTCCAAAATCTTGATTTGCACCAAGCTTCAGAGGAAGGCACCGAGATGGTGTTCCATCTTAATGATGCGTTTTTCAGGGCTTTAGCTCAGGAGGAAATACTTGGAGGCGACGTGGAGTTTCGTCTTCGCGTTCGTCGTCGTGCAGACTCCATATATCTGCTCAACGTGTCCGTAGATGGTGTCGTCCAGACGCCTTGCGATCGTTGTCTGGAGCCCGTCAGCATTCATGTGGAAGCCGAAGACGAGCTTCGAGCTGTGCATGATGACGAAAGTTTCGCCGATGAAGCAGAGGTGTTGCTGACGGACAAGCGTAGCGACAAGGTTGACCTTTCGTGGACGGCATACGAGATAATTGAAACATCGCTTCCGCTTGAGCGTTGCCACGACCGCGAGAATTGCAATCCCGAAATGCTTGCCCGCATCAGTGGTACTTACGAAGGCGAAGAATAAAGAAATAACTAATAAAATACATTAATAGAAATGGCACATCCTAAAAGAAGACAATCTAAGACCCGCACGCTTAAGCGTCGCACTCACGACGGAGCCGTAGCTCCCACGCTGGCCGTTTGCCCCAACTGCGGCGGTTGGCACATCTATCACACCGTATGCCCAACCTGCGGCTACTATCGTGGAAAGCTGGCAGTCGTGAAGGAAGAAGCTGCGGAATAAACCAATTACGTAATCAAGGGAATTAGCGATTAGGAATTAGGAACGTTTCCCAGTTGGGCTCGTTGAGTCCGTGTGAAGTGTTTCTGATTCCTAGTGTCTAATTCCTTTATTGTTTATATAGCACAATGGAAAAACTTAACGCCGTTATAACCGGTGTGGGCGGATACGTTCCCGAATACGTTCTGGGCAACGAAGAACTGTCCCGCATGGTAGATACCAATGACGAGTGGATAATGTCGCGCGTTGGCATCAAAGAGCGTCGCATCCTCAACGAAGAAGGACTCGGAACCAGTTACATGGCACGCAAGGCCGTGAAGCAACTCCTTGCCAAGACGGGTACGGATCCGCTTGAGGTGGACGCGCTCATCGTGGCTACGACTACGCCCGACTACCATTTCCCCTCAACGTCCTCCATTGTCGTTGGAAAACTCGGGCTTACTAACGCCTTCTCCTTCGACCTTCAGGCTGCTTGCAGCGGATTCATCTTTGCTATGGACCAAGCTGCCAGCATGATACAGAGTGGACGATACAAGAAGATAGTCGTTTGTGGAGCAGAAAAGATGTCGAGCATGGTTGACTACACCGACCGCTCCACATGTCCGCTTTTCGGCGACGGCGCAGCAGCCGTCCTTGTTGAGCCTACGGAGGAGGAATACGGATGGATGGACTCCATCCTGCGTACCGACGGCAAGGGACTTCCCTTCCTCAACATGAAGGCAGGCGGCTCGGCTTTCCCGCCATCGTACTACACGGTGGATCATCGCATGCACTACGTGCACCAGGAAGGTCGCACCGTCTTTAAGTATGCCGTGACGAACATGAGCGAGCTTAGTGCGACGATTGCTGAGCGCAACGGCTTGACAAAAGACAACCTCGCCTATGTCCTGCCTCATCAGGCCAACATCCGCATCATCGAGGCCGTAGCAAACAGGCTTGAGATGCCGATGGAGAAAGTGCTGGTCAACATTCAGCGTTACGGCAACACCAGCGGAGCATCCATCCCCCTTGCTCTCTGGGACTTCGAGCGCCAGCTCCATCGCGGCGACAATATAATCCTGACGGCTTTCGGCGCGGGCTTTACTTATGGTGCTGTGTACCTGAAGTGGGCATACGACACGAAATAAATTGCAACACGGAAGGCTATGAAGTCAGGATTCGTAAACATCGTAGGGAACCCGAACGTTGGTAAGAGTTCGCTCATGAACCTCCTCGTAGGCGAGCGCATCTCAATAGCGACGTTTAAGGCTCAGACAACGCGGCATCGTATCCTTGGCATTGTCAATACAGAAGAGGCGCAGATAGTGTACTCTGACACTCCCGGAGTCTTAAAGCCAAACTATAAGATGCAGGAGGCAATGCTCACATTCTCAGAGTCTGCGCTCCAAGACGCCGATGTTTTACTTTACATGACTGACGTTGTTGAGAGCCCTGACAAAAACGCCGAATTCCTGCAGAAGGTGGCACGGATGCAAGTTCCTGTCATCGTCTTGGTCAACAAGATTGATAGCCTCGCCCCTGATACCTCCTCCGATGGTGCGGAAAGTAGCCAGCAGAAGCTTGCCTCCATCGTTGAGCTGTGGCACACAATTCTTCCGAAGGCGGAGATTATGCCTATTTCCGTGCTTGCCCGCTTCAACATCGACGTTCTCCAGCGCCGCATCATGGAGCTCCTGCCCGAGTCTCCCCCTTATTTCGATCGCGACCAACTGACGGATAAGCCTGCGCGTTTCTTCGTGACGGAGATTATACGCGAAAAAATCCTTCTCTACTACGACAAGGAGGTGCCATATAGCGTCGAGGTCGTTGTGGAGAGTTTCAAGGAGCAGAAGCACTCCATCCACATACGTGCCATCATCCTTGTCGAGCGCGAAAGCCAAAAGGGCATTATCATCGGCCATCAGGGCGTTGCGCTGAAGAAGGTGGCTTCGGAGGCCCGCAAGTCGCTCGAGAAGTTCTTCCAGAAGAGCATATATCTCGAGACCGTCGTCAAGGTTGACAAGGGGTGGAGAAACAACGAAAAGCGCCTCGACGCCTTCGGCTACAGGGACATCTAAGGGTCCTTCTCGCGTTGGCGTGTCGTGCTAAACAGTAAGAAATAATCTGAAAGACAACAATGAGCAAGTTAGTAGCAATAGTAGGACGCCCCAACGTGGGTAAGTCGACACTCTTCAACCGCCTTACTGGTACGCGAGCCGCTATCGTCAGCGACCAGGCGGGCACGACGCGCGACCGCCAGTACGGGAAGTGCGAATGGTGCGGCCGCGAGTTTTCCGTGGTTGACACGGGTGGTTGGGTTGTCAATTCCGACGATATTTTCGAGGAGGAAATCCGCAAGCAGGTGCTTGTGGCAACTGAAGAAGCAGACCTCATCCTGTTCCTCGTAGATGCGCAGAACGGCGTGACAGACCTCGACATGGCCGTTGCCAACATCCTGCGCCGCCAGAAGAAGGTTCCCGTTCTGCTTTGTGCCAACAAGGTGGACAACAACGTGGAGCGCTATCAGGCGGCGGAGTTCTATAGCCTTGCTCTCGGCGACCCCATCTGCCTTTCCGCGGCTACGGGTTCCGGCGGCGGCGACTTGCTCGACGTCATCGTGGAGAAACTTGGTCCTGACAAGGAGGACGGGGAGGAGGAGCGCCTGCCTCGCTTTGCCGTTGTTGGTCGTCCGAATGCAGGAAAGAGTAGCCTCATCAACGCTTTCATTGGCGAGGATCGCCACATCGTCACGGACATTGCCGGCACGACGCGCGACTCCATCCTGACGCGCTACGACAAGTTCGGCTTCGACTTCTATCTTGTCGATACGGCGGGCATACGTCGCAAGAACAAGGTCAACGAAGACCTTGAGTTCTATTCTGTTATGCGCAGCATACGTGCAATCGAAAATTCCGACGTATGCATACTCCTCATCGATGGCACTCGCGGCATCGAGTCGCAGGACCTTAACATCGTCCACATCATCCAGCGCAACCACAAGAGCCTCGTCGTTGTCGTCAACAAGTGGGACCTCGTCGAGGACAAGAGCCAGACGGCCATCGAGTACTTCGAGCGCACCATCCGCGAGCGCCTCGCTCCGTTCGACGACTTCCCCATCATCTTCGCCTCAGCGCTGACGAAGCAACGCATCTTCCGCGTGCTCGAAACGGCGAAGAACGTGTACGTGCAGCGCAAGTTCCGCGTGGGTACGTCAAAGCTCAACGAGGAGATGCTGCCCATCATCGAAGCTTACCCGCCCCCCTCAATGAAGGGCAAGTTCATCAAGATAAAATACTGCACGCAGGTGCCAGACACGCAGATTCCAACCTTCGTTTTCTACGCCAATCTTCCGCAGTACGTCAAGGAACCCTACAAGCGCTTCCTCGAAAACAAGATTCGCGAGCGCTGGAACTTCACGGGGACGCCGATGCACATTTTTATCCGACAGAAATAATCAAACACATACAATACCATGACAGATTTCAAAGCTTTGGCGGCGCAGTACAAGAGCGAACTGCTGGACCGCGTAGTGCCTTTTTGGTTAGAAAAGTCGCAGGACAAGGAGTTCGGCGGCTACTTCACCTGCCTCGACCGCGACGGCTCCGTCTATGACACGGACAAGTTCGTATGGTTGCAAGGCCGCGAAGTATGGATGTTTGCGAAGCTCTACAACGAGGTGGAGCAGCGCAAAGAGTGGCTCGACGCCGCCATACAGGGCGCTGAGTTCCTTAAGGCCCACGGCCACGACGGCCACCTGAACTGGTACTTCGCCCTCGACCGCGAGGGGCATGCGCTGGTGGAGCCGTACAACATCTTCTCCTACACCTTCGCCGTCATCGCCTTCGGGCAGCTTGCCAAGGCCACGGGCAGCGAGGAATACGCCCGCATTGCCAAGGACACCTTCGACATTGTTCTCTCGAAGGTTGACAACCCTAAAGGAAAATGGAGCAAGGCCGCGCCTGGTGCGCGTGCCCTGAAGACGTTCGACCTGCCGATGATTCTCTGCAACGTCGCGCTTGAAATCGAACACCTCCTCGAGCCTGAATTCCTGAAGAAGACCATCGACACGTGCCTACACGAGGTGCTCGACGTGTTCTACCGCCCCGAGATAGGCCTCATCGTCGAGGCTCTTGGCAAGGACGGCGAGCTCGTGGACTGCCTCGACGGCCGCAAGCTGAATCCCGGGCATGCCATCGAGAGCTGCTGGTTCATCAAGGACCTCGGAAAGCGTCTCGGACGCCAGGACCTCATTGAGAAAGCCGTTGAGATATGTATCCATGAGGCTGAATACGGATGGGACGACGAGTTCGGCGGCATCTACTACTTCATGGACCGCCTCGGAAAGCCCCGCCACGAGCTGGAATTCGACCAGAAGCTGTGGTGGGTACACCTCGAAGCCCTCATATCCTTCATCAAGGGCTACCAGCTGACGGGGAACCCCAAGTGTCTCGAATGGTTCACGCGCATCCACGACTACACGTGGAGCCATTTCCGCGACGACGAGTACCCCGAATGGTACGGCTACCTGAACCGTCGCGGCGAGGTGCTTCTGCCCTTGAAGGGCGGCAAGTGGAAGGGCTGCTTCCACGTTCCCCGCGGACTCTTCAACGTGTGGCGCATACTGGAAGACTTGGCAACTAAACAATAAGCTCCTATGATACTTGCAAACATGCAGGATGCCGAGCGCTACTACTGCCTGCATCCACTCCTCGAAAAGCTGTTCGACTATGTCGCCACGCACGACCTGAGCCAGGTGCCTGCCGGCCGCGTGACGATTCAGGGCGACGACCTGTTCATCAACGTGACCGACGCCACGCTCCTTCCCCGCGAGGATCGCAAAATGGAGGTGCACCGCGCCTACCTCGACGTCCACATCCCCCTATCGTGCGCCGAGGAGTTCGGCTGGCGCCACACCGAGACGCTGCCCGCTCCCGATGCACCCTTCGACGAGGCTGCCGACTGCGCCCTCTACACGCAACCTGCCTCCGACTACTTCATGCTGCGTCCCGGGCAGTTCTGCATAGTCTATCCCGAGGATGCCCACGCGCCCATGATAGGCGAGGGCACAGAGCGCAAGCTCATCTGCAAGGTAAGGCTGTAGCGGAGCAGGCGTTGCCTTCTTCGCAATCTTGAGCACGGACTTCGACGTTTTTCCGACGCAGGAAAAAGCATTTTCGAGGGAGAAAGTCGCCGACGAAGTCCGTGGAAAAAATCTCGAGCTGCGCTGCTCAATGGTAGCACGTGCTACCGAGGTTCAGCCAGCAACAATCGCGTAAAACAAATGATGGTGCGTCCAATCGGGCGCACCATCATTTTTAGTATGGTCTTGGGCGAACGGCCGTTACTCGTTCTCCTCAAGCGATGCGGGAAGCATGACGACAGTTCCGCAGTTGTTCTGCTTGAGCACGATGTCGCGGCAGAATGCCTGGATGTCGGCAGGAGTTACGCTCTTGATAGCGTCTTCGCGGCCTGTGCGGCGGTCAACGTTCCAGAATACCTTGGCGCTGATGAGCCCTTGCCAGTAGCCGTTGACTTTCTGGTTGTCGGCGTATTCTTTGAGTTCGAATTCCTTAACCTTGTTGAGCTCCTCCTCGGTGACGCCGTTGCGTGCAATCTCCTCGATGCCCTGACGCATGAGCAGCAGAGCGCTGTCAGCCTTCGCGGGCTGTACGGGGCAGTATATCTGCACGCCGTATTCGTCCTTGAAGCCGTATTCGGAGTTTGCCTGTGCGCCGCAGCTGTATGCGAGGCTGTGTTCTTCGCGGATAGTCTTCAGCAGGCGCTGCGAGAGAATCTCGCCGAATGCGTTCACCACCTCGGCGTTCTTAGCTGTGAAGGCCTGAAGGCCGTGCCAAACCTGTATGATGTTGCCCTTCGGGGTTTCCATTTCGCGTACGAAGCGGTTCGTAACGACGCCGTCAACGAGGTCGAGCTTCGGATCCTTGCGCTTCTCAACTTCCTTAGCCTTGGGGAGGGATGCGAGATATACCTCCGTGAACTCGCGGAGGGAGTCCACGTTCAGGTTACCAGTGAAGAAGAACGTGAAGTCGCCAGGCGAGCTGAAGCGCTCAGCCATGATTTGCTTCATGCGTGCGTAGTCGGCGAGGTCGAGGTCTTCGGCCTTAATGCGGCGCACGCGTGCGTCGTGGTTGTAGAGCGTACCCTGTACGGAGTCGGAGAATGCCACTTCGGGCACGGTCTCGATGTTCTGCAGCTGTGTGCGCATCATGTTGATGAAGTTCTGGTATGCTTCGGGGTCGTCGCCCTGCGATGTGAACTGCAGGTGAAGCAGTTCGAACATTGTGCGCATGTCCTTCGGCGTTGTGCTTCCGCTGATGGTCTCAGTGGATTGTCCGAGGTCGAGGCTTACGTTTGCCTGCTTGCCAGCGAGAGCCTTCTGCAGCTCTGTAGCCTTGAAGTTTCCGAGGCCCGTTGAGTTGTGGACGTTAGCGGCGAGGCGCACGTTGACGTTCGTAGCGCGGTCGTTCATGTCATAGTTGTTGAAGCCGCCCCAGCTCTGTGCGCTCATGAGCACCTGGCTCTCGTTGAAGTCGGTCTTCTTGAAATATACTTCGGCACCGTTTTCAAGCGTCCAGTGTGTGTAGCCGAAGTCTGCGGCCTCTTCCTTCTTGATCTTTCCGCGCTTGGGCTCCTTAGCAATGAGGGGCTCGTTCTTCACGTTGTCCACGTATGCCTCGATGTTGGCGTTCGCAGCGGCGTTGACGGCAGCGCGAAGGTCGTCGGCTGTGGGCACGGGCACGTCGTCCTTTTCGGGATACATGGCGAGGAGCACGAAGTTCTTTTCAGTGCTGCCTACGAGCTCGGCGAAGGCGCTGTTGCAAATCGTGCCAAGCTGGCCTACCTGGCGCAGCTGCTGCGAGAGCGTCTTCACAATCTGGTATTCCATTTCGATGGAGGGGATAGCGTCGCCCTCGAGGAAGTGGCGGTAGTACTGCGGGATGAAGAAGTTCGAGCGCTGCTTTTCGCGGTTGTCGTACGTCTTCTCAAGCTGGCTCAGGTACTCCTCGTCGGCGCGCAGGAGCTCGCTGTCGTTGAAGCCAAAGCGCTTTGCACGCTCAACCTCAGTCATGACAGCCTCTACGGCTTCCTTGTCCTTGCCAGGTTTGGGGACGATGTAAACCTGTACGGCGTCGCAAGTCTTCGAGAGCAGGTAGTGGCTATAGCCTACGCCTGCGCCGAGGAATGGGCAGTCGGGCTTCTGCGAGAGCTCCTCGAGACGCTCGTCGATGACGGATGTCATGAGGTTTACGAGGTAGTTCTGCATGAGGTATGCCATCGAACCGCGTTCCTCACGCGACATCGTCTCAGTCTTGAACATAGCGAGAATCACAGAGTTCTGCTGCTCCTTGTCCTTATCGACTACGTAGATGGGCGCGTCGTTGTCGGGCACGGGATAAAGCTCGTAGGGAGCCTCGTTCTCGGGGTTGGGGATTTCGGAGAAGATGTTCTTCACCTTTGCTTCAACCTGGTCAACGTCGATGTCGCCGACAACGATGATGGCCTGAAGGTTCGGACGGTACCATTTCTTGTAGTACGAGCGGAGTTCTTCGGGTGAGAAGTTGTCCACGACGCTCATCAGTCCGATAGGCATGCGCTTGCCATAGCGGCTGCCCGGGTAGAGCGTTTCGAGGTTGCGGTTGAAGATGCGCTGCGAGGCAGAGCTGCGCAGGCGCCACTCCTCGTGGATCACACCACGCTCCTTCTGGATTTCCTCTTCTTCGAGGTCGAGGTATCCAGACCAGTCGTGGAGGATGAGCAGACAGCTGTCGATGTTACTCTCGCTGACGGGCACGTTGTCGATGTTGTAAACGGTCTCGTCAGTTGAGGTGTAGGCGTTAAGGTTCTGGCCGAATTTCACACCGATCTTCTCGCAATAGCTGATGAGGCTGTTGCCCTTGAAGTTCTGTGAGCCGTTGAAAGCCATGTGCTCAAGGAAGTGAGCAAGGCCGCGCTGGCTTTCTTCCTCCTGAACTGAGCCCACCTTCTGCGCAATGTAGAAGAATGCCTGTTTCTCGGGGAGTGCGTTGTGACGGATGTAGTACGTCAGTCCGTTGGGCAGGACGCCGAGGCGCACTTCAGGGTCAACCGGCAGCGGCTGGTTGAATTGTGCTGAAACCGGCGCAATCATTGCCAGTCCTAACAGCACGAGTAGAAGTTTTACCTTTTTCATAGGATTTTGTGTTGTTATTAGATTGATTTGATTTGGTTGTTGTTATTCGCAGAGCGTATGAACGCGCAAAAATACGTATTGTTTTTTAGATAAGACGCAAGCAAGGGCGCAAAAACTACACTTTTTCTGATTTTTTTAGAAACAATGTGTAATTTTGCGGCGAAGAAAGAACGCAAACACACATATATAATATATGATTCGCAAATTTGATTTTCTGGTGATAGGCTCTGGCGTTGCCGGCATGAGCTATGCGCTGCAGGCCGCTGCGAGCGGAAAGGGTAGGGTGGCACTCGTGTGCAAGACATCCATCGAGGAGGCTAATACGGCAAAGGCACAGGGCGGCGTGGCAAGCGTGACGAACCTGAAACTCGACAACTTCGAAAAGCATATCGAGGACACGATGATTGCTGGCGACTACATCAGCGACCCCGCAGCCGTGCGACAGGTCGTCGAGAACGCACCTGCAGGCATCGAGCGCCTCGTGCGATGGGGCGTGAACTTCGACAAGAATGAACAAGGTGAGTTCGACCTCCATCGCGAAGGCGGACACTCAGAATTCCGCATCCTTCATCACGCCGACGACACGGGCTTCGAGATTCAGCGTGGGCTCATTCAGGCTGTGCGCCGCCACAAGCGCATCACCGTCCTCGAGAACCACTTCGCCATCGAGATTATCACGCAGCACCACTTGGGCATAGAAGTCACGCGGCGCACTCCCGACATCGAGTGCTACGGCGCCTATGTCCTCGACCCCGACACGAAGAAGGTGGACACCATACTCTCCAAGGTGACCGTGCTCGCCACGGGCGGCGTGGGTGCCGTATATGCATCGACGACGAACCCCGAAATAGCCACCGGCGACGGCATCGCAATGGCGTACCGTGCAAAGGCAACGGTGCAGGACATGGAGTTCGTGCAGTTCCATCCTACAGCCCTCTACCACCAAGGCGAAACGCATCCCGCCTACCTGATTACCGAGGCCATGCGTGGATATGGCGGCATCCTGCGTCTGCCTACTGGCGAGGAGTTCATGCAGAAGTACGACAAGCGCCTCTCGCTGGCTCCGCGTGACATCGTCGCACGTGCCATCGACCGCGAAATGAAGATTCACGGCCTCGACCACGTATGCCTCGACGTGCGCCACAAGGATGCCGAGGAGACGAAGAAGCACTTCCCCAATATATATAAGAAATGCCTCTCCATCGGTATCGACATAACGAAGGAGATGATTCCCGTCGTGCCCTGTCAGCACTATTTCTGCGGAGGTATTAAGGTGGACCTCAACGGATGTTCCAGCATTCACCGCCTCTATGCCATTGGCGAGTGCTCCTGCACGGGGCTTCACGGCGGCAACCGCCTGGCTTCCAACTCGCTCATCGAGGCCGTCGTGTATGCCGAGAAAGCCGCAACGCACAGCCTTGAGCACATCGCCGAATACGCGTTCAACGACAAGGTTCCCGAATGGAACGACGAGGGTACGATGACGAACGAGGAGAAGGTGCTCATCGCGCAGGACGTGCGCGAAGTAGGGCAGATCATGTCCAACTATGTAGGCATCGTGCGCAGCGATTTGCGCCTGCACCGCGCGTGGACGCGACTCGACCTCCTCTACGAAGAGACGGAGGAGCTCTTCAAGCGCGTCAAGGCCACGCCCGACATTTGCGAGCTCCGAAACATGATCAACGTAGGCTACCTCATCACTCGGCAGGCCTTGGAACGCAAGGAGAGCCGTGGACTCCACTACACCATCGACTATCCCCGCCACGCCTACGACCAACGATAAAACGAGATGCTGTGCTCACCTCGAGTACGGCATCTCGTTTTTTCCGCAACTGCGTCTTACTCCAGCACGTATGCGTCGCAAGCGTAGCGGCCGCGGGAGACGAGGAGACTGTCGCCGCCGGGATAGACGGATATGACGGCGGACTTCCATTCGGGGATGTCGTAGCTCTCGCCCGTCTCGCGGTTGCGTACGGTGCGCTTTGCGTATAGCGTCAGGATGCCCTTGCCGCGCTTCTGTACGAGGGCGGTGGTGCTCAGCGAGTCCGTCTGGAAGTACATAGGCTCGCGGAACTCGTATTCCGCGACGGCGATGGTGTGGAGCGTGTCGCCCGCGAGCAGCGTGTCGCGGAAGGTGATGTGGCCGCCCGTGGATGCCTGGCGGTATGTGCGGTTCATCAGCGGCATGGGGTTGGAGTCGTACGTTGGCAGGTCAACGCCCACATGCCCTTTGCTGAGCTTTGCTATTTCGTCGGCCGTCATCCAGCGTCCCTCGCCGTTGTGTACGGCTACCCAGTCGTCCGTCAGCACACTGGCGAGCCAGAACTCAGACGCCTGCTCCAGTGTCCAGCCGTCCATGATGGGCTGGTCGCCGCCGTTGATGTGCGGACGTCCAAAGTTGCAGGAGCTTAGGAGTAACGAGGCCAGGAGAAGAATGGATAATGGGAGGTGGAGGCGCATAAATCCGTGTTGTTGATAATATGTGAGAATCTATGAAATAGATCTTAGAAGCGCGCTGCCACCTGCAGGTCGATGGTGTTCTGATAGTGGTCGGCGGAGGCGCGGTCGCTGATGAAGTTGTAGCCAGCCTGGAGCAGGAAGTTTTTGCCCATCCAGTAGTTTGCCGTCACTCCGAACACTTGGCGCAGGGAGTTCCACTCTTTGTTGTCGCGGTAGCAGTCCCACTTTCCGTAAATCTTGAGGCCTTTTGTGACGGGCACGCCGACTGTTGCGTACCATGCGTCGCTGCGGTTGGGCTTCGTGACGTCCGTCACTACGCCGCCAACGCTGCTGTAATACTCTGCGCGGCATACCCAGTCGGCTTCGTAGTCAACGCCCGTTCCCCAGCGCACCCGCTTAACCTGACGCTGGTGCTTAGCGTTGTTGGCATCGTAGCTCTCGTTTGTGTAGCGTCCGTCCCAGCCAAAGGCGCCTATGCGCAGGTTCTTCACAGGACTCACCCATATTCCACCGATGAGGTCTTTGTGATGGTCTTTGTCGGAGTGGTTTATGCCCTGTCCGTTGAAAAGACCTACTTGATAGTGGAGCCATTTGTGTCCGTCGGCAGCGGGGAAGAAGTCGCCCTGCAACTGTATGCCCACGTCGCGTCCGCCCGTAGCATGCGCGCCGCAGCGGTCGTTGAAGAGGAACTTCGTCGTGGCCTGCGAGTATGCGCCGTGTCCCACCGTCAGTGGAGCCATCGGGTTCTCGAAGCCAAAACTGCGCTTGAACTCACCAAGCTTTACGCGCAGTTCGTCGAATTTCTGCCATTCTATGAACGCGTCAATTACGCGCGGCCCCTTGTCAACGCCAGGTTGGCCGTTCACCTCCATCTGCAGGCGGTAGTAGAAGTCCTGGAACGCATATCCGTTCAAATAGAGGCGGATGAGGCGGAGGTTGAAGTTGGTGTGCGTGTCGGCTCCCTTTGTGTCGTTCGCCGTAAACTGCCCGATGATATAACCGCCAAACTTCACGGTCGGGTCGAACTTCTGTGCCAAGGTAGCAAGGCTGAACGCCGGCTTCGCTTCAGCCGGTGTCATGGATGCCAAGGAGTCTGCCGGCACAGCAGGCTCGTTCAAAATGGGTTCGTCTGCTAAAGCCGCACTCGCCGCGAGGAAGAATGAGGCGAAAAAGAGGATTTTTTTCATGTTGAAATTGCTTTTATGATAGTTGTTTGTGGGCAAAAGTACGTAATAATGAGTAAAACGGGAAACTTCGTACTTTATTTTTATACAAGACGTGCAATAAAAGCCGCTTTCGTGCGTTATAATAGCGATATGATAGTAAAAACTGTGAACCGGCAGCACGAAGGCCAGACGGTAAAGTGCTGCTTGCGTCCGTGGCAGCGAGCAGTAAAACGCAGCCTGGATGTTTTGTGTGCTGTGGCCGGCATTTTGTTGGCATGGCCGTTTATGCTTATTATTGCTATTGCCCTGATGATGCAGGGTAAGGGCAGCGTTATATATGCTCAAGAACGTATAGGTTTGGGCGGCAAGCCCTTTTACATTCTGAAGTTTCGCACGATGGTGCCCGATGCCGAGCCCGACGGTAAGCCCAAACTGCAACAGGAGGGCGACGCGCGACTGACACCTGTGGGACGCTTCCTGCGTCGGCATCACCTCGACGAATTGCCGCAGTTGTGGAACGTGTTGAGAGGCGACATGTCGCTCGTGGGATACCGCCCTGAGCGACAGTACTTCATCGACCAGATTATGGAGCGCGACCCGCGCTATGCCGACCTTTTCCAAATGCGGCCAGGAGTTACATCGGAAGCAACGGTGTACAACGGCTATACCGATACGATGGAGAAAATGCTGGAGCGACTGAATATGGATCTCCATTATTTGGAGACGGCTTCGCTGCGCAAGGATTTCAGCATCATCTTTCATACGTTTAGCGCAGTAATCTGACGTAAACAACATTCGAAAACAAATAAAAACTATAAAAGATTCGTACGCGCGCACGCATAAGGCGCGCATAATGGAACCATGAAGAAGACATCTTACCTTATCCTCCTGCTCCTCCTGCTTTTGCCTGTGGGAGCGTTTGCGCAGTCAACGATGAGCGACAGCCAGATAATGGAGTTCATAATTCGCGAAAACGAGAAGGGAACGTCCAGAGAGGAAATCATGACAAGACTCGTCGAGCGTGGCGTTACCGTGGACAGGGTTCGCAAGATTCGCCGCAACTACGAGCGACAGCAGCAGGGAACGCAACCTGGCGCAAGGGACATCTCGGGCTACAACCGCCAGCGACAGGACCGTATGCGTCAGCAGAACGGGCAAAGGCGCCGCGAGATGGAAGAACGTGCACAGAGAGCCGACGAAAGCCCATACCGCCGTCGTCGCCTTGAGAATCAGAGAGACGAGGAACCCGAACTGACAGAACGCCAGCGCCGCCTACAGCAAGAACGTCAGATGGAGGACATGGAGGATGAACTCGACTTTGTGCTGCCTGATACGCTCGAGATGTACGACGAGATTATGGGCACTGGTAAGCGCCGCGTCAAGAAGGAAAAGGAAGTGTTCGGCCGCAACATCTTTAGCAACCGTCGCCTTACCTTCGAGAGCGACATGAACATAGCCACTCCCGCTGACTACCGCCTCGGAGCAGGCGACGTCGTATATGTCGACGTATGGGGAGCTTCGCAGAAGAACTATGAGGCAACGGTATCGCCCGATGGTACCATCGACCTCGAGGGCTATGGACCTGTCAGCGTAGCAGGCATGAGTGTAGAACAGGCAAACCGCCATCTGCGCGCAACGCTCGGATCACGCTATCAGAGCAGCAATATCCGTCTTACGGTGGGACAGACGAAGACCATCACTGTGAACGTGATGGGTGAGGTGCGCAATCCTGGAACTTTCACGCTTTCAGCATTCTCAACCGTCTTTCATGCCCTCTACATGGCGGGTGGAACTAATGACATCGGTACTCTGCGAAACATCAAGATATATCGCAACAATCACCAGATTTCTACAGTCGATATCTACGACTACATTCTTAACGGGCAGATGACGGGTAATGTGCGCCTTGCTTCTGGCGACGTCATCGTCGTTGGTCCCTATGAGTGCCTTGTTCAGGTGCGTGGAAAGGTGCGCCGTCCGATGTACTATGAGATGAAGACCAACGAGAGTGTGGGCACGCTTCTCAAGTACGCAGGCGGCTTTACTGGCGAGGCTTATCAGGGGCTTGTCACGCTTGTACGCAAGAGTGGGGGACAGTTCTCTGTATATACTCTCGACGAGTTTGAGCGCGGCGGTTTCCAGTTGAAGGATGCCGACTCTTTGTTCGTCGATTCCACGCTGAACAGGTATAGCAACATGGTAGAGGTGAAGGGTTCTGTATTCCGCCCGGGCAAGTTCCAGATGGACGGCACGATAAGCACGGTACGCGGCCTTATTGAAGCCGCTGGCGGCCCGCTTGAGGATGCCTTGATAGACCACGTCGTTATGCGCCGCCGTCGCGACGACCGCACGCTCGAGGCTCTCTCCATCGACCTTCGTGCACTCATGGAGCACCGCATTCCCGATATTCCTCTCCGCAACGAGGACGAATTGTACGTGCCGGGTAAGACGGAGCTACAGACGGAACTCACGCTAAGCATACAAGGAGAGGTTGTCTATCCCGGTGAATATGAGTACGCCGAGAATCTTAGCGTCGAGGACTTCATTCTTCTTGCTGGCGGACTTCGTGACGCAGCATCAACGATGAAGGTTGATGTCTCGCGACGCATCAGAAACAACCGCGCACAACAGGAGGGCGAGAATATAGCCCAGTCATATTCCTTCGAAATAAGCGAGGGCTTTATCCTTGATGGAAAGAATGACTTCAAGCTTCAGCCTTTCGACGAGGTGTATGTACGTCGCAGTCCCGGCTACTCGGAGCAGCAGCATGTACGCGTAGAAGGCGAGGTCGCTTTTGAGGGAACATACACACTGACGCGCAAGGCTTCGCGTCTGAGCGACCTCATTCGCGAAGCTGGAGGCCTGACGCGCGAAGCATATGCCAAGGGGGCACGTTTGGAGCGCCGCCTCACTCCAGAAGAGAAGCTGAACCAGCAAACTATGCTGAAGGTTATCACAGCCGGCGACTCTACGAATCTTGCGAAGGTGGAACTCGGCGACTTCAAGCCCATTGGTATCAACCTTGACATGGCGCTCGCAAATCCCGGCAACGACCAGTGGGACATCGTCCTGCGTGCCGACGATAGGGTGGTCATTCCTCAGTACAACAACACCGTCTCAATAAATGGAGAGGTTATGTATCCGAACACCGTTGCCTACAAGGAAGGAGAGGGACTTGGCTACTATATCAATCAGGCTGGCGGCTACAGCCAACAAGCGAAGAAGAGCCACGTATTCGCCGTCAACATGAACGGAACGGTGACGCGCGTCAAACGCGCACGCGACATTCAGCCTGGTAGTTCGCTTGTCGTACCAGCAAAGTCCAAGCGCCGAGGACTTTCGTTCGGCGAGATTATTAGTCTGAGTACCATGGGTGTAAGCTTGGCGGCCGTTCTCGCTACAGTACTTAAGTAACGCCACAAAACGACACACGAAACAATGAATACAATACAAAAGGTTATCTATACGTGGCGTCTCCTTTGGAGAAACTGGTGGCGCATCATGCTCGTCTGCACCCTTGTAGGAGCTCTCAGCATTGCATATATATTCAGCATCCCCCGCAGCTATACTTCCGAGGTTGTTATGATTCCCGAAGTCAGCAGCGGGAACTCTACAGCCGGTGGGCTTTCAAGCCTTGCATCCTCTATTGCCGGCGTGAAGGTGGGGGGCAATAGTCAGGACGCGATATATCCCGAGTTTTACCCGAAGGTGCTTAGTACTCCGGAGTTCCTGTGTGCTATCTTGAAGCAGCACGTAACACCGAAGGGCAGCCGTTCTTCAATGACGCTCTTCGACTATCTGACGAAACACCAGGAGTCGGCTTGGTGGAGCAAGTACTTCTCGTCAAGCGAAAGTGGGGAGGCTACAGGTCCGGAGGCGCTCACGCCAAGAATGAACCCGCGCAGGCTCAACAAGCGTCAGACACAATTGGTAAAGTCGCTCGGTGGTGCAATCTCAAGCTTCGTTGATAAGCGTACCGACATGGTCACCATCAACGTGATAATGCAGGATCCCGAAGTGGCGGCGCAGGTCGCTACAATGGTGCAGGAAAAGCTGCAGGAGTACATCGTGGATTATCGAACAAGCAAGGCGCGCAACGACGTCGAGTACATGGAGGGAATTACCGAGCAGTCGCAGAAGAAGTACAAGGAGGCGCAGCAAAAGTATGCGCACTTCGTCGATGCAAACCAAGACCTCGTGCTGACCTCGATGCGCCAGGAAGAGGAGCGCCTTGAGAATGAGATGCAACTTGCCTACAACGCTTACTCGCAGAATGCACAGCAACTCCAGACTGCCCGCGACAAGGTGCAAGAGCGCACTCCTGCTTTCACAATCCTGCAGGCTGCGAGTGTTCCCGCCAAGCCTACTCAACCCAAGCGCGTTGTGTTTGTGGCTGTTATGCTCATCCTCAGTTTCCTTGCTTCGTGTTTGTGGATTATCGGACGCGACGTCGTGAAACGTGCAGACCGCGAGAAGCAAGAAAAGCTTATGGAATCGTCAATACCAGACAACGAAGAAACAACAAAGGAAGAAGAACTTGAACCTACAGAGGAACTACCTGAAGAATAACCGCAAAGAACTTGTCGATTCCCTATATCTGATTGCGCTTCAGGGTGTCAACAAGCTCCTTCCGCTCGTCGTGCTGCCTTATCTTTTGGCGGTCTTGGGAGCGGAAGGCTATGCGTATGTAGGCTTCTCCCTCGCCGTTGTCCAGTTTGCCGTACTCATTGTAGATTTCGGCTTTGATCTTAGTGCAACGAAGCATGTTGCCATCGTTCGCGACAATCGTGCCGAACTTACGAAAGTATTTTGGTCCGTTGTGGGAGCAAAAGTTTTGCTTCTTTCGGTATCTCTTCCGCTCATTCTCATACCTGTGTTCCTTGTTCCAGCCTACCGCCCCTATGCCAGCGCCGTCCTTTGTACGCTTCCTATGGCTGTGGGCTCAGCCTTTACCTTCATGTGGATGTTCCAGGGCATCGGTAAGGTGCGGCATATGGCTGTCATCAACACGCTCTCGAAGTTCCTGCTTCTCCCGCTTGTGTTCGTGTTTGTTAAAAGCGAGGCCGACAGCACTCTCGCGGCATTTCTGCAGGCTTCGGTCTATATGTTGACGGCTTTTGTTTCGTGCCTTTGGCTGTGGCGCCTGAGGATGGTGGATGCGCCCACGTTCTCGTGGCGTTCTATTCGTTCGGAAACGGCGGAGAGTATGCCCCTGTTTCTTTCCCGCGCCGCAACGAGCGTTTATACTCAGCTCTTTGTCGTCATCCTCGCCCTTTTCTGTGCTCAGGATGCCGTCGGGCGCTATACTTCCGCCGAGGCTCTGATGCGTGCTGCGTGCTTCATCCTGTATGTGCCGCTCACGCAGGCTTTTTTCCCTCGCATTAGTGCACTTAGTGTTGAGGACCGCGAAGGAGGAGTGCGCACGATGCAGCAACTGTTG
>JAEEGL013745113.1_pt1 | contig 20396 bp, 19 predicted proteins | sample 9134231 | NCBI WGS metagenome assembly JAEEGL01 (sample SAMN16246548, study PRJNA631951) | gut metagenome | biome: gut microbiome; feature: rumen; material: fiber-attached | host: Bos | place: Iran: Karaj | collected 2018-10 | reverse complement strand
GTCCTCTCTCCGCTGTTCGTCGTCCTCCTTTTCGTGGTCTATATCGCGGCGTTCTACCTCGTGTTCTTCCTCGTGAGCAGAAAAAAAAGAAACGCGGCGGAGAGTTGACCTCCCGCCGCTCGTGACCGTTCATATCTTGCCCTTGAGGAAATAGACCGTTATCGCGGCGCACTCCCTCAGATAATCGTTCGGAGTGATGTACCACACTCCCGCGGCCGGAATGCCCTCGGCTTCCAGGCCTTCTTTTTTTGCCACGAGTTCGGACCTGAAGACGTGAAACCTCGTGGTCGTGAACACGACCGTACAGTCGCCGAACCGCTCGTCGATTATCGCCTTTGAGAATCTGAAGTTCTCCTCTGTGCTCTCCGACGCGCTCTCCTCGATTATCCTGTCCTCCGCTATCCCGCGTGCCGCAAGGTAGTTCTTCATGACCTCCGACTCCGGGCATATCTCGTCCGCGCCCTGTCCGCCGCTGACTAACACGAAGGTATCCGGGTTCCGGACAAGATAATCGTAAGCCGCGTCGAGCCTGTACCTGAGCGTGAGCGTGGGAGAACGGCCGCGAATGCCTCCGCCGAGGACTATGAGCACGTCCGCTCCGTCTTCGGGCGCGGACGAGTTGACGAGTATCAGGCCGGTCGTGACGATGAATATCACTCCGCCGAAAAGATATGCGAGGGATATCAGAAAAGCGATGATGCGAATAACGGCGCTTTTCTTCACGAGCTTTTTGATGACCGGGAGCAGTATGCCGATGATAAGAAGCGGAGCTCCGATCACCAGCGGGAGCATGACGCCGAGGTTCATGCTGCTTCTTGTCATAACGAAAACGGAGTCCGCGATAAGGATGAGCCCCGCCAGTATGAACAGCGCCGCGCCGACAGCGGTTTTTCTGTTTTTTTCGATCTTTTCCATGCTTAAATGTTATCGTTATTCCTTCCCGATGTCAACAGTCTTTGAAATAATTCGGCAAAATGACTTTGATTGCTGTTGATTTGCCCTCATATTTATGATAGAATATATACATCAAAGAAGCGGAGGTGGCGAAATGATAAAGGTGCTGTATGGCGTTCGGGGCGAGGGAATGAGCCGTGAGCTTTGCGATATGGCAAACGAGAGATACAAAAGTGCCGACGGAAGCATCGTATTCATTGACAAGGACGACAAGCATATCTACGATCTCGCAAGCGGTATCAGGATGATAAACGCTTCGGAGTATCGCATAGAGGGACCGAAAATGTTCTCGGGGTTCATTGCCGGCATCGCCGCGCAGGATCACGATCTTGAGGCGGTCTTCGTCGCCAGCTTCATGAAGCTGGTAAAGCACAGCGTGGATTCGCTCGCGGGGCTTTTCAAGTTCTTCGAGGAGTTCTCCGAGAGCGTCGATACCGACTTCGTGATCGAGATCAACACCGACGACCCCTGTCCCGATTTTATGAGGAAATATCTGTAAAAAAAAGAAATAAAACGCTTGACATTCAGTTCGTTTGTGCTATAATATTATGCGGTATTTTGAGAGAAATGCCGCATATTTATTTATTGGGTTCGATTATTTGGAATTATTGGGAGGATTTATGGACATTTTTGATTTTTTGCGGGATACGATCCACAAGCTTTCGGGCACTCCGGTCGAGGAGATCAAACCCGAGAGCAAAGTGAAGGAGCTGAATCTCGACCTGTTCGACATGGAAGAGCTGAAGCTGGACGTCGAGAACGAATACGACGTCTTTATCCCGGAGGAGACCCAGTTTGAGACAGTGGAGGAGATCGCCGACGCCGTCACTGCCGCATGACAGGAAGGAAAAGAAGAGCAAAAGCTCTTCTTTTTTGAATTATCACCGTTCCCGATCGCGGGAGAAAACAAAACACGGAATGGTTTTTGTATGGCGATATCGTTTTTGAAAAAGAGAATGATCCCGTTTCTTTTCATACTCCTGCTGCTCGCGCCTCACGGGGCGCTTTCCGCAGGTTCGGAGGGTGAGCCCGAGGATCTCTCCGGTCAATGCACCTACGCAAGGTCGAGCGGTTCCGGTTCCTTAAGGTGGCTGCTTTCAGACAGCGAGTATTCCACCCGTATCGCGCTTTCCGACGGCTCGTGGGTCATGGTCTCGTGGCAGGGCCTTTCTGCGGATTTCGTCTATTACGAGTGGACGGGCGTCGGGCAGGAGCTCCCTCCTCCCTACACCGTCGAGCTTCTCGGAGATGACGGAAAGGTCAGAAGCAGCCTTGAAGGAGAAAGGTATTGGAACTCCGGCGTCGAGGTCGGCCCGGACGTGTCCGCGCTTCGTATCACCGCTCACGGAAACGGCAGTCTGTGCACTCTCATCCCGTATTCCGGCGGCGCGCCGTCCGACTATCACCCCTGGCAGCCCACTCCGGACAAGACGGATTTTCTCGTTATCGCAACTCATCCCGACGACGACACCCTGTTCATGGGAGCTATCGTTCCGACCTACGGCGCTGAACGCGGGCTGTCCGGCTCCATCCTCTATATGTGCTCCCGCAGAAGGGTGCGCCGCTCGGAGGCTCTGAACGGCGCTTGGACAATGGGGCTCCGCACTTATCCGCTCATGGCGGGCATGGCGGACGTCTCTCCAAAGGAGCGTGAGGAGCGTGAAAACGAGTTCAGGCTCGAGGACGTCGAAAGGAATATCGTAAGATATTTACGGCAGGTCAAACCGGAGGTCGTCGTTACTCACGGCGAAAGAGGCGAGTACGGGCATTGGCAGCACGTCATGGTTTCCAACGCGGCAAGGCGCGCCGTGGAGGACGCCGCAGATCCGGCGTACGATCCGCAGTCTGCGGAGCAGTACGGCGCTTGGCAGGTAAAAAAGCTCTATCTGCATCTCTCGCCCGTAGAACCCATATTCATTTCCGTGACCGTTCCTCTCGACGCGTTCGGAGGGATGACCGCCTGGGACGTCGCCAAGGAAGCGTTCCTCTGCCACAAGTCACAGAATCAAGGCAGTCATTCCTGCATCAATCACGGCGTTTACAGCCTTGAGAAATTCGGGCTCGTATTCTCGACCGTCGGCTCCGACACGGGCTTGAACGATATGTTCGAGAACGTTCCGCCGGTATCGCTGACGAACTACGAGGAGCCTGTATTGACCGCATCCCCGGCTCCTACGGAGGCTCCGACCCCTGAGCCGACTCCCGTTCCCACTCCGGAACCGACGCCCTCTCCCTCTAAGGCTCCGGAGCCTACGGCGATACCCGTCCCCGTCGATACTCCCGTACCTTCGTCGGACGGAAGCTTTACGGAGAGCTATCTGCGTATCAGGAAGATCATGATCCCCGCGCTGGCGGTATCCGCCGCAGGACTCACGGCGCTGCTCGCGGCGATAGTGTTCCGCAGGAAAAAGGCATAAAAAAAGCGGTGACGCCACCGCTTTTTTTATTATCCTTCTTTACAGAGGGCGCTTACTGCGCTCCTCCATCTTTGCCCAGACCTTGTGCAGATTGTTGTAATAATCCTCCTCCGCCTCGCCGAGCTTCATCTCGAGTATCGGTTCGAGCTTGAACTTGAGACCCGCCTCGGAATCGAAATACCCGTGAGCAAGCTGATAGAAGGTCTCGAAATCGTACACGCCGCGGTTGATGCCGACGCAGAAATGCTCTATCTTCGCAAGACTGACGTTGAGCTCGTCGAAGCCTATCGAGTCGGCGGTATCGACCGCGTCCTCTATCTGTTCGCGGTTCCAGACGTTGAGCTTTGAAAGAACGTCGTCCTGCAGCCTTTTATAGGCCTCCATGGTCTCGACGCAGGTCTTCCTCCTGCCGTCTCTGAAATAGGTCACGACGCCGAAAGCAATGCTGAGTACGCCCACGAACGAGGCGAAAATGCCGAACAGCGTGGCGAACACGCCGATTATCTCCTTAATGACGCTCATAAAAAACCTCACATCAAATACAAGCTGCAGGAATATTATAATATTTTGGCGGCGGGGGTGTCAACTGTTTTTTCCGTGCGCCGGCAAGCCTTCCTGCTGAAGGATCGCGCATGCCGCCGGACGCACCCGCCCTGTCGGGATCAAAAAAAATAGCTGTACTTTTTGTATCTCCGGAGTTATAATGATATTTGGATTTGTATGCGAAAAGGTCTGGTTTGTTATGAAACGCGTGCTTGGCTGCATCCGCCGCGCGGATGAGCGCTATGGAATGATACACGACGGGGACCGCATCTGCGTGGGCGTCAGCGGAGGCAAGGACAGCCTTCTCCTTTTGTACGGTCTGCATCTTTACAAGATGTTCTCCAAGAAGAAGTACGAGGTCATGGGCGTTTTGCTCGATCTCGGGCTCGTGGAGCAGGACTGGTCCGCCGTTACGGAATGGGCTGAAAAGGTCGGAGTGCGTCTCGATATCGTCAAGACCGATATCGGCGACGTGGTGTTCAATATCCGCAAGGAAAAGAATCCCTGCGCGCTCTGCGCCAAGTTCCGGAGAGGCGCTCTGAACGACGCGGCGCGCGAACGCGGATGCAATCTCATAGCCCTCGGGCATAACCGCGAGGACGTCATCGAGACCTTTTTGCTGAGCCTGTTTTACGAGTCGAGGCTGAATACTTTCGCCCCGATAACCTATATGGACAGAAAGGAAGTTACTGTCATCAGGCCGCTGGTCTTCTTCCCCGAGAAGGAAGCGATAAGCGCGGCTAAAAGGCTGGAGCTTCCTGTCCAAAAGCCCAACTGTCCCGTTGCGGGCTTCACCAAGCGCGAGGACATGAAGCAGCTTTTAAAGGGGTTCCGCAGGATAGTCCCCGATCCCGAAATGAGGATCATGAAGGCGATAGCCGATACGCACAAGTACGGCATGTGGGACAGGATGAAGCTCCCGCCCGACGGAAGGACGGGAGATCCCTTGGACATTTTCTCGGAGGAAAAAGACAATGGATGACGAAAAAAACGAAGTCTTCAATGAAACAAAGGTCGATACGAACGGCGAGATCGGCGGCGAAGCCGAAGGCTCAAATGAGCAGAGCTCCGGCGAGCCCGAACGCGAGCTTTTGATATTCGGCGAGGGCGACGGCAAGCTTTCAAAGGACGAAGGCGTCCGCTATACCAAGCCCAAAATAGGCTATTTCATTATCGCGGGGCTCATAGGCGCGATACTCGGCGTGCTCGTGACCATGCTGATCGTCTCCTCCGCCGCGGGCGGTCTTGCGAACATAAGCCGCATCAAGGACATGGGGAAATACGACAGCTCCGTCATCACCGAGCTTCTTCAGCGGATCGACGCCGTTCATTTCGGTGAAACGCCCTCCTCGCAGGAGCTTCTCGACAAGGCTTCGCACGCCCTTGTCACCGCCATGGGAGATCCCTACGCCGAGTACTTCACCGTTAAGGAGTACCAGGATTATACCGCTAGCTTCAACGGAAATTACTTCGGGGTCGGCATAGTCGTCTATAACCCCGACGGCACCGGTGCGCTCGTCCGCCGCGTCTACGAGGATTCGTTCGCCGAAAAGGCGGGGATACTGCGCGGAGACGTTATCGTGAAGGTGGACGGGAACGACGTCCGCTCCGTATCCGGGACCGAGCTCGTGTCGCTCATAACCGGCGAAGAGGGCAGCTCCGTCGACATCACCGTGCTTCGCGGCGGCGAGGAGATGACCTTCAACGTCACGAGGGGCGAGATCTACGTCAAGCGCGTCGATCATTTCATGCTTAACGACAGCGTAGGCTATCTCTATCTGAGCTCCTTCTCCGGCAACGCCGAAAACGAGTTCAGAGCCGCGCTCGAGGATTTCAAGGCCAAGGGCGTCAAGGATATCGTGATCGACCTTCGCGACAACCCCGGCGGATCGCTCACGACGGTGGTCAATATCTGCGATATGCTCCTGCCCGAATGCGTCGTCTGCTCCATGCAGGGCAAGACCACCGAGACCACGGAGTATTTCAGATCCGACGCGGAGCATTATGATTTCAACTTCGTCGTGCTCGTGAACGATTATTCCGCTTCCGCGAGCGAGATATTCGCCGGCGCTATGCAGGACAACGGCAGGGCGAAGATAATAGGCATAAAGACCTACGGCAAGGGAGTCGTGCAGACCACCTTCAGGCTCAACAATGACCACGGCTGGCTCAAGCTCACGACCGACGCCTATTATACCCCCAACGGCACGAACCTCGGCGGCACCGGTATAACCCCGGATATCATAGTCGAGCTGCCCGAGGATCTCGCGATGATGGACGTTTATACCCTCTATACCGACCATCTTGCGGAAGACACGCAGATACAGGCGGCAATAAACGCGCTTACCGGCAATTGACGCCGGATCTGTCCGAAAATAAAACCAAAGGCCCATACCCCCTTTACCGGAGGTACGGGCATTTGTGCGTTGATATGGCAGACGAAAGAGTCTTCGACATACTGAAAGGATGCGGCGAATACGCGAGGCTCTCCTCGGCTCTCAGAGCCGGCGAGGGCGCTTTGAGCGTGTTCGGCCTCGGCGAGGCGCACCGCATACATACCGCCGCCGCGCTTTACCGCGATCTCGGCTCGACGGTGCTTTTCGTTGCGCCTTCTCAGATGGCGGCCGTCAAAGTCCACGAGGACGTACAGGGCTATATTCCGGACGCCGTGCTCTTCCCCGCCCGCGAGCTTCCCGTCGCGGTCGCGCATTTCACCGAGTCGCCCGCCGTGACTGCGGAGAGGCTGAGGATCATGCTGAGGCTTCTCAACAACGAACAGACTTTCGTCGTCGCCTCCGTCGAAGCCCTCATGCAGCGTCTTTCTCCGCCCGAGCTCATACTCAACGCCGCGCATACGGTGCGCATCGGAATGAGGATCGAGCCCGACGCGCTTATGAAAAAGCTGACCGACGCGGGCTACGTCCGCGAGGACATCTGCGAAGGTCCCGGTCAGGTCACGAGAAGGGGCGGCTATATCGACGTATTCCCGCTCACGAGCAGGAATCCTTTGAGGATAGAGTTCTTCGGCGACGAGGTCGACACGCTGCGCGAGTTCGATCCCGTATCCCAGCGTTCGACCGAGAACGTCCCCCTCGCGGTCATACCTCCCGCCACCGAACTGCCCTTGACGCAGGAGCTCAGAAGAAGGGGCATCGCCGCGCTGCGCGGAAGGCCTAACTATACGGAGGAGACCGAGGTTCTGAGAGCGGGCGGGACGCCCGACAACGCCATGATGCTCCTGCCGGTGTTCTGCCGCGAGGAGATCGATCTTCAGGACTATCTGCCCAGGAACAGCGTTATATTCGTCGACGAGCCTTCGCGCGCCGAGGAAAGCGGAAAAATGGTCTTCGAGAGCTTTCTCGAAGGGCTTTCCTCCGTGCTTCGCGAGGGACACGGTCACGAGCTGCAGTCCGGACTCGTCCATTCCGCTCTCGATACCATAACCAAGCTCGACACGCCCCGGACGGCGATGCTGTTCTCGCTCACGAGAACGAGCGGTCTGATACGCACGAAGGGGCTTTTCCGCTTTGAAACGAGGCCCGCGCCGAGGTATATGGGGCGCGGAGAGCTTCTGCGCGACGATATAATGAGCTGGAGACAGAAGGGCTATTCCGTGCTGCTCTTCGCAGGAAAGCATGCGGAACGCCTCGGGGATTCGCTTTCGGATCTCGGGCTCGATCTGCCCATTATCGAAAGGCTTACGCGCGATCCCGTTCCCGGCGAGGCATTGATACTCGAGGAAGCCATACCGAAGGGCTTCGACTATCCCGAGATCCGAATAGCCGCCGTATCGGAATACGAGATCTACGGCACCGAGACGCGGGCGCCCGGAAAGACCGCCCGCAAGCGTCAGTCTCTCGCCTTCACGGAGCTCGAGGTCGGCGATCTCGTCGTGCACGAGGCCCACGGCATAGGCCGTTTCACCGGAGTGAAGACGCTCACGGTAGATAAGAAGACGCGCGATTACATAGAGCTCGTCTACCTCGGCGGCGATAAGCTCTTCATACCTACGGATCAGCTCGACCGCGTGCAGAAATACATCGGCGGAGACGAGTCGAAGGCGAAGCTGTCCAAGCTCGGTTCGGGAGAATGGCAGAAGACCGTGGCAAGAACGCGCGAGAGCGCGAAAAAGCTGGCGTTCGACCTCGTAAAGCTCTACGGCGAACGCAGCCGCATAAAGGGGCACGCCTTTTCCAAGGACGGCCCGTGGCAGACGCGGCTCGAAGCGAGCTTCCCGCACACGGAGACTCCGGATCAGCTTACCTGCATACAGGAGATTAAGGCCGATATGGAGTCCGACAGGATAATGGACCGTCTCCTCTGCGGCGACGTCGGCTACGGCAAGACGGAGGTAGCTCTCCGCGCCGCCTTCAAATGCGCGATGGACGGCAAGCAGTGCGCCGTGCTGGTGCCGACGACCATACTCGCTCAGCAGCATTACAACACCTTCTCCGCAAGGTTCGCGGGATTCCCCGTGAACGTCGAGCTCCTGTCGCGCTTCCGCACGGCAAAAGAGCAGGAAAAGATACGCGAGCGTCTGAAAAAAGGCGATATCGACGTTATAATAGGCACGCACAGCCTGCTTTCGAAGTCGGTCAGGTTCCGCGATCTGGGTCTGCTCGTGATAGACGAGGAGCAGCGCTTCGGCGTGAACCACAAGGAACAGATAAAGGATCTCAAGAAGTCGGTCGACGTTCTCACGCTCTCCGCAACGCCCATTCCGAGGACGCTGCACATGAGTCTTTCGGGGATCCGCGACATGAGCGTCATCGAGACGCCTCCGGAGGCGAGATATCCCGTGCATACGCTCGTCGCCGAATACAACGAGCAGATGGTCCGCGAGGCGATACTCAAGGAGCTTGCGCGGGGAGGTCAGGTCTACTTCCTCTATAACTCCGTCAAGACAATGGATCTGTTCGCCGAGAAGCTCGCGGAGCTCGTGCCCGAAGCGCGCATTGCCTTCGCTCACGGGCAGATGTCGGAACGCAGGCTCGAGAACACGATGCTCGAATTCCTCGAGGGCAAGTACGACGTGCTGCTCTGCTCGACGATCATCGAGAACGGTCTTGATATAACGAACGTCAATACGATAATAATCTACGATGCGGACACGCTCGGCCTCTCGCAGCTCTACCAGCTCAGGGGCAGGGTCGGCCGCGGAGCAAGGCTCGGCTACGCCTATCTCACCTACCGCCGCGATAAGGTCCTTACCGAGATAGCGGACAAGAGGCTTACCGCGATACGCGAGTTCACGCAGTTCGGCGCCGGGTTCCGGATAGCCATGCGCGACCTTGAGATACGCGGCGCGGGCGAGCTCCTCGGCGCGGAGCAGTCGGGACACATGGCTGAGGTCGGCTACGAGCTCTACTGCAAGCTGATAGATTCTGCGATCCGCGAGGTTAAGAACGAGCCCGTCAAGCCCGAGCTCGATACGGTCATGGAGATACCTCTCGACGCGCATATACCTCCGAAATACATACCGCGCGAGCGCGGACGCATCTCAATGTATAAGCGTATCGCCGCGATAAGCGACATAGACTCCCTGCGCGACGTGCAGGATGAGCTCATCGACCGCTACGGCGATATCCCGAAGTCCGTGCAGACGCTTTTGGAGATATCGCTGCTCAAGTCCAAGGCCGAAAGCGTTGGGCTGCTCTCCGTATCCGTTAAGCAGGAGGAGGCGAAACTCGTGTTCGATCCCGCCGCAAGCCTCGATCCCGGGAAGTTCCTCGCGGTCGTGGGCGGAATGGACGGGGCGCAGGTGCTCTCAAAGCTCGTAAAGACCGGAAACACCGAAAAGCCGGCGACGGTGCTGCTGATAAGGCTTCGCAAAAAAACCCCGGAGGAGATGTTCGCTGCGGCGAAGAGCGCCGTCGACGGACTATTGAAATGTGTGAATGATGAATGATCTGTCAAGAAAACTTATAGAGGCCGTCAAAAACGACCTCACCCCATCCCTCGGCGTTACCGAACCGGGAGCCATCGCCTATGCTGCCGCCTGCGCGGCAAGAGCTTTGGGCGGAAAGGTCAGCTCGGTCAGCGTCAGGCTCAATTCCGGCATCTATAAAAACTCATTCACCTGCGCCGTCCCCGGAACGGACGGCATGGGATGCGCCCTCGCCGCCGCTCTCGGAGCCGTCGCCGGGGATCCTAAAAAAAAGCTCATGGCGACCGAAAACGCGAAGGATGCAGATATCGAGGAGGCAAAGCGGCTCGTGTCGGAGGGACGCGCTTCCGCGGAGCTTAACGAGATCTCTCCCGATATCTTCATCGAGGCTTCCGTCGAGACCGGGAACGGGCGCGCTTCCGCCGTGGTCTCCGGAAGGCACGACAGGCTCGTCAAGCTCACCGTGAACGGTAAGGACGCGCCGATCTGCAATGAAGAAGACTGCGCCGGCGAAGCGGGCTTTCGGGTCTCCTCCGTCACGTTCGGCGACATCCTCGAATGTGTCGAGACCGCAGAAGGGCTCGAGTTTCTGGACGAGGCCGTAAGGATGGATCTCGCTCTTTACGAGGAGGGTAAGCGGCGCGGGCTTATGCCGCTCACAATATCGCGCATCCCGCCTATCCCGAACGATCCGGAGCTTCTGACGTGCGGAGCCATCGAAGCCCGCGTGCGCGGCGCCAAAGCCCCCGCTATGGCGATCACCGGCAGCGGCAGCCACGGCATACTCTGCACTCTGCCCATATACGCCTCCTCCGTCTCCGAGGAAGGAAGAGCCGATCGTTCCCGCGTAAGGCGCGCTCTCCTGCTCTCCTGCCTTATCACCATGTATATCAAGGAAAACTCCGGGCTTCTGTCCACCGCCTGCGGATGCGTTCTGGCGGGAGGCACGGGCTCGGCGCTCGGGCTCACTTATCTTTATGCCGAGGACAGGCTCTATGACAGGCTCTTCCTCGCGCTGAACTCCATGGCGGCTTCCGTCACCGGCATGATCTGCCACGGCGGGAACACCGGCTGCTCGCTCAAGGCCTCAATAGGCGTGAACATGGCCTTCGCCGCCTGCGATATGGCTCTGGACGGCCTCGGCGCGGAGAGCGTTCACGGCATACTCGGCAGAACTCCCGAGGAGACCATGCGGAACATGGGGCGCGTGGCTCAAAGCATGCTCCCTGTCGAGAAAACCATTATAGATATTATGAAAAACAAATCCATCACGGAGGTTTGATATGGAATACGTACCCTTTGGAAAAACAGGTCTTACTGTCTCCCGCGTAGGCTTCGGCGGAATACCCATTCAGCGAATAGACGCGGAGGGCACGAAGGAGCTTTTCAAGAAGCTCGTTGAGTGCGGAGTCGATTATATCGACACCGCAAGAGGCTATACCGTAAGCGAGGAGTATATCGGTTACGCGGTCGAATCTCTCGGGATACGGGATAAGCTCTATCTCGCCACCAAGAGCATGGCGGCGACGAAGGAGGCCATGGCAAAGGATATCGAAACCAGCCTCAACAACCTTCGTACGCAATACATCGACCTCTACCAGATCCATAACCCGTCCATGGACAAGCTCGAGACCATACTCGCAGAAGGCGGCGCTCTCGAGGCGCTTCTCGAGGCGAAGGAAGCGGGAAAGATCGGGCATATCGGCCTCACCTGCCACAGCGCGAAGGTATTCGAAAGAGCCCTGGAGCTCGATTTCGTCGAGTCGATAATGTTCCCCTACAACATCGTCGAAACTCAGGGCAGGGAGCTCGTGAAGAAATGCCGCGAAAAGGGCAAGGCGTTCGTCGCCATGAAGCCCTTTGCCGGAGGCGCAATAGAGGACGGCCGCGCGGCGATGCGTTATCTTCTCACCGATCCCTGCGTCACGGTCGTGATCCCCGGCATGTATCTCGGAAGCGAGGTCGAGGAGAACACCTCGTTCGATTCCTCTCCGCTCACGGAGGAGGAGACCGCCGCGATCGACGGTATCAGGAGCACCCTGACAGGCAACTTCTGCCGCAGATGCAACTACTGCGCTCCGTGCACGGTCGGCATACAGATCCCAAGCGTGTTCCTCTTCGAGGGCTATCTCGAGCGGTACGGCCTGGAGGATTGGGCTCGGGGCCGCTACGACGGACTCAAGGTAAAGGCGTCCGCCTGCATCAAATGCGGCGCGTGCGAAACGAGATGTCCCTACGAGCTGCCTATACGGCAGATGATGGAGCGCGCCGCGAAGGCGTTCGGCGAATAATGAGCGTTACGATTGAAAAAGTCAATGAGCTTCCGGAGATCCCCGAGGCCCTCAAAAGCGTTATCGGAACGAACGGATTCGATGCGTTCCGTTTCGTCGACAACGTCCTGGACGGCGACAGGCCGAAGATCTACAACGCCTATAAGATCGTGACAGGCGAAAAGACCTTCGTGCTCAAAAAGTCCGAGGACGAGGAGTTTCACGAGGCGGAGAAAAAACACTACGGGCTTTTGAAGGGCCTTCCCGTCCCCGAGTTTTACGGCGCCGCCGAGGGCTTCGTGCTGCTCGGATTCGTCGAAGGGGACGACCTTCTGGTCGCCTCCGACGAGGGCGTCAGCGCGGCGGCGAAGAGCCTCGCCGAGATCATGAACGCCTATCCCATGGGCCGCTCTTACGAGGACGGAAGATACAAAAAATACATTAAACGCCTTGAGAAGCGGGCGGGTTATCTCAAGGAGGAGCCGGAGCTCGCGCGGGCGTTCTCCGTGTTCTTCGAACGAGAGAAGGAGATACCGCTCACGCTCTCGAATTCCGATCTTCTTCCGATCAACGTGCTGTTCGACGGCAAAAAAGCCACGCTGATCGATTGGGAATTCGGCGGGTTCATGCCCTACGCGCTCGATATCGCGCGCTTCATCGCCCACGGGCGCGTCTCGGGGAACGGCTCTCCCTTCCGCATGACCGACGCGCAGAAGAAGCTGTTCGTCGATCTCGTGTACGATTCGCTCGAGGTCAGGCCCGAGCGCGCCGTTTACGACCGGGATCTACTGCTCGCGGAATTCAACGAGTGCATCGAGATACTTGAATACTATCTCGGCGATCCGAACGTCGAGCGCGGCGATACGTTCAAGGATTATTATCCGCGGGCGAAAGAGCTTGCGGCGCGAATAACGGAATAACAAAAAGGACGGCCTTTTCGAATAAAACGGGCCGTCTTTTTCGACTGCGGGGATCGCTCTCAATACTGCCTCCTCATCAAATACCACAGTCCTGTCAAGGCAAGGGACAAAAGGATCACCATGATGACCAGCAGCCACTGCGGAGCTATGAACAGCAGGGCCGTGAATACCGCGGCGGCGAGCAGAACGAGCAGTATGCCCCGGTTCCACCGCGGGGCGGGGCGTCTTTTCCTTACTCTCGAACATCTTCTGCAAAAGCTGACTCCAAAGAGCATCCGATCATGACCTCGCTTCCCTGCTATATAGTATTCCGTGGGATGAAAATTAATGAAAAATTCAAAAATAAATTGTTTTTGGCTATTGAATGGGTCAACGCATAGTGATAGAATATCTTGAATGGTTATCCCGTTGATAATAATTTGGGGGAGAGCTTAAATGGGCTTGTTTGAATTCAACGATGTCGGTATCGATCTCGGTACCTCCAGCGTTCTTGTATATGTACACAATAAGGGAATAGTGCTTCGTGAACCGAGCGTCGTAGCCGTCGAAAAGGTCACGGGGCATATATATGCCGTCGGCGAAGAAGCGCGCAGGATGCTTGGGCGCACGCCGGGCAATATCATCGCGATAAGGCCGCTCCGCGACGGCGTTATCTCCAATTTCGACATCACCGAGAGGCTCCTTCGCCACTTCCTCAAAAAGGTCGTCGGCACGAGGATCTTCTTTAAGCCGCGCGTGGTGGTCTGCGTTCCCTCGGGCGTTACCGAGGTCGAAAAGCGCTCCGTTATCGACGCGACCGAAGAGGCCGGAGCAAGGCATACCTATCTTATCGAGGAGCCTATCGCCGCGGCTATCGGCGCGGGTATCGACATCTCTCAGCCCCGCGGCAACATGGTCGTCGACATAGGCGGCGGCACCACCGACGTCGCAGTAATCTCATTGAACGGCGCGGTGCTCTCCGAGTCCATCAAGGTCGCCGGCGATAAGTTCGACGACGCGATCGTCCGATATATGTGGAAGAAGCACAACCTGCTCCTCGGCGAGCGCACGGCCGAGGACATGAAGATCAGGATCGGCTCCGCCTATCCCAGGAAGGAGCAGCTCTATATCGACGTCAAGGGCAGGAACCTCATCTCCGGTCTGCCTCAGGCTATCACCATCGGCTCGAACGAGATGATCGACGCGCTCGAGGAACCTTTGCAGAACATACTCGAGACCATAAGGAACCTCTTCGAGAAGACCCCGCCCGAGCTCGCGAGCGATATCGCCGAGAACGGCATCTGTCTGACCGGCGGAGGCGCGCTCCTCTACGGTATGGACAAGTTCGTTTCGGAGCATACGAAGGTGCCCTGCTACGTCGCGGAGGATCCCATCTCCTGCGTCGCCATCGGCACGGGCAAGGTGCTCGACAATATCGAGAAGTATTCCATCAGCGCGCTTTACGACTACAAGCGCGGGGATTACTTCGAATCCTGACGAAGGACGACTCTTTACGGCGCAAGGTGATGCTTTGCGCCTGTTTTTATAGGAGGATAATATGAAAGACTATTCCGCGCTTCAGAACGGCAGCGACATCAGAGGCGTCGCTCTTGAGATCCCGGGCGGCAAACCGGTCAGCCTTACGCTTGACGCGGTGCGCGACATTGGCGCCGCCTTCGTAATCTGGCTTTATGAGAAATATTGGAGATGTACCGATGAATTTCAGATCGCCATTGGCTGCGATTCCCGCGTTACCGGCAGGGATATCTCCCTCGCTTTAGCAGAGGGGATCCGTATTTCCGGAGCAAACCCGTACATAGCCGGCCTTGCCTCCACCCCCGCTATGTTCATGTGCTGCGCCGAAGGGCCGTACGACGCGGGCATTATGGTCACCGCGAGCCATCTTCCCTATGAGCGCAACGGCATGAAGTTCTTCACGAAGGAATCCGGCCTCGAAAAGGCCGATATAAAGAGGATACTCGAAATAGCCGCAAACGAGGTCCACGGCTTCATCGTCAGCGAACGCGACGTAATGACTCCCTATATTGAAGGTCTTAAGAAAAAGATAACCGACGCGCTCGGAACAGAGAGGCCCTTCGAGGGCATGAGGATCATCGTCGACGCGGGCAACGGCGCAGGCGGTTTCTTCGCAGAAAGGCTGCTCGCTCCCCTCGGCGCGGATATCACCGGCAGCCTCTATCTCGAACCCGACGGGCGTTTCCCGAATCATCAGCCGAATCCCGAAAACAGGGAAGCAATGGCGGCGATAACGAAAGCCGTGACGGAGACGAAGGCCGACATGGGCATCATATTCGATACCGACGTCGACCGCGCGGGAGCCGTGCTTCCCGACGGCAGCGGCCGCGCCGTCGCGCTTGACAGGAACCGTCTCATCGCCATGATGACCGCAATTCTCGTCAAGCAGTACGGTCCCATCACCGTCGTCACGGATTCCGTGACCTCCACGGGTCTTTCCGAATTCATAGACGGCCTCGGCTGCCGCCATCACCGTTTCAAGAGGGGCTACCGCAACGTCATCAACGAGGCGATACGGCTCATGGGCGAGGGCGAAAACGCCATATTCGCAATGGAGACGAGCGGACACGGCGCGCTTTCGGAGAATTACTTCCTAGACGACGGGGCATACATAATAGTAAAGCTGCTTATCGAACTTGTCATGGCCAAGCGCGAAGGACGCGAGCTCACGGATCTCATTAAGGATCTGCGCGAGCCGAAGGAGAGCCGCGAGGTCAGACTTCCCGTGAGATCTTCGGATTTCGTCCCGGTCACCGAGGCTGTGCTCAAGCACGTCGCGGAGTACTTTGCCGGCACCGAAGGCTTCTCGATCGTACCCAACAACTACGAGGGCGTGCGCGTGAACGCCGACAAGGATCACGGGGACGGCTGGTTCCTTATTCGCAGGAGCCTCCACGATCCGCTCATGCCGACCAATCTCGAAAGCGATTCCGACGGCGGCGTCGCGCTCATAGCCGCTGCGCTTGCCGACTGTCTGACGGCGTTCCCGGAACTCGACATCAGCTCCCTTGAGGCGATCGGATAATGAGGATATTCGACACACACGCGCATTATTCCGACAAGAGGTTCGACGAAGACCGCGACGAGGTCATCGCGAAGCTTTGCCCCTCCGGCGTGGAGCTCGTCACGGACGTCGCGTGCGACCTTCGCTCGGTCGAAAAGACCTTTGAGCTGATCGAAAAATACGATTTCTTCTACGGCGTTGCCGGCATGCATCCGCATACCGCTTCGTACATGGACGAGTCGATGATGGATGAGCTCCGCGTACATCTCGCTCACCCGAAGATGCGTGCGCTCGGCGAGATCGGCTTGGATTATTATTACGATCTTTCCCCGCGCGAAGCGCAGAAGGAGTGGTTCGACAAACAGCTTTCGCTCGCCGCGGAGCTCGAAAAGCCGGTCGTCCTGCATATACGTGACGCGATGGGCGATTCTCTCGACATACTCCGCGCGCATAAGCGGGAGCTTATTAAAAACGGAGGCGTGATGCACTGCTTCTCCGGCAGTCCCGAATCCGCGAAGGAATGCCTCGATCTGGGGCTATTAATAGGCTTCGGAGGATCCTTGACCTTCAAGAACAACCGGAAGGGCGTCGAGACCGCGGCATTCGCGCCGCTCGACCGCATCGTATTCGAGACCGACTGTCCATACCTCGCCCCCGTCCCCCACAGAGGCGAGAGGAACGATTCGACGCTCATACCGCTCGTCGCGGAAAGGTTTGCGGAGATAAAGGGGATATCTGCGGAAGAAGCCTGCGAAGCGGCTTTTGAAAACGGCTGCAGGCTCTTCGGGATCGAGGTGTGATATGCCCGGTTGGTTCTGGTATGTTATGGCGGGGCTCATAGTCCTCGGAGCAGGCTTCGTTCTTTACAGGCATTTCTTCAAAAGAAAGGGCGACTGCTGCGGGAACTGCGAAAAATGCGGCAAAAGCTGTAAAAAGGAATGATGATGCAAAGCAAAAACCGCCCGATTCGGGCGGTCTTCTTATTTCTTTCCGAGTAAGCCGTAAGCCGAGTTCTGTTTATGTGACCATCTATCTCGACCGCGCGTCACCGCGCGGCTCAAGCGATTTCCGGGGGCGTGACGGACAGCCATTAAATGCCCTCATTTCAATCTTGCTCCGGGTGGGGTTTACAGGGACGCGGCGCGTCACCGCACCGCCGGTGGGCTCTTACCCCACCTTTCCATCCTTACCGCTTGCGCGGCGGTTTATTTCTGTTGCACTTTCCTTAAAGTCGCCTTCACCGGACGTTATCCGGCACCCTTGTCCTGTGGAGCTCGGACTTTCCTCACCGGTATCTCTCCGGCGCAGTCACTTGGCTTGCTCGAAAACTCTCTTGATCCTGTTCTTTGACCGGTTGTATTCCTTTCCTTCCTTGTCGCTCATGCTGCGCGGATCATATCTCGCAGGAGCGTCCTGATCCGCTTGCTCGCTGCTCCCTCCGGTCGTTGTCAGCAGATTATCCTTCCGCAGTTCTCACATTCTATCACGGCGCCGCCGGACTGGAACTTCTTGACGACGTTCATGGACACGCTCATGCCGCAGCCCGTGCAGCGGTTGTCCTGTATCGTGGCGACCGGATTGGGGAACTTCTTCTTGATGGCTTTATACCTCTTCAGAAGGTCGGGCGAGAGCTGGGCTCCGATCATATCCACGTTCTTCTGCGCCTTGTCGAGAACGGGCTTATGCTCGCTCTTCTCGGTCTCGACGACGGCCTTGGCAGCCTCGTAATCCCTCTTGGTCTTGGTGCCCTTTTGGTAGGCTTCCCTGATCAGGTCGGACGTCTTGGCTATGTAGGCCTGGCAGTCGGAGAGGGACTTTTTGAGGGAGTTCACCTTCGCGAGCAGCTCTTCCATGGACTTGCGGCATTCCGTCAGTTCTTCCGCGGTCGCCTCTTCGTCCTCGATCATAATGTTCAGATCGTCCTGTTCAAGATCGTAATCCTTAAGAAGCGCCTCGAGCTTCGAAGCGCCGCTCTCGAGCTCGGCTTCCTTTTCCTTAAGGCTGTTCCTGTAGGAGTCGATCTTTTCGGTCTGCTCCTGCAGGATCTTGCGGAGCTTCCTGAGCTTCTGTCTTTCGGGAGTGGACTCAAGCTCCTTTTTGAGCCTCTCGAGCTCGTTTTCGGCTTCCTGATACTTCCATAAGATCTCGGTCTGTGTCATTTATTTCACCTCTCCATTCGGATTGTTTTCAAGTTATATGCTCCTCAGGGGATTCTCCTGCTCCGAGAACAGGTACCCCACCCCAGGAGTGAGCGGCATGAGCCTTTCCACGAGCGGACGAAGGACTATGCGTTCCGTCTCGAAATGTCCGCCGACTATCACGTTGACTCCTGCGAAGCCCGCCTCGACAGCCTGGTTATGCCTGCATTCTCCCGTCACGAGCACTTCCGCGCCGCACGCCGCCGCGAGCGGATATTCCGAGCCGCCAGATCCGCCGCAGACCATTATACGCCTGACAGGTCTCTCCGGGCCGGACACGCGCACCCTGGTGCCGAGAACGTCCTCGACCCTTCTCGCAAACTCCAGAAAGCTCATCTCTGCGGGGAGCTCCCCGACCCTTACAAGGTTTTCCGGAGGTACGGCCCGCTCGTTCTCGACGCCGAGCAGACGGCAGAGGGTCGTGTTCACACCTCCCTCGGCGCAGTCGAGATTCGTATGTGCCGCAAACATGCCTATGCCCTTTCGGATCAGCATGAAGACGGGCGCGGTCACGGGATCGTCGGGAGTGATATGCTTCACCGCGCTGAAGAGGAGCGGATGATGCGTGAGGACCAGATCGCAGCCCTTCTCCGCCGCCTCGCAGACAACGGGAACGGTGCAGTCGAGCGCGGCGAGAACGCGGGTCACTTCCTTTTTTTCACAGCCTACTATAAGCCCCGGATTGTCATAATCGAGCGCAAGCTCCTTCGGGGCTATGCTCTCCATCGCATTTATAAAATCACAAAGCAGCATTTCCGTCGTTCTCCATGTATTCGATAAGCGCGTCGGTCCTCGCTATCTCGGCCTTGACGCTTTCGGGGCAATTCCCCTTTGACTTCGCCTTTTCGAGCTCGCGTGCATATACGGCCCGGTAATGACGAAGCAGCGGCAGAAGGTTGGGATCGCGTTTTCGGGCCATTACCCAGCCGAAGCGGAACCAGTCCTTCGGGAACCAATCCGGTATGGGATCGTGAACGCCGTGCTTCGCGGCGATTATCTGGTAGAACCTGCCCGAATCCGATACCACGCGTTCATCCGTTATCCCGAATCCGTTTTTGAAAAGGTACTCCCGAAGCTCGGCCTCGCCGCGCATGGGCTGCATGACGATGAGCTCCGCGGCTTCGGCGACGGGCCTGTTCCGATCCAGTATGCCTGCGATGAGTTCCCCGCCCATGCCGCAGATCGCGGCCTTGTAGGGCGGCTCCTCTCCCGAAAGCGGATCGAGACCGTCTGCAAGTACGGCGGACGCCTTTTCACCGATCCCGAGCTTTTCAAAAAGCGCGCGCGCCTTCTCCACGGAAAAGGGGCTGATATCGGAAGCGGCGGCTCTTTTCGCTCTGCCCTCCGAAACGAGTGCGGCGGAAAGATAGCCGTGATCGCAGCCTACGTCGGCGACGAGCGGCGAATATCCGATCATATCGAACACGGCCGAGAGCCTCTCATCCTTCAAAAACGCGCTGCGGGTACCGTTTTTCATGGGATCCATTATAACCGTCGGAAAACGAAAAGTCAAACTCATCCGTCCTTTTCGGACTCTTCCTTGATCCTCTTCGCCCTGTTCTTGTCGCGCTTCTTAAGATCGATCGTCTTGATGACCTCGAGGCTGTCGACCTTTATGCCCTTGCTCTCGACGTATTTCTTTAGCGCAGCGGGCTTGCGGACCTTGCCCGAACTGGACGTGAGCAGTATCTCGACGCTCTGCCCTTCATCTATCTCGTTGAGGATGGTGTTGAAGACCGGCGCCGGAGCTCCCGCCCACACGGGACACATGATGATGATCCTGTCGTAATCGCGCGGGCGAACGGCAATGGGCTCAACGTTGACCGCCTTATGCTTTCGCGCCTGGACCGTGCCGACGAGATAGGCGTTCAGAAGCGAACGGTGAGGACGCTCGTAGACCTCGTACCTCTCGGCGTTTTCCTGCTCCGCTATCCTCTTCGCCTCATAATGAGTCCTTCCGGAAAACGAAAAGAATATGACGATCGTATTCATAATACCCTCCGCGATATCCCTGGATCAAAGCAGTGCGAATCCCAAAGCCATCCCCGCCTGAGCGAGGATATATGTCAGCATGACCCAGAACCTGTTGTTTTTGATCTTGAATGCCCTGATTATGCCGGTGCAGAGAAGGAAGTCCGAGACCGCGAAGAGCAGAGCTCCTCCTCCTATCATAAACGCCTGGAACCTG
>JAEEGL016967847.1_pt1 | contig 20397 bp, 16 predicted proteins | sample 9134231 | NCBI WGS metagenome assembly JAEEGL01 (sample SAMN16246548, study PRJNA631951) | gut metagenome | biome: gut microbiome; feature: rumen; material: fiber-attached | host: Bos | place: Iran: Karaj | collected 2018-10 | reverse complement strand
TTAAAGCAGCGGATTATTCCGTCAGCGCCTGCTTGTTTTTTGCTTCTATTCCGCCTCTTCCTCCATTGTTTCCAGCAAAAAGCTCACCGGCCGAAAGCCGTCGTTGCAGGAGATCATAGCCGAGCGCGGGTTTTTCATCCAGCCGTCGTAAAAATTCTGCCCGCCGTGGGCGAGAGCCATGACAAAGGGCGAAAGAGTTTCCCAGGCACTTAGGCAAAAGCCCTCCGGTTTTTCCCAACCGTTGCAAATAAAGACCTGATTAAGCCGCATATCACAGGCGTGCTCGATGGGGTTTTCATATTCGGCGATTAAATCGCTATGAGAGACAATCTTTTTTACAGTGATGCGCACTTTTTTCATTAAATTTTCCTAAGTTACCTATGCGCCCATAATCTTTTGATACAGCCTGGCTTTTATAGCTTCCCGCTTTTCGCGCCAGCTTTTTTCGGCAGCGGCAGTAGCTTCCAGGTATAGTTTAAGCCCGCTCTGGTATTCATTACTAAGTGCTTTTTGCTCCTGCAGAGGGGGGAGGGGAATCTTGAGTTCCATAATATCTTTGCAGTTGATATTTATCACCACACTGCCGCGTTCCAGGCTTTTGAGTATTTTTAAACCGAGCGGCGATTCCAAAAAGAGTTGCAAATAGCCGCTAAATAGCTCCTCTTTGGGCCTTATGACATTGATATTGGCTGAGGCAATGCAAATAAAGGGTTGTTCGGTAAAAACGCCGATTTTTATAGTGGTGCCGCGGGCGGTTACCAGCACATCGCCGGTGTGCAAAATGTAAGGCGATATTTTGCGCTCATCGGCTTCAATATGATCCAGATTCTCATAATCAAGGCCGCCGGTGGTGAAATTAGAAATATTTATTACGGCGATATTGCCGCTTTCCTCTTTATGGAGCACCGCTTTGCCGCGAAAAACGGTGGCCACTTCTTTTAAAAGCACTTTATTAACGGCCGACTTCTGGAAATTTTTTATGTCATCATCATCTCTCAAAAAGGCTATGTCTATGTTCCAGCCGAGGGCGGAAAACTCGGCGCTGCTTAGAGATATTTCTTCTTTGGTGAGCAAAATTTTGCCTGGCCATTGTTTTTTGTCCTGTTGATCAAATTCTAATTTTTTTATGCTGATTTGCTCGGTTTTGCCGCCGGAGAAGACAAAAAAGTAGGTGCGAACCGAGGAATAAGGATAAAAAAGAGTACTGGGGAGCACATCTATTTCTTCTATTTTGTAATTGTTTTCAATGTAGTTTTGCAAAAAGAGTGTTGCTTCTCCCCCCAGCGTTATTTTGATAGGCAGGACAATCAGCAACTTGCCGGCATCGGTGATATGATAGAGCAGGTTTTGCAAGGCCACCAGGTCGGTATCGCGGCTGATGAAATCGTGGCTATTTATCAGATTGCGCGCGCCAAAATCGGGAATGCTGATTATGAGGTCGTATTTTTCCTCGGTAAAACCTTTGCTGTAAATATCGGCGGTGATAAGTTTAGTATTTTCTGCTGTGCCTTGTAGCTTTTTGGCAAGTGCTTTTTCTCTTTCTTTTGAGCAGGTTACGGTAAACTCAATTTGCGGGTTGGCTTGAATAATATCAACTAGTTCCGGCCCAAACTTTTCGCCCTCGGCAATGAGGACTTTATGGCTTTTTTCACTTATATAATCAGCGAATTTTCTTGTAAGTGCCGCCGGAGTCAAAAGTGTTCTGCCTGTGTTTGCCTTTTCTTCTGTTATTGTTTTCATAATATATGATGCCTCCTCCAGCATCGGCTATTAGAATATATATAATATATGATATGTCAATACTAATGAAAAGGAGATGTCTTGCTCGAGAGTGGAATAAACAGGCCCGGCGTAAGTTCCGGGCCTAAGCAAAAAAACATTTATAGACATTGTTTTTTTAATCTGCCGGTAACTTATATGGGCTTTTTTATTATGTTTTAAAAAAACTTTATTTGCGCCTGTATGCCTTTAGCCAAAAAATGGCCGCACAGATTATTGCCCCCAAAAGGCCGCCGGCGTAGGAAATAGTAAGGCCCAGTTCGCCCCGCGCTCCCAGGTTAAAACACTCGGGGGCATAGATGAGGTAAGTAAAAGAGACAGCCGACATAAAGGTGGCCGGGGCCGCCGCCATAAGGCTCACATATTTTTGCTTAATATTGTGCTTTACCAGAAAGACAGCGCCCGCCCAGAGCACAATCATGGCCAGAGTCTGGTTGGCCCAGGAAAAATAGCGCCAGATGATGCTGTAATCCAAAAAGGAGATGAAAAGGCCGGTGAGCAAAAGCGGAGTGGTGACAAGGAGGCGGGTGGAAAGCTTTTTTTCATCGAGCTTTAGCCAATCGAAAATAGTCATGCGGGCGCTGCGAAAGGCTGTGTCGCCGGAAGTGATGGGGCAGACAATAACGCCAAGCATGGCAATAATGCCGCCAATATTCCCCAGTAATCCAACGCACATTTCATAAACGGCGCCTGAATTACCGCCGCCGATTTTTTTGAGCGCCAAAAGGCCGCTGCCGTCCGGATTCCAGAAAAAGGCAATAGCAGCGGCAGCCCAGATGAGGGCAATGATGCCTTCGGCAACCATAGCGCCGTAAAAGATGCGCCGCCCGTCATGCTCACTGCGCAGGCAGCGGGCCATAATGGGCGACTGGGTGGCATGAAAACCGGAGATGGCGCCGCAGGCCACGGTGATGAACATGAGCGGCCAGATGGGCGGGGTGGAGGTGGCGTCCAAAGTGCCGGGGTAGAGATTTTTAAAGGTAAATTCCATTAGCGGCCGCTCAGCGCTATGGATTAAAGTGCCGGCGCCGATGCCGATAGCCATTAAAATGAGGAGTATGCCAAAAAGGGGGTAAAATTTGCCGATGATTTTATCTACCGGCAAAATGGTGGCCAAAAAGTAATAGATGAGAATGATAAAGACAAATAGGCGGGTAGAGAGCCAGTCGGGCGTGAGACGGGCCAAAAGGCCGGCCGGCCCCACCATAAAGACCACGCCCACCATGACGAGCAGCAAAATGGAAAAAACGCGCATCACATTGTGCATAAAGGGGCCCAGATATTTACCGGTTACTTCGGCTATGGAGGCGCCGTTGTTTCTTAAGGAAATCATGCCTGAAAGGTAGTCGTGAACCGCTCCGGCCAGGATGGTGCCCAGGACAATCCAGAGATAGACGCATGGCCCCCAGAGGGCGCCGGAAATAGCGCCAAAGATGGGGCCCAGGCCGGCGATGTTGAGTAGCTGAATAAGAAAAGCCTTGGGGGTGGAAAGCGGCACATAATCAACGCCATCGGCATTTTTGATGGCCGGTGTCGGCCCGTCCTGCGGCTTAAAAATACGCTCCGCCAGGGCGCCGTAAGTAAAGTAACCGATGATGAGCAGCAAAAGGGCAACAAAAAATGATATCATCTCTCACCTGCTGAGTTTTGAGCCGGCGACCGGGCAAGGAGGCCGCGCAAGCGGCTGCATATTCTATAGCAAACAAAAGGCGTTATTGAAGAGAAAATCTGCGGCGCGGTATGGGTTTTGGCCGTGCCACTTATATAAAAAGAGCCATAGTTTTTAATTTATTAGTATGTTCTAGTAAATCGCCGGTATTTACGCTTAAATAAAGTATATATTGACTGATTAAGTATAGTTTGATATATCTAATATTGTTTGTTGTGGCTTATAATGAACAGCCTAGCCGATAATGAGAGCAAACAACGATATAACTAATTTATAACCACTGGAGAAAATTATGGAATTACAATTAGGAGATGTAGAAACAACCGCCCTTATTCCTCTGGCCATCAAGGCCAATGAGACACTGCGCAAGCACCCGCGTTTTTATGACAAAAAAGCGGTGGAGATAATTAATACCCTCAAAATTGATACCACTCCTTATGATAAATTTATGTCGCACGAGGGAGTAGTGGCCCGCACCATAATGCTCGACCGGCAGGTAAAAGAGATTATTGCCAAAAATCCTGATACGGTGGTGGTAAACCTGGGCGCCGGCTTTGATAATCGCTTTGAGCGCGTTAATAACCAAAAAATCTTTTGGTTTGACATAGATTTGCCTGATTGTATGGCTGTTAGAAAAAAGGTTTTTGCCGAGCAGGATAATGTAAAAATGATTGCGGCCAGTGTGCTGGATGCGAGCTGGTGTCAGGCGGTGAAAGAGGCTTTAAACGGCAGAAAAGCCAAGCCGCTCTTTTTGGCAGAGGGGCTTTTTATGTATTTTACTATGGAGGAAATTCGCAGTTTTCTCAGTATGTTAAAGAGTAATTTCCCCGGTGGCGGCTTGCTTATAGCCGAGCAAAACAGCAAATTTTCGGCCCAAAATTCCCGCCATCACGATACAGTAAAAAACACCAAAGCCACTTTTAAATCCGGCACTGACAGCGGCGAGGAAATTGTCTCTCTGGTTCCCGGGTTTGCGCTGGTGGAAGAGCACAGTTTTCATGAAGAAATGAAAAAATATTCTCTTAGAGGCAAACTGTTTGCCTGGCTTTTCCCCAAAATAAATAACCGTTTTGCCACCATTAAATGGTGATTGACTAAAGTCGAACTATCTCCCTAGACTTCCATCAAAACTCGGCATATAAAGCGGCTGGCGCCTTGGTGTGAGGTGAAAGGCCAATGAAGAAAAATGATTTTGATGTGATTGTTATCGGTGGCGGCCATGCCGGTTGTGAAGCGGCTTTGGCGGCCGCCAGGCTCGGTGAGCGCACACTGCTTATTTCTCTCAGTAAAAAGCATATTGCCGCTCTTTCCTGTAATCCGGCAGTGGGCGGAGTGGCCAAGGGCCATTTGACCAAAGAAATAGATGCTCTTGGCGGCATAATGGGCTTTGTGGCCGATCAGGCAGCTATCCAAGTGCGCACGCTCAATACGCGCAAAGGCAGTGCTGTGCAGGCCACGCGAGCGCAGGTGGATTCCGGCTGCTATCCGCAAATTATGTTGCAAATTTTAGAAAAAACCGCCGGGCTTACCATTTTTGAGGGCGAGGCGGCGGCTATTATTCCTCAGGGAAGCGGCGGTGAACCCTCCTTTTTGGTGGAGACGGCAGCCGGGGCCAAATTCAGCACTGAGGCAGTTATTATCACTACTGGCACTTTTTTGAACGGCCTCTGCCATATTGGTCTCACTCATTTTAAGGCCGGGCGCTGGGGCGATGTGGCAGCTACCAGGCTTTCAGACAGTCTTTTAGCTATGAAACTCACTTTGGGGCGCCTAAAAACCGGTACTACTCCGCGCCTTTTGGCGAGTAGTATTGATTTTTCTTCTCTTGAAGTGCAAACTTCCCGCATCCCTAGGCCACGTTTTTCCTGGCGCGGCGGCTATGAGCCCTTGCCTGAAGCTGCTTGCTATCTCACGGCCACTAATGAAAAAACTCATGAAGTAATTCGCCAAAATTTGGACAGAAGCCCGCTTTTCAGCGGCGTTATTGAGGGGGTGGGCCCGCGTTATTGCCCCAGCATAGAAGATAAAGTAGTGCGTTTTCCCGATAAAACGGAGCATCATGTCTTTTTGGAGCCCGAGGGGCTCTCCTGTGTGCGTTATTACCCGAACGGCCTCTCCACCAGTTTGCCGCAAGATGTGCAGCTCGCCTATTTGCGCACTGTGCCCGGGCTGGAAAGGGTGGAACTGGTGCGCCCCGGTTATGCCGTGGAATATGACTATAGCGACCCGCAGCAACTTGACGCCACTTTGATGGTAAAGAGCATCCCCGGCCTCTATATGGCTGGGCAGATAAATGGTACGAGCGGGTACGAGGAGGCGGCGGCCCAAGGCCTCATGGCGGGCATCAATGCCCACCTCTTTATCAGGCACGAAGAGCCGCTTATCTTAAAGCGCCATGAGGCCTATATCGGTGTTCTCATTGATGATTTGGTGACCAACGGCACCAAAGAGCCCTATAGAATGTTCACTTCCCGGGCCGAACACCGGCTGCTGCTCCGGGAGGACAATGCTGCCACCAGGCTCACGCCTATTGGCCGCAAAATCGGCCTGGTGAGTGCTGAGCAATATAGCGATTTTGCGGCCAAGGAGCAGCAGCTGGCCGCCGCGAGACGCGCCCTTAGCGAGATAGTGCTAACGCCCAGCGAAGAGACTAATAATTGGCTAAGTGAGCTGGGCGAAGCGCCCATGCACACGGCGCAGACGGCGGCGGAAATACTGCGCCGCCCGGGGCTCAGTTACGCCGATCTGCGCCGGCGCTATAATGTGCCGGAATTGCCTGAGCAACTGGAGAATACTTTGGTGGACGATGTGCGCTATGCCGGCTATATCAGCCGCCAAAAGTTGGAAGCCGAGCGCCTCTTAAAGAGCGAGCAGCAACTTATCCCGCCGGAGCTCGATTATAGCGTTATTTCCGGCCTCACCCGCGAAGTCATTGAAAAACTTACTAAAATACGCCCGCGTACCTTTGCTCAGGCTCAGCGTATCAGCGGTATTACCCCGGCAGCACTGACAATTGTGCGAATTTATTTACAAAATCATCCAATTATTAACTGAATACTCTTGTTCCTACCGCTGGCGTTTACTTAGACCTTACCCCATAAAATATTTGTAAATTCATGCAGATGAGCCCCTCCCTCCATGGGGGAGGGGCGATTTTATTAAAAATCCAACAAGCTAGGGGGAGAGATCTTAGAAAAGCGCGAAGCGATAGAGGTTATCGCACTAAGGTGCATCTATTATTGACACATGATAAGGAATCAAGACAGTCGTCGTTATTATAGCACCTAGAGCGCTTGCCGCCGTCTTCACAATAGCCACGGCTATTTTCATTTTCCTGTACACAGAATTTTTCATTGCCATTACAATCGGCATCGCTATAACAAGGGTATACAATAACTACTGGTATGGTACTGGGAATATCTACGCAAATATTTTGCGCGTCGGAGTTTGCGTCCGGTTCACACCCATCTTCTTCAACACCGCCGTGCAAATAACAGGGATTAGTTTCACATACATAGTCGTCTTTGCAATCCAGGCTATCAATACAGGGCGAATTGAGATTGCCATCGACGCAGACGCCCATGACATCATCGCTGGCCTGCATGCAGAAATTGTCTCTACTGCAATCAAGATCACTGGAACAAACCCCAGCCGGAAGATCGGTATTGCTATCAGTATTGCTATCAGTATTGCTATCGGTGTTGCTATCGGTATTGCTGTCGGTATTGCTGTCAGTGTTGCTATCGGCATCAGTATCGGCATCAGTATTTTTTACGCAGATACTTTCACTGCAGTGATAACCTTTGATACATTGTTTATTGTTTTCACAGCTGCTATAGCAAACATCTTTTTGACAGGCGAAGCCATTGCAAAAAACCGGGGCAGTGGCCGCATCCAGACAAGCCCCATCAGCGCTACAGCTAATAGCTTTAGTCTCGTAACCGTTATTGCAGCTTGGTTCCAGGCAGAACAAAGGCGTAGTTGGAAGGTTATAAGTGCATTGGCCTTGATTGCAGCTCCGTTCCCAACACTTGGCATCACCTGAGGGGATATCGTTGCATTGGCTGTCTTGGTAACATTCTACGCATTCACCATTGTAACAGACACCGGCCGGACATTTTGTGCCATTGAGGGCATTTTGGTATAAGCAGAAGGGCTCGCTATTTTCTACAGCGCACCTGCCGTTGATTTTACAGGGATTGCCGGCCGGGGAGCCAGAACATTCAACCCCATCACATTTGCCCATACAGGTAGCCAGACAGTTGGGGCAGGTGTGGTAGGTTGGCTCATACCGGCAATTTCCCTCCACTCTTTTGCCTTGCTCGGCATAGGTGATGTAGGAGTTATCGTCGGCGTTGCATTCTGCTGCCGGTGGCTCATTACAAGGATCTTGCTCCGTTTCACGACAGGCGTTCAGTGATAGAAGCGACATGGTTGTTAATAAACAAACTGATAAATATAATTTTGACTTCATGGTTTCCTCCTCCATAAAAAAACCGCCCGCTTTTAGCTCTTAAGCCGGTTTTTGTCCATATAAAAAAAGCTTAATAAAGGTTTGGTGTTTGTTTCTTTTACACGGGACTCAAGATGTTAAATTTCTTGATTAGCCGGCAATAGTTTTTTCCGCCGGAAAAAATAGACTAGCCAGATAAAGTGCCCTTGACAAGCATTTTTCTTTGGCTTATAAGGAGCCCAGCCTTTGTGGAAATGGCCCTTGGTTTTGTCCCTCCTTTGCTGCTTTTTCCACTGATTCCACCATATTTTGGCAGAGTTAGAGGCTGTTAAGCTGGGGGCAGGAGTGTATAGTGAGCTCTAAAATTGAAACCAAATTGTTTGAACTCATAAATCCTTTAGTGGATTCACTGGGCCTTGACTTAGTGGAGATTAACTTTACAGCCAATAAAAAAAGCCGCTTGGCTGTTTTTGTTGATAAACAGGGCGGGGTTGATTTGGATGACCTCACCAATTTAAATCACCTTATAAGCGATATGCTGGATGCCGAAGATCCTATTAAAGGCGCCTATACGCTGGAAGTTTCTTCTTCCGGGCTCGATCGCCCTCTAAAGAGCGAACGTGACTTTTGGCGTAAAGTCGGCGAACAGGTGAAAATAGTTTATAAAAATAGTGAAGTTGCCGATAAAACTGAAGAAATTACCGGTGAAATTGCCGCAGCGGAAAACGGAGTGGTTTCTTTGAAAACCGCAGACGGAACCCCGGCGGAAGTAGCGCTGGCAGATATTATAAAAGGGAAACTCATTTACTAAGCTTTTATGCTTGGGCTGGAGGAAATGCTGGGTATGGAAGAATCACTGAATACCGTTATCGAAATGATTGCCAAAGAAAAGGGTATAAGCAAAGACGTGCTGCTCTCCTCGGTGGAAAACGCTATTTTAGCGGCTGCCCACAAAACTTTTGGCGAACATCGTAATTTGGAGGCCAAATATAATCCCGAAAAGGGCTCGGTAGATATTACCCAAACTATTACAGTTGTGGACCATATCGAAGATCCTGATAACGAGATTACCCAGGCCGAGTGCGAAGCTAACGGTATTGATGTTGAGCCCGGCGATGAAATGGTTTTCCAGATGTATTATCTGGATGCTGATAAAGAGCTGGCTAAAGAGCAAGATGAAGCTTATGGCGATATTTTGCACATCAAAACCTATAATCGCAGCTTTGGCCGCATTGCCGCTCAGGCCGCTAAGCAGGTGCTCACTCAGGGCTGGCGCGATGCCGAACGCGATATGATCTATACCGAATATAAAGATCGTAAAGGCGAGATGATTAACGGTATTATCCGCCGTTTTGAACGCGGCAATATTATTGTTGACCTGGGCCGTACCGAAGCCGTTTTGCCGGTTAAAGAGCAATGCCCGCGTGAGAGCTACCGCGCCGGTGACCGCATTCAGGCTTATGTTCTTGATGTCCTCCCCGCCGGGCGCGGCCATCAGATAATTCTCTCCAGAGCCACTCCCGAGCTCGTTGTTAAACTTTTTGAAATGGAAGTTCCCGAAATTGCCGACGGTATTGTGCGCATTGAGAGCGTTTCCCGCGAGCCGGGCCTGCGTTCTAAAATCGCCGTTAGTAGCTACGATCGCGATGTTGACCCGGTTGGCGCCTGTGTTGGTATGAAGGGTGCTCGCGTGCAGTCCGTGGTTAATGAACTGCGCGGCGAAAAGATTGATATTGTCACCTGGTCCGACAATATTGCCACCTTTGTTTGTAACTCCTTGGCTCCGGCTGAGGTAACCAGAGTGCTTATCGACGAAGCCCGCCACGCTATGGAAATTATCGTTCCCGATGATCAGCTCTCTCTGGCTATTGGCCGCAAAGGGCAGAATGTGCGCCTGGCTGCTCAGCTCACCGGCTGGAAGCTGGATGTTTATTCCGAGGCCAAAATTAGAGAAATTCGCGACCGCGCTTGGGCCAGTTTGAGCCAGATTACCGGTCTCAACGACTTTATGATTCAAACTCTATACAACCACGGTATTCGCTCAGCCGGTGATTTGGCCGCTTGTAGCCCCTCTATGCTGGTGGAAATTCCCGGCATGAATCCAGACACTATTCATTCTATTTTGGAACTTGCCGGTGAAGTTGCCGAAAAAGAGCGCGTGCAGGAAGAAAAAGCCAAAGAGGATGCCAAGCGTCTTGAAGAACATATTAAAATTGGTCGTCGCCTTCAAGAATATCGCCGCATGAGCGAACGCGAAAAAATTATGATGATTCGCGGTATTGGTGATCGTATTGCCGATGAATTAGCCAAGGAAGGCTATGAACGCGTAGATCAACTGGCCGAGGCTAACGATTTGGAAGCGCTGGCTCTTATTGCCAATATTGGTATTCGTAAAGCCAAGCAATTTAAATTTGCGGCTCAGCAACTTTTAGAGGAAGAAGCCAATTTGGCTAAAGATGTGGAAGAAGCCGGTATTACTTTTGTGGACGGCAAAATGCGCATACCCGGCTTAGATGAAGAGGCGGTTGCCGATGAGACTGCAGCTGCTACTGATGGAGAATAAATTTAATGGTTAAAGCTGCTATTGCCAAAGCGCCAAAAGAGCCCAAAAGTGCTTTTTTGCCAAGGCCGGTGCGGCGCTGTGCCGCTTGCCGCGAGCGCAAAAGTGCCGGCGATATGTTGCGCTTTATCCATAGCGATAGTAGTTGGGCTTGGCAACCGCCGAGAGGCCATATTACCGGGCGTTCTTTGTATATATGTCCTAATAAAAAATGCCTAAATAGCTTAAAAGGTAAGTTAGCCGCCGGCGAGTCGCTGAGTGCTTTTTTAGCTGAACTGGAAGCAGTATTAGCCGCTTATGTGGAAAAACGGCGGCAGGATTTGCAAAATAATAATTTAGATAGTACCGCTAAGGCTGCTTTAAGTTTTAACAGTACTATGAAAATATTGGCAACTCTTAAAAATGAGTTGTCTGTGTCTGACAGAAACTGATAATAGCTGTCGTGCTGGTTTAAGCAGACAGCTAGATTTAGTGGGAGACTAGGTTTATGGCAAAGCGCCGTGTGTATGAAATTGCAAAAGAAATGGGTATAAGTAGTGATGAGCTAGTAGCTAAGCTACGTGAAGCGGGCCTGGAGATTAAGTCCCGCCTTGTTACCGTAGATGAAGACGAAGCGCGAAATCTGCTAAAAGGTGCTGCCAAAGCGGCTGAGAAGAATGTTGACGATGCCGCAGATAAGCCGGAAACTCCAGAAGAAAATAGCGATGATAAGCCTAAACAGCGTAAAGGCTTTATGATTATTAAAAAAGCCGCAGTGAAACCGGCAAAAGATAAAGAGCCTGTTGTTAAAGCGGAAGAAAAAGCGGAAAATATTAATAACGCCGATGTCGATATAATCAAAGCGGCCGGCAAAGCGGAAGAAGAGGGGCAAGCGGTGGTAGGCAAAGATAATATTGCGCCTGTTACTGCTAAATCGGAGGTGCCTCTCGAGGGTAAGAATTTGGCAAAAAATGTTGTAAACACTGCTCATGATGTTGAAACGCCGGTCGGTGATAATAAAGTGGCGGCAGAATCCGATGGTGATGCTGATAAACCGGCTCCAGTTATTGTTAAGTCGGCGCTACCTGAAGAGCCGGAAAAGCCTGCTCATGTGGCAGTAAATGCTGAGACAAGCGAGAAAAAAGAGCCTAAAAATAATGATGTTTTTGTTAAGCAGCCTGTGCCGGTGGTGAAGACGGCTTCTTCTGTGCCCACTGCCACTACTGCGCCTGTTGCCCCTGTTGCATCTGTTCCCCCTGCAGCTCCGGTTATCAACCAGGCAGCATCAGCTACTCAGACAGCTCCGGCATCGGCACCGGCTCAATTGCCGGGTTCCAGGGTTATTCGCGTTATTGACCGCGAAAAGCTTATTGAGCGTATGCAGGCCAATCGCGGCGGACCGCGTGGCGGCCAGCGGCCAGGCAGTAATGGCCCACAAGGTGGCGGCCGGCCAGGTTATCAAAATAATGGTGAGCGGCGGCCGGGGCAAGGCGGCGGTTATCAAGGCGGTGAGAGACGCGGATATAATTCTCAATCCTCTGTTCCCACTATGTCTCTTGATGAAATGGCTAAGGTTTCTATGGCTTTAAGCCAGGTTACTGAAGTTAATATGCGCGAGCGCCGGCGGGCCAACGATTATGATCACGATAATTTTGACCAAGACGGCATGGGGCGCGGCGGAAGACGTCAGCAGTTTACTAAGCGCGATCTTATGGAAATGCGCGAACGGGTGCCAGCAACCAGTCGCCTGAGAAAGAAAAAAGTGCATAAAGGGCCGGTGGCTCATACACAGATTACCGAGGTCAAGGAGAGTAAGCGGGTGATAAAAATAGAAGATCGTATCACCGTAGCTGATTTAGCCCAACGCCTTGGTATTAAGGCCGCGGCCATTATCAAACAGCTCATGGGCCTTGGTATGATGGTAACAACCAATGATTACATCGACTTGGAAACAGCTCAGCTGGTAGCTGATGAATATAGCTACCGGGTGGAGAATGTTTCTACCACGGAAGAAGAGCTGCTAGATATTTCTGAGGATAAACCGGAAGATCTGGAAGAGCGGCCGCCGGTGGTTACCGTTATGGGCCATGTCGATCATGGTAAAACCTCTCTGCTCGATGCCATTAGAGCTTCTGATGTGGCCAAACATGAGCATGGCGGTATTACCCAACATATTGGTGCTTATTCTGTTGCCACTCCCAGCGGTACAGTCACTTTTATTGATACTCCGGGACACGCTGCCTTTACGGCTATGCGGGCGCGCGGCGCTCAAGTCACCGATATTGTAGTCCTTGTTGTGGCGGCCGATGATGGCGTGATGCCGCAAACTATTGAGGCTATAAACCATGCTCAGGCGGCCAAAGTGCCAATTATTGTGGCTGTTAATAAATGTGACCTCCCCGGTGCCAATCCTGAGCGGGTTATGCAAGCTCTAACCGAATATGGTCTGGTGGCCGAAGAGTGGGGCGGTGAGACTATCTTTGTCAAAACTGCTGCTGTTAAAGGCGAAGGCGTTTCCGAGCTTTTGGAGAGCATTCTCTTGCAAGCCGAGATGTTGGAGCTCACTGCTAATCCCCATAAAGCTGCTTCCGGTGTGGTTATTGAAGCCCAGCTCGATAAGGGGCGTGGCCCGGTAGCCACTGTTTTGGTGCAAGACGGTACTTTAAAAATCGGTGATTATGTTATCGCCGGTTCGGCTTATGGCAAAGTGCGTGCTTTAGTAGATGCCCGCGGCAGCAGGCTGAAAGAGGCTGGTCCGGCAGTTCCTGTGGAAATTCAAGGCCTTAATGCTGTGCCCACTCCCGGTGACAGTGTCAATGCCGTGGAAAGTCTTGATAAAGCCAAAGAGCTGGCCGAAATGCGCATCAATAAAGCCAAAGATGCCAATAAGAGTAGCGGCTCGGCTTCTCTTGAGGAGCTTTTGGCCAAGATGGGCCAGGAGGGCAAGAAAGAGCTCAAGGTGGTGGTTAAAGCCGATGTTCAGGGCTCTATGGAAGCCCTCAAAGAGACTATCGGTAGCCAAGCTAATGATGAGGTGGAGGTAAAAGTTATCCACGCTGGCGTCGGTGCCATTACCGAGAGTGATGTTATTTTGGCTGCTGCTTCCAAAGCCATCATTGTGGGCTTCAATGTGCGCCCGGATGCCAAAGCCGCTGCTCTTGCGGAAACAGAGCATGTTGATGTGAAGACATACCGCGTTATTTATGATGTCCTTGATGATATTCAAGCGGCTATGAACGGTATGCTCAGGCCGGTTATCAGCGAAAAAGTTTTGGGCCGCGCTCAAGTGCTCCAGACTTTCAAGGTGCCTAAAGTTGGCACTATTGCCGGTTGCAAGGTTATTAGCGGCAAAGTTACCAGAACGGCTGAAGTGCGTCTCCTGCGCGATAATATAGTGGTCTTTGAAGGCAAGATAGCTTCGCTCCGCCACCTTAAAGATGATGTGCGCGAAGTCCAAAGTGGCCACGAGTGCGGTATCGGTATTGAAAATTACCAGGATATCCACTTAGGCGATGTTTTGGAAGCCTTTGTTATGGAAGAGAGCTCCGCTTCGTAATAGCCACTAAACCTAATTAACTATTCTGCTAGTTATTTCTATTGTTTTAATCCCAAGGCCAGCCCGGCTAAATCAAGCACAATATTGAATGATGGTGAAAACTGGGCATTGGTGTGACCTTTTAAAAGCTGATGTGGCAAGATGAGAGCCAGGCTCACACCCCAGCAATCGCAGCTTGAGCGGTAGCCCAGAGTGAGATAGTGGCGATCAAGATCATTGCGATAGCGGGCGCGGTTTTCTTCAGCACTTAGCATATCAAGGTTAAATATGGCTCTAAGTCCATAGCGGATGGTCCAGTTTTTTATTTCCAAATTTATGGCAGCATTCAGGTAGTGGTCTTCTCCAAGCTCAAAGAGCGCCGGGAGGCCGCCGCCGGGGAGGAGCTCATAAATAGACGACAAGAGATCGTTGCTCCCGCCGCGCAGGCGATAATAGCCGGCTGAGATATAGCTTTTGCGCCAAAAGTAGAATTTGCCATCTACGCTAAGTTCTCTCAAAGGTTTTTCTTTTTGCCAGGCCAGAGAAAGGCGGCAATTAGCCTCAAACCAGCGCGACAGAGCTATGGAAGTTTTAACCCCCAGTTGCCCGAGTCCGGCAGCTTCGGCTTCATTAATGCCGCCAAGATTAAATCCCTGAGTAATTTTTAGGGCAAAGGTAAGGCCCAGCGGGCGCAGTTTTAAAGTGGTACCGGCGGTTAAGCGAATTTGATGCAAGGGCCTTATTTGCAAATGTTCATCGCTGAATATGGCGGCTTTAGCCAGAACTTCCCTTGTTTTCGGTAAAGTATCAGCGGCGGGGCGTGTGGCTTCCCAGTGGGGGGTGAGGAGCTCCTCGCTAAAAACAACGGGCACCAGCAAATATTCGGCTTTTAAGATGATTCTATGAGTTAGCTTTTTGTCGGTGTAGCTAAAAAGACGCCCGAGATGACTTTCGCTCTCCACCAAAAAGCGCGGAAAGTGGATATAAGAGGCGCCTCTTTGGCCGTCAAAAAGTTCGGTATAATGATAAGCGGCGCTAAGGTTTAACGGCACGTTAAAAGGCAAAAGTGTACCGCCGACTTCGGCTACTCCCCCCAAAAGGCCGAATAGCTCGCCGCCGTAATTATTCCAGGGGGCATAAATATTGGTAAAAAATTCGCCTTTTGCCCAAAGGGGCAAATTACCGAGAGAAGTGGGCGCCAAAGAGAGGCGGAGGGCCGGCAAGCGTTGCACCATGCGACTTATATCCCGCCAATGGTAATATACAGAACATTCCTCGCGCCAGTTTTCGCGGCAGCTTAACATATCGGCTTCTTCCATGAGCGGCCAGCCCGGGTGTAAATCCTCGTAAAAATCGCCGGAAATTTCCACGCTAAAGGGGCTTTTGCTCTGCCACAAAATGCTAAGGCGGCTGGGCACATAGCGACTACTGCGCAGAGCCGGGGAGAAGTCATAGAGATAGAGCCTGTCGCCAACAACATGTATATCAAAACGTAAACTAAGCTCATTTTTGATGAGGCTTTTATGGTGCCAGTTAAAATCCAGGCGGTGTATAAGCCCTTCGCGTCGCGGGTCAAGGTTATCTTCGTTTACCCGGCCCCGGCTGCCGGTAGCAAAAAGCAGCTCCGGAGAGTGGATGTGAGCGGTATATTGAAAAGTCAGTTCACCATAAGTTCCTTCTACCGGCGCGTAACGAAATTCCAGGCCGCCTCTGGGGCCGCGGGTGGGAAAATAGCCGGGAATAATAGTAATATCGTAGCTTTCGCCAATTGGAAAAAACACCGGCAAATCAATAGCCGGCCAGCCGCTGAACATACTCTCAATGCGCGGCGGTAAGAGGCCAATGGCGCGATCTTTTAGCGGATAGCTAATATATGGCAGCCAAAAAATAGGCATATTAAAGAGGCTAAAAGGGCGGATGTGCACGACAGGTGAGTAAAGATGCGCTCTTTCGTCCAGCACTAATTTGGCTTTTTTGGCGGTGAGCCACCATGAAGGGTGGTCATCGGTGCCGCAGTCGCACATGGTAAAATAGGCGTCTGTAATAAGGTAACCATCGGGATTTTCCTCTAAATCGCCGCCGATTTCCGCCAGATTTTTCCCGGCTGTTTCGGCTTTTTCTCCAAGAGTCAGCAGCACTTCCGGCGCCGGCTCTTTTTTTACCATTATTTTGGCCCCTTTTAGGCTGTCAATCTGGCCGCTGCCGCTTATTTTGGCGCTCTTACAAGTGGCTACGGCACTGCCTAAAACGGTGGTAATCGGCCCTTTTACGGTGCTGGAGGTGATTTCGCCTTCCTGAGAAAATTCCAAAGTAATTTCATCGGCTTTAATGGTGCCGTTTTCGCAGGTTATGGTTACATTGCCGGTGAAGGTGCAGCTTTTTTCATCGCATTTTAGATTTTCGGCTTTTAATTTAGCTTCTGGGCAGCTTGGCCAAAAAGAGGCCAGGTTATCGCCCAGCTTTTCCGCTGCTGTGGCAGCTCGGCCGAGCAGCAAAAAAGAGGCTAAAAGCAGCCAATATAATTTACTTGCCCGGAGCAAAGGGCAGCTCCTAGTGGCTAAAATCTATATAGATGAGAGCATCTTCTTGGCGCACTTCATAAGGTGGCAGCTCGCCGCGCAGAGAAATAATAACTTGCACCGAAGGAGTAATATCGCCAAGTGTTTCCGGGCGAATTTCCACTACCGGCCCGGCAAAATATTCGGTATTAAGCGGACGATTCCAAATTGGGGAGACGATGGCGGCATTAAAGATGGTTAAAATCATCTTATTATCCGGGCTCATAGTTATGCGATAAGAGGCGGCTTCATTGGTGCGCACAAAAACACGGGAGCGGTCGGCCATCTGCTTAAAGCCAATCCAGGTAATTTCCTTTAAATCAGGGGAAATAACCGGCCCTGGCGGTGGTGGTGCCGGCTGGGGGGCAGGTTCTTCGGCCGGTGCTATGGCGGCGTCCGGTGGCGGCGGGGCAGACTGTTCCTGGGCAGCCGCCGCGCTGACAAAAGCAGTGAAAGTAAAAGCAAAAATAATAGCGGTTAGGCGATGAATCATCATGGCACCACTCCTTCAGCGCTGAGTTGTAGCACTTATCGGAGTATAAGGCAAATTGCTGTTAAGCTAAAAGTTGAAAATTAATCATCATCATCATCGTGGTCACCGAAGTCGGTACTGAAAATGGCTTCAAGATCAACCGGGCAGCCAAGATTTTTGCATTTTTCGCGGGCAGAAACTTGCTCATCGGAGCAGGCATCCAAGTTATATTGATAGGTGAGAACCGAATCGGTGCACTTTAGATTATCAACCTGGCAAAAACCAAAGACCTCTTGTGCTTCATAGCAGGAGTCGCAGGAGGTATAATTGCGGGCTTTTTCAATTTTTTCGGCCAGGCCCAGGCATTTATCGCGAATTTTGTCATGCGCTTTATTGCAAACTATTGCGCCATTGGGAAATTTTACCGAGCAGTATTCCAAGCCGCAATCATAAATTTTATTGCAAAATCTCTCGGTGGAAGTCTCTTTTTTGCATGCCGGGAGCGATAAAACAACTCCGGCAATCAAAAACGCCAAGAAAATTTTTCTCATTAATAACTCCTCTGTTTTATGTGGCGGAACCAACTTAGCTCCGATTCGCCAAGTCTAGCGGAAAAGCTGAGATTTTGTCAAAGGGTATTGGAGAAGGAAAGGCAGTTAAGTGAGAAAGTTAGGTATTAGCACTCTTTTTGACATTTATCGCGCATCTTTTCGGCTTTGCTGTCGCAGGCTTTGCTATCAACACTAACGCCTTTGTCTTTGTCACAAGTGGTGTGGTCAATCATGCATCTGGTGTAATCATCGGAGGCATCATAGCAAGCCTGGCAGTCTGAATCATCTTTTTGGTTCTTTTCGGCATCTTCAGCGGCTTTAAGGCAGGTATCGAGAGTATCATCGGCCAGAGAGTTACAGGTGTTTTGGGCAGCTGGCAGATTATCGCAAACCATGACCGCGCATTCATGAGATTTTTTGCAAGCTTTTTCTGCTGTTGATTCACAGGCGGCGGTAGAGAGAGCGAGAGCTGCGGCAACTAAGACAAAAATAGATTTTTTCATTGTTAAACTCCTTGCGGTTTATAAGAGAAGATTATGTTGAGAGAAATGTTATAGAATAATAACAATTAGTTACACTTCTCACACTTTTTGTTGTATTCTTCAAGCTCTTTGGAGCATTTTTCGAGAGAACTAACCAATTCCGGAGAGTGGTTTTCGCAGGTTAGATTATCGGCCCAGCAGCCAAGATAGGCATCAGCGGCTTCGTAGCAACCATCGCATTTTTTGAAAGTATCTTCTTTGTTGTAAGTATTTTTGCAGGTATCTTCTAAAGTGTTTTCCATGCAAAGGGGAACTCCGTCGCAGAAGCAATCGACATATTTTTCACAGAATCTTTCACCGCCGGATTTGCTGCAGGAAGCAATGGAAAGAGCCATAAAACCAGCGAACATTACACAGAGAACTTTCTTCATTTTTAAACTCCTTACTTATGGGCGAAATTACCCGAGTTCCTCTAGCTTTTCTAATAATAGCCCAAAAAAGTCAAGCTAAAAGATTGTGACTTATAGCACAAACACCCTGCCTGGTGCCGCGGCGGGCAAATTCCTTTTGAATGGCCAAAAGCATTTGATCTTTTGTTGGCTGCCAGTTAGGCGCCAGGCGGGCATTGGCGTTGGTATTGGTAATAAGACGCATAATGTGCATTTCCCAAGGCAGGCGCTCTAGTAAATCGACTATCAGCGGCGGGTATTCCTCGGCGCTCAGCAGGCCTATTTGCCCATTTTGCCAGCTACTGGCCAGCGGAGCATTGGCAAGTATTTGTAAATGGTGAAATTTAATGGCATTTATGCCTAATTCAGCTAAACGGTCCACACTTTGCTCCATCATAGCCCGGCTTTCACCCGGCAGGCCGAGGATAAGGTGAGCGGCCTGATAAATACCTGCATTTTTTAGCAAAGTGGCGCTTTTTACAAAATCCTCGTAACTATGGCCGCGATTTAGGGCTATAAGCGTCTCATTGTGTGTACTTTGCAAACCGAGTTCCACAATAATAAAGCTTTTTTTATTAAGTTCTGCCAGTGTTTCCACTACTTCCGGCGAGATATAATCCGGGCGGGTGGCGATGATTAGCCCCACCGCTTTGGGAAAAGTCAGGCAAAATTCATAAAGGCGTTTTAGTTCGGCAGGCTCTCCAGCCGTGTTTACGCCGCTTTGCAAGTAGGGCATGAAGAGCGAGCCGGTGAATTTACGCGCTCCTTCTGCCAGCTGGGCGGCCAGATTGTCTTCCGCTGTGAGATAAGCGGGCTTTATGGCTTCGTCGCAGCAAAAGAGGCAGCCGGGCGGATTTTTTTGCCTATGCGGGCAGCCGCGCCCCAAATCGAGGGGCAGACGGCGCACGTTTTTACCGAATTTGTCGGTGAGAAAGCGGTTAAAACTGTTATAAGGCAGGTTGTTATCAGCCATTTTTTACCAAAATAGCACCAAAAAAACCGTCGGTGTGGTGGATATGCGGCCAGAGCCTAAAATATGGGCCTTTTATAGGCAGACTCAGGCCCTGCCGCGCCAATGCTTCGCCGGCCGGCATTAGGGAAAAATCGCGATGTTTTTCCAAAAAGGCACTTACTATATCTTCGTTTTCTGCCGTTAGAAGAGAGCAGGTGGCATAAACCAGGCGGCCTTTGGCCTTTACCAGGCGGCTGGCTGCTTCCAAAATACTGGCCTGCCTGGCGCAAAGCTCAGAAATATCTTCCGGCCGGCGGCGCCACTTTAAATCGGGGTTACGGCGCAAAGTGCCGGTGCCGCTACAGGGCGCGTCAACCAGTACTTTGGCCATTTTGCCTTGCCAGCGGCTAAGTATTGGATCGGCCTCATTTTTAAGGCGCGTTACATAAATATTACTGAGCCCGGCTCTGGCGGCTCTTAGCTTTAACTGGCTGAGGCGCTTTTCGTCCACATCGCAGGCGTATATGCGGCTCTTTCCGCTCATCAGCATACCGAGCATGAGCGTTTTGCCGCCAGCTCCGGCACAAAAATCCATGGCTACATCGTGGCGATTTACCTCTAGCAGCAGAGGTAAAAGCTGGCTGCCTTCATCCTGAATTTCTATTTTACCTTCCTGATAAATGGCCAGTTTGCTTATGGAACGCTTGCCGGAAAGGCGCAAGCCGTAGGGAGATAGTGGTGTTGGGGTTGGCAAAAAGCCCTCTCTGGTCAGTTCTTCCCGGGCGGCTTCGGGCTTTATGAGCAGAGTGTTGATTCTTAAATCCAGCGGTGCCGGAATATTTATAGTAGCGGCCAAGTCCGCCAGCTCAGATGAAGGTAGCAAGGTGCTAAGGCGCTCTGCCAGCCAGGGAGGCAAATCCAGCTTTGGCGCTTTTTGGGCTTTATCCAGCCGGGAGAG
>JAEEGL011632592.1_pt1 | contig 20400 bp, 15 predicted proteins | sample 9134231 | NCBI WGS metagenome assembly JAEEGL01 (sample SAMN16246548, study PRJNA631951) | gut metagenome | biome: gut microbiome; feature: rumen; material: fiber-attached | host: Bos | place: Iran: Karaj | collected 2018-10 | reverse complement strand
TCTATCTACATTATCACCATTATTTGAATCATCTATTGTTTTATTATCTTTATTATCATTAACAATTAATATATTATAAAAAACTCCCAAATTTGAAGATAATGGATGTTTATAAAATCCTTCTTCCTCTAAATTTGTAATTATTTTATTAATTAAATTAACCTTTTGAATTTTTTCATTCTTTTTCGCAATTTTTAATGCCTCTTTTAATCCATATTCTTCAATATTTATAGTATTAGAGATATTATCTTTTAAACTAATTTTTTTATAATCATTATTATCATTATATATTAATACTTCAACTATTTTATACTCTGCATTTTCTGAAGAAACAACAAAAAATAAATCTCCCTCTTTTTTATTCTTTATCATTTCAATATCTTCTGTAACATAAATATTTCTCGCATTTCTTTCATTAAATTCAAAATCTTTAATTCCAATATCTTTATATTTTTCTTCAACAAATAGTTCTGAAAAATGAGATTTCTTTTCACTTGAAGTGGCTGGTTTATATGCATTTGTAAAAGTAACAGTATTTAATTTAAAATATTTACTTCCAAATACTAAATTAGATTTTATTGAAGGAGTATATTCTTTTTCTATTTCTACTTCAACTTCTTTACCATCTTCTTCTATTTCTTTAATACCCTTTATTCTTAACAATTTATTAATAAAACCATTTTCAGAAACTATTAATAAATCTCCTGTGCCCATTTTTCCTATCCAGTTCTTATGTCCAATTATTTTTTTCTGTTTTAATTGCTCTATTCCTATATCATTTAAGCTCCCCATAAAGATTTTCATAATAATATTTTCCTCCTTTAATAAAAACTATTATTAATATAAATATACTATTACTACATAAATTTATATACTTATCTGGTCACATACTGCTAATTATTATTTATCATATTATAAATTGCATATCAATATTTTTTACATATAATTCACACAAAAAAAGCCGACTTAAAGTCGACTTTTTATTACTATTTACTTCTATATATTTCCCATAATTCATTGTTTATTTCTTCTGCTACATTACCACAATTATTACTTATCCATGAAGTTAATTTATTCATATCCTCATCCCCTATGTTGTTATTTATTATAAAATATTTAACTGTAAGTAGCATTTGTTTTTTAAGCCATGTATCTGTATCTTGTAGTAAATTTCTTTTAATTATTTCATCATGGATTCTTTTCTTTTCAACTAAATTATCAATAATAAATTCTGTTTTTAAATTAAAAGTAATGTTTTTAGTATGAACTCTATAATTACCACTTATTTCTTTTAATACATAGCAATCACCGGCAAGTAGTGCTCTCATATAAATTGATGCATCATTTACCATTTCCATCTCTGAAAAATTTGCATCTTCTAAAGCTTTTCTTCTAAATACTGTTGTAAAGCTTGAATTTGATTTCATATATTTTTGTTGAAATTCAGATAAATATTCAGCATTATTAATTAAACCTTCAATATTCATCCAATCTTCTTCAAAACGATTATCTTGAACATATTCAATTACAGAGCTTGAAGATACTAAACCAACATTAGGCATTTGCTCTAAAATATCAACTGCATGTCTATAAAAATCCATATTAGTATAATAATCATCATCATCCATAAAGACAATATAATCGCCATGTGCCATACTATAACCTAATTTGCGGTTAAATCCAGCACCAGAATTATGCTCATTTCTATGAAGTATTAATTTATCATTTGTAGAATATTTTTCTGTTAACATATCAAATGAACCATCTGTTGAGCAGTCATCTACTACTATTATTTCAACATTCTTATATGATTGATTAAGAACTGAATCAATAGCACTACAAACAAACTCTTTTCTGTTGTAAGATGGCATAATTACACTTAATAATTTTTCTTCCATAAAAATATCTCCATTATAAAAATTATTTAAAGGGCTCAAAATGAGCCCTAATTATCTATTATTCTACATTTTCATATTTAGCTTGTGCTTTATATGTTGTATGTAATAATTTATGTGCTTCATGACCACATGGTTCACCTAAGTATTCTTCATACATAGCTTTAACCACAGGATTTTCATGTGATTTACGGAATGTAGATTTTTCATCTATATTATACATTTGCTCTGTACGTAATTGTTTAACATTATATTTGCTGCGAGTTTTACTTGATTTAATTGGTTGACCACCACCATTAATACATCCGCCAGGGCATGCCATAACTTCTGCAAAATCAAATGATGGATTACCACTCTTTATTTCTTCCATAACTTTACGAGCATTTGCTAAACCATGAGCAACCAAAATACGTACTTCTTTTCCAGCTATTGTTAAAGTTGCTCTTTTCATTCCTTCTAAGCCACGAACTTGTTCATAATTTATAGCTTCAATTGATCTTCCTTCTAAAACATCTGCTGCTGTTCTTAATGCTGCTTCCATAACACCGCCTGTAACACCAAATATTGCAGCAGCACCTGTTGCTTCTCCCATTGGACTATCAAAATTAGATTCTTCTAATTCATTAAATTCTATATCATTTTGTTTAATCATTCGAGCAAGTTCACGTGTTGTAATTACAGCGTCAACGTCTCTTTGACCATCTACTTCCATTTCAGGACGAGATGCTTCATATTTTTTAGCAACACATGGCATTACTGATACAACAAATATTTTACTTGGATCAATATTCATTTTTTTAGCAAAATATGTTTTAATAATTGCTCCAAACATTGTATGTGGTGCTTTACAACTTGATACATGGTCTAATTGTTCTGGATAATTCTTTTCTGCAAAACGTACCCATGCTGGACAACAAGAAGTTGTCATTGGAAGAACTCCGCCTTCTTGAATTCTATGAATAAACTCATTTGCTTCTTCCATTATAGTTACATCTGCACCAGTATTTGTATCAAATGCATAATCAAATCCTAATCTTTTTAATGCTGTAACCATTTTACCAGTAACATTAGTTCCAATTGGGTTACCAAATTCTTCGCCTAATGCAACTCTTACAGCTGGAGCTGTTTGTGCAATAACTACTTTTTCACTATCATGAATTGCATTCCATACTTTTTGAGTATCATCTTTTTCATGAAGTGCTGCTACTGGGCATGCCTCAATACATTGACCGCAAAATGTACAATCAACATCATTTAAGCTCTCTCCATTTGCAGTTCCTATATGACTTGCAAATCCACGTTCTACTGTTTCAATAGCACCTATTTCTTGTACTTTTTGGCACATAGATGTACATCTATGGCATAAAATACATTTACTACTATCTCTTACAACTGATGGTGATTTATCATCAATATCTGTTGGTTTGCTTGTATGAGCTCCAAAGTATTTAACATCTTGAATATTATATTTTTGTGCTAATGTTTGAAGTTCACAATTTCCATTACGAATACATGTTAAACAATCTCTATTATGATTTGATAGAATCAAATCTAATACCATTTTTCTTGCATCCATAATTGCTTTTGTATGTGTATGAACTACCATACCTTCTGATACTTTTTGAATACAGCTTGTTGCAGGTTTTCTCATTCCTTCAACTTCTACTATACACATTCTGCAATCGCCAAGTTCATGAATTTCTTTTAAGAAGCAAAGTGTTGGAATATCAACATTTATTTTACGTGCAGCTTCTAATATTGTTGTTCCTTCTGGAACTGTAACTGGAATATTATCAATTGTTAAATTAATCATTTTATTCTCTTCCATCTACTCTACCTCCTATCCTATTGCCTTAAATGGACATGTATTAACACATGTTCTACACTTAATACATTTTGTTTGATCTATTTTATGTTTTTGACCAGGCTCTCCTTCAATTGCAGCAACTGGGCAAGCTTTTTTACATAAATCACAACCACGACATAACTCTTCATTAATTGTAATTTGTGTCATTGATTTACATTCACCTGCTCTACATTTATGGTCAATAACATGTTCTTTATATTCATCCATAAAATAATGCATTGTGCTTAATACTGGGTTTGGAGCTGTTTGGCCTAAACCACAAACACTTGCATCCATAATACCATGAGCTAATGTATCTAATTTTTCAAGATCAGATTCATCACCATTTCCATCACAAATCTTTTCAAGAACTTCATACATTCTCTTTGTTCCTACTCTACATGGAACACATTTACCACAAGATTCTGATACAATGAAATCCATATAGAATTTTGCAATAGCAACCATACATTTTGTATCGTCCATTACAATAAGTCCACCAGAACCCATCATTGAACCAATTTCCGCTAAACTTTCATAAGAAATCTTAACATCTAAGTGTTCAGCAGGAATACATCCACCACTAGGTCCACCTGTTTGAGCTGCTTTAAATTCTCTTCCTTTTGGAATTCCTCCACCTATATCATAAACTATTTCTCTTAAAGTTGTTCCCATTGGAACTTCAACTAAACCAACATTATTTACATTTCCACCTAAAGCAAATACTTTAGTACCTTTGCTTTGCTCTGTTCCAATTGAAGAATACCAATCTCCACCCTTTAAAATAATTTGAGTAATATTTGCATATGTCTCAACATTATTAATTAAAGTTGGGTGTTTAAAATATCCACTATGTGCTGGGAATGGTGGCTTAACTCTTGGTTGACCGCGTTTTCCTTCTGCAGATTCTAATAATGCTGTTTCTTCTCCACAAACAAAAGCTCCAGCACCAAGTCTTATTTCTATATCAAAGCTAAAATCTGTTCCAAAAATATTATTTCCTAATAAACCATATTCTCTTTCTTGAGCTATAGCTATACGTAATCTTTCAACAGCTATTGGATATTCTGCTCTTACATAGATAAAACCATGATTTGCACCAACTGCATAACCTGCAATTGTCATAGCTTCTAATATACTATGTGGATCACCCTCTAATACTGAACGGTCCATAAATGCACCAGGATCACCTTCATCAGCATTACATCCAACATATTTTTGAGAATCTTCTTCAATTTTAACAAATCCCCATTTTTTGCCTGTAGGGAATCCTGCTCCACCACGACCACGAAGTCCTGATTTAGATACTTCCTCAATAACTTGGTCTGGTGTCATTTCTCTTAATACTTTTTCTAAAGCTTTAAAGCCATCAAATGCAATGTATTCATCTATATCTTCTGGATTAATTACACCGCAGTTTTTAAGTGCAATACGTAATTGTTTTTTATAAAATGGTAAATCATCTAAACGATTTACTACGCTTCCATCTACATCTTTGCATAATAAACGTTCAACTTTTTTACCTTCTAATATATGGCTATTAATAATTTCTTCGCAATCTTCTGGAGTTACTTGACTATAAAATGTATCATCTGGTCTAATAATAACAATAGGACCTTTTGAACATAAACCAAAGCAACCTGTTTTAATTACTCTTACATTTTCAATATTTTTTTCTTTAATTAATCTATTGAAATTTTCAAGTATTTCAGGTGAACTAGAACTTGTACAACCTGTTCCATGACATACTAAAATATGACGTTCAACGCCTTGATAATCATTATTAGTACGTAAATCTAATTCAGCTCTTTTGGCTTGTCTTATTTGATCAATTTCTTCAAATGTTTTTCCCATATTAATTAGCTCCTTTCTCATTATTATTGATTTCGTCAATTACTTCATCAAGTTTTTTAACTGTTGCTTTACCATAAACTTTACCATTTACAGTAAATACTGGAGCTAAACCACAAGCACCTACACAGCGCATTGTTTCAATAGAAAACATTCCGTCATCAGTTGTTTTACCTTCATCAATTCCTAATCTAGATTTTGCTCTTTCTAAAATATCATTTGAGCCTTTTACAAAGCATGCTGTTCCTAAACAAACAGAAATGTCATATTTTCCTTTTGGAATTGTTGTAAAACGAGAATAAAAAGTTATTACTCCATAAATTTCTGCAAGTGGAATATCTAAATATTCTGATATTGCCAAACTTGAAGCCTTTGGAATATAACCAAATTTTTCTTGAACCCCATTTAAGATATTTATTAAATTATCTTTTTTTGGTTCAAATTCATGAGCAATTTCAAGAGTTAATTCTTTTGCTCTATTATCTGCACAATTATTGCATCCTGCATTTTCTTCCATATGTACCTCCGCCAAAAAATTACGAATTATATTAGAATTTTGTCAAGTTTTTACCCAAAATTCCATAAAGTATTATATATATAAATCCTTTAAAAATCAATACATTTAAAGCAAAATAAGTTAGCCGTAGCTAACTTATTTTGCTTTATTATTTTCTTCTTTTAAACTAATTTTTTCTTTTAAAAAATTACGCTTTTTCTTAACCTTAACTAAATCCACAAAACTTCCAATTATTGTTGATAAAAGTAATATGCTTTCCATTATAATTCCAAGTTTAGAACCAATAAAAATATTATATCCAAGCCAACACATACTATTTGGAATGCCTAATAATTTATATACTATTTTATTTTTTTGCCAAAGTGAAATAGTAAATAATACTGTACCTACTACTGGAAATAAACTTTTCCATCCACTAAATGTAAAAATTGTAACTATTAATACAAAAATAAAAAATATATTTAATGCAATTACATCTTTCCACTTATTCTTCTTTTCATCATTTGCAAAAATATACAGATCTCTTGCACAAGCCAAAATATCCATTGCAGCTCCTGTTATTCCGCCTAAAAGCAAAAACGCAATAGTCTGCATGCTATGCCCCATCAAGTTTAATATTAATATTTGCCTACGATATTTAGAAAAATATGTCAAGCATAAGCAAAAATACATTAATCCAATTAATATTTCAGCAAATATGTAAGTCGAACTCATATTTTCTCCTTTGTATCAATTTACAAATAAAATACTAACATATTATAATTATTTTATCAATATATTTATATTCAAATAAAAAAAGAACGATTATATAATCGTTCCTAAAAATTATTTTCTTAAATATTATTATTTTACTGTGTTTAATTTTTTTGCTAAGCTTGATTTTTTTCTTGATGCTGTATTAGCTTTAATTACACCTTTTGTGCAAGCTTGATCAACTTTTTTTACAGCATTTTTGAAGGCAGCCTCAGCTTTTTTCTTATCGCCCTCAGCTACAGCAGCTTCAAATGTTTTAACAGCTGTTTTATATGCTGATTTAACCATATTATTTTCAAGAGTTTTCTTTTCAATAACACTTACTCTTTTAATAGCTGATTTAATATTTGGCATTGTAGCACCTCCTTATATATTCATTACATTTATCAATTTTGGGTTAAATTTACACCTTTTAATAGCGCTTTTACACTAATTCACTTGTATATTTTAACATACGTTTTTCAAAAAAGCAAGCATTTTATGTAAAAACCTACATATTATAATCAAAATTTATTCTGCAAATGCTTTATTTAGAAACTCATCTGCTTCTAAACGCTTTTGTTCTAATATACTATCAACATTATCAAAATTTCTATTGAAGAAACTATCATCAATTTTATCTTTAAATACTCTTTCTGGCATATTAAATGTTTTTAATAATGTTTCTATACGAGAATACATTGATTTTAATCTTAAATCATCTCTTTCAAATATAACAAATGGTGTATGGAACATAATTGCAAATACACTTGAATGAAATGAATCAGTAACTACTAACTCAGCATTCTTTTCTAAATAAATCATCTCTTCTGGACCAATTCCAAAGAATGGACTATCTTCATTCATTATATCTATTATTTCACAATTCTTTTCTCTTGCAACACGCTCTAATTCTTGTTGTTTTTGTTCTGAGCATTGTCCTAAAAATGCTTTTACTATATATCTTTCAGCAGTTAAATTCTTTGGTTTTGCCATTACTGCTTCCCATTCTTCTCGTTTTAAAAGCATTGTAGGGTCTAATAAAACTACTACATCATCTCTTCCAGATATTTCTTTAATAATATCTTTTCCAGAATCTTCACGAACTGAAATATATGACATTTTTGGAAGATTTTCTTCAAATATTTTGTAATCCTCTGTTCCCTTTTCAGGAGCATGATTTAAGCCAATACTTACAGAAAAAGTAATCTTTTTATGTGTATCAGAAAAGTCTGCAAAAACTCTTGGTGAAAAATATCTTTCAAAATTGAAATTCCACATTTGGTCACTACCAATTACCAAATAATCTAAATCCTTTGCAAAATCCTCACTTGGCATTTTATCTGCATATAGATTTTCTTTATAATACTGAAATCTATCATTAAAATGTTTAAAACAATCTAATCTATCTTGATTACGATTAGGTCCAACTATTTCTCCACCCTTTGGAACATAGATAAATGTATATGGATCTAATCCATGCTTTTTAAGTACTTCTTGTACTCCATAGTTTTGAAGTCTATTTCCAAAATTTTCATAGTCAGTAAACATTGTGATAATTCCAACTTTTTTCATATAAAATCTCCTTTATATTTTCTAATATTTATTAAAAATTAAAATATTATTAACTATTTATTAAGCTCTTGTAAAAACATTTCATTTAACATTTTTGGATTTGCTTTTCCCTTTGTTTCTTTCATAGCTTGACCTACTAAAAATCCTAATGCTCTATCTTTTCCAGCTTTAAAATCTATAATTGATTGAGGATTATTCTCTAATACTTTCATAACTACTGCTTTTATTTCTGCTTCATCATTAACTTGAATCCATCCATTTTCTTTAACAATTACTTCTGGATCAATTGAAGTTCCTGTATCATTTTCCATTAATTCATCATCTTGCATTTCTAAACCATTTGCTTTAGCTCCTGCAATGAACATTTTATCTAAAACTTTCTTTGCAATAGCAGTAGAAATTGTTCCTTTATTAATTAAGTCAACAAATTTTCCAAATTCTTTTCCAGTAAATGGAATTTGATCTGGCTCCCATTCATTTTCATTTACAACTCTTGCAACATCACCCATAATCCAGTTTCCTGCTTCTTTTGGTGTTGCTCCATTTAATAAACTATCTTCAAATAATTTTGAATAATATTTACTATCAGTTACAAACTTTGCTGCTTTTAATGAAAGATCATAATCATTCATATAACGCTTTATTCTACTTTCTGGAAGCTCTGGCAAACTATTTCTTAATTCTTCTACATACTCTTTTGAAAGCTTAATTCCAACTAAATCTGGTTCTGGGAAATAACGATAATCATCTGCATTTTCTTTACTACGCATAACTGATGTTTTACCTGATACTTCATCAAAACGCATTGTATCTTGTGAAATAGTTCCACCACTTTCTAATACAGCTATTTGGCGTTCTGCTTCATAATCAATTGCTCTTACTATACTTCTAAATGAACTCATATTCTTCATTTCTGTACGAGTTCCAAATTCTTTAGAGCCTTTTTTACGAACTGAAACATTAACATCTGCTCTTAAGCTACCTTGTTCCATTTTACAATCAGATACTTCTATATACTCTAAAATAGATTTTATTTTACGAATATATGCATCTGCTTCTTGACTTGATCTCATATCTGGTTCAGATACTATTTCTATTAAAGGTACTCCTGAACGGTTGAAATCAACAAATGTGCCTCTACCAAAATTATCATGATTTAAGTTAGCAGCATCTTCTTCTATATGAATACGTAAAATATTAATTCTCTTTTCGCCTTCAGGAGTTTCAATAGTTACATATCCATGATTGCAAAGTGGCTCATCAAATTGGCTTATTTGATAAGATTTTGGTAAATCTGGATAAAAATAATTCTTTCTATCATTTTTACTTTTTTCAGCAATTGAACAATTTGTTGCTAAACCTGCTTTTACTGCATATTTAACAACATTTTCATTTAACTTTGGAAGTGCTCCAGGCATACCTAAACAAATTGGGCAAACTCTTGTATTAGGAGTTCCTCCAAATTTATTTTCACATGAACAAAATGCTTTTGTTTTAGTTGATAATTCACAGTGAACTTCTAAGCCCACAACTACTTCATAATTCTCATTAATCATTTATAATTCCTCTTTTTTAATATAAATCTAAAATCTTTTTATCATTAATTTAAATTTATATTTTTGGTTGATATTTTTCTCTAAATTTAAGTTCTTGTTCCATTGTATATGCGGCCTTAAGCATAGTTTCTTCATCAAATGGTTTTGCAATTAATTGGAAACTAATTGGCATTCCATTTTTGTCAACTGTACTTGGAACTGAAATACCTGGAAGTCCAGCAATATTAACTGGTACAGTACAAACATCTGCTAAATACATTTGAAGTGGATCATTAACTTTTTCACCTAATTTAAATGCTGTTGTTGGAGATGCTGGCATTAAAATTAAATCATATTTTTCAAATAATTTATTAAATGCCTCTTTCATTAATGTACGAACCTTTTGAGCTTTTTTATAATATGCATCATAATAACCACTACTTAATACATAAGTACCTAATATAATTCTACGTTTTACTTCTGGTCCAAATCCTTCAGAACGAGAATTCTTATAAATATCATCTAAATTAGTAAAGTTTTTAGTTCTATAACCATAACGAATTCCATCAAAACGGCCTAAATTTGAAGAAGCTTCTGCACATGCAATAATATAATAATCTGCTATTGCAATATTTGCAAATTCAAATGAGCAATCTTCTACTGTTGCGCCTAACTCTTTATACTTTTCTGCAACATCTAAAATAGATTGTTTAACTTCTTCATCTATACCTTCACCTAAGTATTCTTTTGGTAAACCAATTTTAAGTCCTTTTACATCTTTTACTAAACTCTTTGTATAATCTGGAACTTCTTTTTGTTCTGAAGTTGAATCAAATTCATCATATCCTGAAATCAAGTTTAATAAAATACTTGCATCTTCAACCGTTTTAGTAATAGGACCTATTTGATCTAATGAAGATGCAAAAGCAACTAAACCAAAACGAGAAACTCTTCCATAAGTTGGTTTTAATCCAACTACTCCACATAAAGATGCAGGTTGACGAATACTTCCACCTGTATCACTTCCTAATGCCCAAGGAGCTAAATTCCCTGCAACAGCTGCTGCAGATCCTCCAGAAGAACCCCCTGGAACTCTATCTAAATCCCATGGATTATGTGTATTAAAAAATGCAGAATTTTCTGTTGTAGTACCCATTGCAAATTCATCTAGATTTGTTTTACCTAAATAAACTAAATCATTATCATTCAATTTATTAATAACTGTTGCATTATATGGTGCAACAAAGTTTTCAAGCATTTTTGAACTACATGTTGTTTTAACACCATCAATACACATATTATCTTTTATAGCAATTGGAATACCTGCATATTTAGAAACTTGTTTTCCTGCTTTACGTGCATCATCTATTTCTTTAGCCTTTGCTAAAGCTTGTTCTTCTAATATAGTTACATAAGCATTTATGTTTTTATCTTGTTCTTTTATTCTGTCAAAATATGCTTTAGTTAACTCATAAGAAGTAATTTCACCATTTTCTAATTTATTACTTAATTCTGCTACTGTATAATTAAACAATTCCATATTATCCTCTTTCTATTTCATTTCTGTTGGTATGTGAAATAATCCTGCTTCTTGACTTGGAGCATTACTAATCATTTTATCTCTATCTCCAAAGCATTGATTTATTTCATCTTTTCTAAGTTCATTATATTTAGCATTTGTGCTAATTGTTTCTTGAACTGAACTTGTATCAACAGAATTTATAGTTTGTGCATATTCCAAAATATCATTTAAATTCTTAATATACATTTGCTTTTCTTCTTCTGATAAATTCAAATCAGCTAAACGAGCAATATGCTCTAGTTCTTCTTTACTAACAGACATTTTTATCTCTCTTTCTTTTTGATAGCATATTTTTTTACAAAATATACATCATTTTGCTTCTTTTTCATTTGTTTATTATATACTGAAACAATAAAAAAATCAACCTTTTAAGGTTGATTTTATACTATTTGAATTTAGTTACTTTTATAACATAATTGAACCGATTCCAATTAATGATAATAATTTAAATACAAATTCAATTACTAAAACAACTAATATGAATTTTCTAAAGAATCCTTTGTCCTCTTTAACTCCAAATAATTCTTTTGCTGCATAATACATTAAAACTATTGTTGCAACAGATAATGTCCATTTAATTGGATTTGTAACTATTTCTAATTTATCTATAATACTATCTACTAAAGAAACTAAACTAATAAATACTCTAGGTAAACTTGCTGTAACTACTGTTGACATTACAGTTGTTAATGATTTTTTCTCTCCTTTATTAGCTAGATACATTATGCAACTTACAACAAGTACATACCATAATGGATTTAATAATGATCTAACTAATTCGCTAAATGTAAAGCTATAATGAATATTTGAAATGAATTGTGCAATAAATCCAATTGCAATCCATAAAATAACAATTATAACAGCCTTACTAAATACATTTTTCTTTTCACTAGCAGCATCTCTTATTGCAGCAAATGGATCTGTAAATACTTCTTTTATAAAGCCTTTAGCTTCTTCTGCATCTTTTTTAATATCAACATTTTTTAAAGTATCCCTTACTTGGTTGTAAGTTTCTACTGTTTCATTTTTGATATCATCTTTATTGATTTCAGAAGAAATCTTTTTACCTGTTTCCTTAACTTTCTCAGCAACTGTTTCTTCTTTTTCTTCTGCTTTTTCAGTAACTTTAGCTTTTTTAACTTGCTGATTTACTTTTTTAGAATTATTATTTGTTTTTTTCTTATTATTTGGCTTTTTATTTGCTGTATTCTTCTTAACTACATTTTTCTTTTCTTCATTTTCACTCATCTAAAAAAACCTCCAAATTATTAATATACTTTATAATTATAACATAACAAAAAAATTATTGCAAATCTAACAAAAATGGCAGGCCACCGCCTGCCACTATTTTATCAAATCAGAAAACTATTTTTCTCTAACAATGTCTCTTCCATAGCAATCTTTGAAGTGTTTTGTGCATATTAATAAGAAATCATCTACTACAACAGCGCCAACAGCTGTAAATGCCATTAAGCCCCATACTGTATTGATTGATAAAATTAATGCTGCGCATACTGTACCATATGCTATTAAAGCACCTGATCCTAATTTACCAGCATATAATCTGTGAATTCCTAAGAATCCTAAAAACCAGCATAACAATAAAGTTGTTAACCAATTTTTTTCTGCTTTTTCTACTTTTACTTCTTCGATTTTTTCTACATTATTTTCTTCCATCTTTAGTTCTCCTTAAAATCATTCTATTGATAATATTATTTAACAATAAAAGTTATTTAATGTCAACAGATTTTATAAATGTTACCAAAATGACATTTGTTTGTAAATTTATTGTGAATTACCTTCTAAAACATCAATCGGAATATTTAATTTTTCAAAAATATAAAAATCACCCATTTTATCTATTTTTCTATAATGTCTTAATACGTAATCTCTTAATTCTTCTGGTATTTGCCAGAATGGATCTATTTTATCAATTAAAATAATTTTGTTTGGAACTGCTTCAATTTTTTTAATTAAACCTTCTAATCCATCTTTTCCAAGATTTCCATTAAAAGGTAAATCCATATCGCCATTATTAATTCCCAAATAAGTCATATAAAGTGCTGCTTTATCAGATAAAATAATTACATTATTTCCATTTTCTTTTTCCGCTTTAATAAAATCAGCTATAGATTCTATGTTTTGCATTGTCTCTTCTTCTACAAATGTATTTTTGTATACATTTTCTTCAGTTACAAACGTTAATTTTTCATATGTTGCAAAATGCATAATAATTGTAGATAATAAAACAACATAAAATACACCATCTAATAAGTTAATTAAAGTATCTATACTCATTAATTTGTATTTTTTTAATAATGCTTCATAATCTTCTTGAGTCATATTATTTTGTAGTAATTTATCAAATAAAATTGCATATTCAGCTACAACTAATACTATTGACATTTCAAGATGATACATATTAATTATTGGTAATATAGCTGGTATAAGCATAGTTGCAAATATAAATACGCATATATTTTTCTTGGTTTTATACTTAGTAGTATATACAAAAAACAATACTTCTACACATATTGTAATCATTCCTATTATGATGATTGGCGTTAATTTACCTTTTTGAACCATAAAGTTATCTCCGGCAAAACTACCCAAGTTAAAAAAGGTATAATTAAGCATATCAACAAAATTTCCCTGAAGACTCATTATTAAAACTGTTATACCCGTCAAAAATGCACCTGTAATAAACTCAATTATTAATGGCTTTATGCATTCTTTTTTATAATTAATTATTTGTGCTAATACAACAGCAACAACAAAGTATCCACCAAGGTTTTGCTTTATCATAAATACTAAATAAGCCAAAATACCTATTATTATAGAATTCTTAGTTGATGGCTTATCTATTATGACTATTAATCCAATTATATAAAATAAAATAGCAAAAGGATTATAATTTGCACCATTAAAAACAAATGAAACTGAAAGTAGCATAAATGCTAAAAGTCCATTAGTTCTCATTTTAAGCGAAACATCTAACTTTTTTAATAAATAATAAAAAGCATAATATAATCCAAAATGAATTAATACACTATATATTCTTAAAGATAAAATATAATTGCCAAATATTTTACAAAATAAGGTACCTACCCAAAAAAATAAAGGTGTTATTATTACATTAAAATCTTTATAAATAATATTTCCATTTACCATTTTACTAATACTCTGGAAATTATACATTTCATCTCCAGGCATAATAGTTAAAAAGGCTGAAAAGACAATTACTGGAAATATTAAAAATAATAGTATTTTTACATTTTCATGCTTTTTTATAAACTCTCTCATATTTTTCACCATAAAAATATCATACAATAATTTAATAATTATTTCAATAAAAAAAGACAACTTATTTAAATAAGTTGTCTTTTTACTATATTTAACTAATTAACATAGTTTGAAGGATTAACTGGAGAACCATTTATTCTAACTTCAAAATGTAAATGTGGTCCTGTTGAATTACCAGTACTACCTACACATCCTATTTGTTGTCCTCTACTAATGGTTTCTCCTTGATTTACCCAAATATCATGTAAATGTGCATATAATGTTTCTACACCATCTCCATGACGAATGATAATTTTATTACCATAGCTTACATTACTATATACAACAGATGTAACTACTCCGCCATCTGCTGCACGTATAGGAGTTCCCATACTTGTTGCAATATCTAAGCCTGTATGTCCACCACGTGATCCAAATCTAGAAGTTAAAATACCATAAACTGGCATAAGCATAGAACCTGCATTTCCGCCACCTGTTGAATAAGTATATGAAGAAGATGCATATGATCTTCTTGCTGCAGCAGCTGCAGCAGCGGCTGCTTGACGTGCCTGCTCTGCTTCATATTCTTCTACTCTTTCGTCTTTGATTTCATTCAAACTTGCTATAGCATTTTCAGTATTTTCAAGATTTAATTCTGATGTATAAACCTTATTAATACCAAGTTCCATATCTACGCCTTCAATTAAATCTTCAGTAACTGTAGAAATTATTGAATTTGCTTCTTCCTCAGTTGCAACTTCCATTTTTTTATCGCCATCTAATGAAATTGCATAAGTTTTGTAAGTAATTTCTGCTGAATCTTTAACTTTATCTAAAATTTCATCTTCTGAAGTTCTTTCATCTCTTGAAACAAGTGTAAAACTATATCTAGGTAATTCTTTAACATCAATAAATGCAATGTTTCCTTCTGTATTATTTATAAAATCATTTATTCTACCTTGTTCTATTTTTTTGCTTTCAACAAATCCAACAAACTCGCCGTCAAGTGTAACTTTATATGCGGGTTTAAATTTAATTATAAGAGCACCTAGCACAATTATTATTGCTACAATTATTAATCCTATTATTTGTGCTACTCTTTTTGAATAATACTTTGCTTTTAATTTTAAAATAAAAATTCACTCTCCATTCCAACGTTTATTACGTTAAGTTTAAACTACTTTTTATTTATAATTTTTCGCAAACCATCACTTATTATACTCTTTTAAAATCAATTTGTCAAATTTTAAGCATTTTTTGTCAAGTAAAAATCTTTCAAACATGCTATTTTACTGTATTTTTAAAACAGCCCATATTTTATATGTTTTTAATAAAATTGGCTTAACGGCCACCACTTCCGCCTCCACCGAAGCCACCGCCTCCACCACCAGAAAATCCTCCGCCTCCACCAGAGCCAGAGCTCATTCTTGAATTAGCATAGCTTTGATATCCACGAGACATAGATGTTCCAAATTCTCTTCCAACATTAAATGTATCCATATAATACATAGTTCTATAATGATTATACATATATTCATCAGTTAATTGTGGATATGCAACCTTTAATTGCTTTAATACTTTTTCTGAAATACCAAAGGCTGTGGCATAAACCATATATCTTTCCCATAAAGCAAGTTCAGGAATATCTCTTTCATTAAGCATTGAGAAGTCTTCCATATACTTCTTTAAGCCTTTCCATCTTTCATGTTCTTCCCAACCTTGTACAGTATATCCAATATAACTTGCTGTTAATTTGCTATGTTGCATAAGAGCATATACTATAGGAATAATTGCTAAAACTAAAATCCAAGATTGAAGAGCCATTGCTAAAAATCCAATGCCTACAATAGCAAGACCTGCAACGGCTGTTCTTCCACCTACTTTTAAGCCTTGCTTTTTAATTGCATCATCATAAGAACCTCTTGTTCTACATCCAGCAATCGCTTTATCTTTTAAACTTGTCCATAAATTATAAGCTGCAGTTTCATGACTTTCGCAATAACTTCTAAATTGTTTCATTGTAACAACTGATTTATCATCAAAATCTTCATCTTTTTTACTAAATAAACCACTTGATTTTCCATTAGCTGCTCTTTGAATAAAATCATAAACAGCTAATTCATCTTTAAGCATTTCATTAGAATTTTGTAAAATTCTAATTTTAACATTTTTCTTTTCATCAGGAATTGGCTCTATATCAATATATTTTTTCAAAGCCAAATCCATAAATATACCTGAAAATACATTTTGAGTATTAAATCCAGCTGCATTTCTCATAAACTCTGCTTCTCCAGGAGATGCATTTTCAGCAGGAAAATCTCTAAAATAATCTAACTTCTGAATTTGTTTTTCAGGACGATCTTCTAGTTCTCTTTTTGATTTCAAACCTGATGAAATAAATACTATAAATGATAATACTACTCCACCAATTGAACCATATTTTATTGTTTCAGCCAATTTTTTTGCTTGTTCTCTTTTAGCATTTGCCTCTTCTGCCCATGCTGTTTCTTCATTAATTATTGTATCTAATCTATTACTATTATGTATGTTAGTTGCTTGCTCAAATATATTATTTGGAGTAGCAATTCTTATTTCTAAATATTCATCAGAAAATAATTCAGGAACATTAAATACAACTGTTTTATTATCTTTTTTATCAATCTCACCTGTTAAAGGTCCATGTGCCCAAATCAATAAATCATCTAAATTAGAAACTGCTAAAGGCAAATGAACTGTACCTGTAACATTTTCAGCAGGAATAATACTAGCGCCATAACCTGTTAATATCCAATAAAATTCACTGCAATCATTATATACGTTTACTAAATTTTCAACAGTATAAGTAATTTTATATTTTTTATGAGATGTTTTATCTACACTATCTGCAGACCAACCAATCTCAAACATCCCATCATCATTGTTGGCAGCATAGTATCCTCCTTTATCAACATGATACATCCATTGTCCTACATCTCTCATTTGATAACCATCGCCATTTGTTAAATCTTTAACTGTAACATCCGTGATTTTGTAATTACCACCTTTATTCTTACTATAAGAAAATGTTTTAAATAAAGTATTTGTATCATATACTTTAATATCCCATGTTTCAACAACTTTCATATCACCTTTATCATTTAAAGTGATATCAAAATCAAGTGATTTTAACTCTTGATCACCTGCAAAACACTGTGGCATCATAATCAATAATAATACTACAGCAATAAACAAAATCATTACTAACTTATTTGTTTTCATTGGTTTTCCCTTCTTAATAAATATAATAAAGTTTTGATTAAAATGATTAAGATGTGTTCATAAATTGGTTGATAAAAGTAAGGGAGCATACGTGTGTATGTGACCGCTTTTAGCAATCAATTTAGGGGCTCAGATTAATTATTTTAATCGAAACAAATTTATTTTAACTTCATAGAAAGAAGCTTACTAACTCCTTTTTCTTCCATAGTAATACCATAAACTGTATCTGCGGCTTCCATTGTTCCTTTACGATGAGTAATAACTAAAAATTGCGTTTTATCTGTAAAATGTTTTAAATAATCTGCAAATCTATAAACATTAACATCATCTAAAGCTGCTTCAATTTCGTCAAGCACACAGAATGGTGCAGGATTAATCTTTAGTATTGCAAATAATAATGCAATTGCAGTAAATGCTTTTTCACCACCACTTAATAAAAGCATGTTTTGAAGCTTTTTACCAGGTGGTTGAACTCTAATTTCAATACCACATTCAAGCACATTTGCTTCATCTTCTAATATCAATTCTGCTTTTCCACCGCCAAATAATTCTTTAAATACTTCGCCAAAATTCTTGTTAATTACTTTAAATTGTGAAACGAATTGTTCTTGCATTACTTCAGTCATTTCTTGAATTATTTGTTTTAATTTATTACTTGCATTTTCTAAGTCTAAACGTTGCTCACACATAAAGTCATATCTTTGTTTGATATCTTGATATTCTTTAATAGAATCGATATTTACAGAACCAAGTTCTTTAATATCTTCTCTTAAACTATTAACTTTTTTAGTTACTTCTTGTGGTTTTTCAACTTTTTGAATATCACCTACATTATTTGGTGTTAATTCATATTCTTCCCACATTTTGTTAATAACTTGGTTTAATTCCAAATCAAGTTTAGAACTCTTTAAATCTAATTTAGAAACTTGATTTTTAATATCATCTAATATACTATTTTGTGAGTTTAAATCTTCTTCAATCTTAGATAATTTTTCATTTTTTAATGTTCTATCTTGCTTTAATTTTTCCACAGTTTGACTACTATCTGTGACTTCTTTCAACAAGTTTTCTATTGCTGTTTTTATTTCAGTTATTTTTACTTCTAATTCTGCATTTGTTGTTTTAATATCTTCACGTAATTTCTTTTTGTTTTCAATTGATTTAGTATTATTATCTATATCAGTATCAATTCTTGCAACAAATTCATCAATAGATGTTTCAGATTCATCAAATGAACTTACAGAAATTTTTAAATTTGTAATATCAAAATTTAAATCATCAATATATTTTTGATTATCTTTATTTGCTTCTGTAAACTCTGTAATAACTTGTGTTAAAGCATTTGATTCTTCATCCAAAGAAACAATTTTTTCTTGATATTCTTTTTGTTTAACTTTATTTTGCTCTTTTTCAGAAGACAAAGCATTTTTATCTTCTTTTAATTTTTCAAGTTTTGCTTCTAATTTAATAATTTCTTGTTCAACTAAATCAATTTTTTGCTTTTCTGTAGCATATTCAATTTGATGTGCTTGCATTTCTTGGCTAACTTCATCAAATTCCTGTAACACATCATTTATACTGTTTTTATAGTCTTCTAATTCTTTAGATAACTTAGCTTGCTTTTCTTGATTTTGTTTTAGTTCTTTTTCAAGTTCTTTTATTTCAGTAGTTCTTCCTAACAAACTAACTGTCTTCTTGCTTACACTACCACCACTAATACTGCCGCTTGAATTAATAACATCACCATCTAATGATACTATTTTGAAGCCATATTTGTTCTTTTTAGCCAAAGCTACTGCATCATCAATAGTTTCAACAATTACCGTTCTACCCAATAAATTAAGAATAATGCCTTCATATTTTTTATCAATTCTAACTAAATCACTAGCTATTCCTATAACTCCTGTAACACCTGAAGTATTAATACTACTTAATTTTGTTCCTTTAACTGAGCTAATAGGTAAAAAAGTACTTCTTCCTAATTTGTTTTCACGTAAATAATTAACTAATAATTTTGCCTCTTCTTCTGTTTCAGTTACAATATTTTGTATGCTACCACCTAAAGCCATTTCAATTGCAGTTTGATATTTACTATCTACCATAATCAAATCTGCAAGTACGCCACATACACCTTTTTTAAGCTTTGCATTAGTTGACATTCCCTCTAAAAGCTTTTTAACACTAAAATTGTAACCCTCTTTTTCCTTTTCTGTTTCCTTTAAAAAGCGATATCTAGTATCTTTATCACGGTAAACTTGTATTAATTCATTTATTTTATTTTCATAATCAGTTATTTTTTCTTGAGCTTTTTCTCTTGTCTCATTAAT
>JAEEGL010854901.1_pt1 | contig 20400 bp, 12 predicted proteins | sample 9134231 | NCBI WGS metagenome assembly JAEEGL01 (sample SAMN16246548, study PRJNA631951) | gut metagenome | biome: gut microbiome; feature: rumen; material: fiber-attached | host: Bos | place: Iran: Karaj | collected 2018-10 | reverse complement strand
TGCCATCGCCTGAAGGTCCTACAGGCCATCCGCAGAGGTTCCACTTGTAAGGGAAGGTTGCATCGTCCATGAATGCTGCAACGTCCCATGTGCCGCAGGCGTAGAAGGCAACCTGGCCGTCAAGCCATCTCTGGTATCCGCCAAGTGCTGTATCCTGCTCTACAGAAGGTGTAAGGCCGTTCTTTGTCAGGTCTGTGTAGAATGTAAGCGCCTCTGTGAGCTGAGGGTTGTTGGCAACATTGACCTTGGTCATGTCGTCGTTTAAGAACTTAACGCCGTTGGAATAAAGGAAAGGTGTCATACCGAACTGGTCTGCGTTTGCAACACCCCACTGATCGATCTCGCCGTCGCCGTCTGTATCCTTGGTCAGAGCCTTGCAGACTTCGATGAACTCATCATAGGTGTAGGGCTTGTTGGGATCGGGATAAGCAAGACCTGCCTCATCGAAGAGGTCCTGGTTATATGCAAATGCGAAACAGGAAAGATCCTTGGGGAAAGCGTAGAGTGAACCGCTTCCGATGTTGGTGCCGTCATAGCGGTAGATTGACTGTGTGGTTCCCCAGATACTCTCGATGGTTGCCTGATCAACATAGTCATCGAGAGGAAGAAGGTAGCCGTTGTCCACATAGGAGCGGACAGCTGAAGGTCCTACATAGAATATGTCGGGCATGTCGCCTGCTGTCATGTTGGCGATCATCTTCTGATTGTACTCATCCTGAGTTGTTACCTCAAAGACAACCTCTTTGACCTTGTCCTTGTGCTCTTCAACGAACTGGTCGATGAGCTTCTGGTAGATGGCCTTCTCGTGCTCCTGCATATAAAGGAAGACGTGGATAGACTCGTCGCCTTCACCAGTAAGGGACTCTGTGGTTGACTCCTGAGCTGTCTCTGCGGGAGCAGAATCTGTAGCAGCCTGGGTATCTGCTGCAGGAGATGCACCCTCATCCTCAACGGTTGTTGTAGCACAACCTGCAAGAAGGCCAAAACTCATGATGCCGGCTAAGATAACACTTAAAGCTTTCTTTTTCATAGTAAATCCTCCTAAAAAAATTGCATTACAATACATCTGTTGATGCAATTTTACTAATAGGAGGATAGCTGCGTCAATAGTTATTTTAGATTTTTCTTAAATATTTTAAAGTTTTGTCGTTTTACACAAAAAACTAAAGTTGTTTTTGTTAATGTATAAAACCATCAGTCCACTTTGGTCTGATAGATATTGCTCTCAAAGAACTTATTAAAGCCCTGCCAACCGGGATTTACTGTATTGGACAGGATCTCGGTGAAGGTCTCCATCTTGGCATCCGTGTTGTCTGCAAGGTTTAAGGCCACTGCCTCCATGATGGCGGGCTTTTTGGGAGAGCCGTATTCAAACTCGCCGTGGTGGGCCAGGATGCAGTGCTGAAGCTGCTGCTTTAACAGCTCCGGGAAGCCCTCGATGGCTCTTGCCTTCTCACCTACCATCTCACAGCCCATGACGATGTGGCCCAGAAACTGCCCCTCATCGGTGTAGTCGTTGACAGGGAAAAGAGCCAGCTCCCTGGTCTTACCTATGTCGTGGCAGATGGCAGCAGTCAGAAGAAGATCCCTGTTGAGCATGGGATATGCACCTGCCATGTAGTCGCAGAGCTTGGTGACGCTCAGGGTGTGCTCAAGAAGACCGCCGATAAAGCCGTGGTGAACGGTCTTGGCTGCACTGGATTTCCTGAAGAGCTCGATGAAGGCTGCATCCTCTATAAAGAAGGACTCCAAAAGCTTTTTAAGATAAGGGTTGGAAATGGAAGCTATCCTGTCCAGAAGCTCCCTGTACATCACATCGTTGTCCTTGGAGGAAACCGGCAGGAAGTTGGCCAGATCATACTCGCCTTCCCTGCATTTTCTTGCTCTCTTGACGTTGACCTGAAGGGCTCCGTTAAAGCTTGTCACCTCTCCGAAGACATCTATGCAGTCAGTGGCGTCGAACTCATCGATGCCGGCGCCTCCCGGCTCCCAGATCTTGGCGTCCACAGTTCCTGTCTTGTCCTGAAGGATCACTGAGTAGTACTCCTTGCCGTTCTTGGTGGTGGCTGCCTGCTTGTGCTTGCACATGTAGATGTCGGCAATCCTGTCTCCGGGTTTAAGATCCTTGATAAATTTCATGTATAATCCTCATTTCTATATAGTTTAACCGTGGGTGGAGCTTGTAAGGGTGATCTCCAGCTCCAGTTCCACATAGTCGTCCGGTGCCTGTCTCAAAACAGTAACTGTTATTATATCATCCGGCGAGCACTGCGCAAGTCTTGATACGAGCTGCTCGTAGGAGGCGATCTCCGTTCCTGCTATCCTGGTGATGATATCTCCGCTCTGGATCCCGGCCATCATGGCGGGGGAGCTCATCTCAGTCTGGGTGATATATGCACCGGCCGGGATGTTCTCGGAGATCTGTATGTCAGTGGGTATGGTGGTGCCGTGGATGCCAAGGTAGGCTCTTTCCCTGCCGTTGGACAGATCCTCAAACAGCGCCTTTAATTCCGTGATGCCAATAGCGCAGATGTGATTCTGAAGGTCCTCCGTGTTGTAGGACATGTCGATGATACCGATGACCTGGCCGTTTAAGTTGGTTATTACTCCGCTGCCGAGGGTGCTTCCGTAGATGTCAGTGGTAAGGAGCTTGTAAAAAGAATCCTCGAGACCCAGGGCTGTCTTCTCAGAGGTGATGATGCCGTAGGCTATGGAGTCCTGTATGCCCAAAGGACTTCCCACTGCGATGACAGGCAGTCCCGTAAGGTTACCTGCGTTGGAGCTTCCAAGTGAGGAGGTGGTGACCTTCTCCCTGGTGGACTCCGTAAGCAGAGTCCTCTTTACGCTGATGACGGAAAGGCCCGTGATGTCGTCGGAAAGGCTCAGCTGCGCCGATGCAACGGACCCGTCATAGAAGGTCACCCTTATGCTCTCGGCCTCTGCGATGGCCCCTGTGGGAACGGCGATATAGTAGCTGGTGCCGTTGTTGGCGATTATAAGTCCCGATGCGGAGCCGCTGCTCTCAAAGGATTCGCTGAACCAGTTGGTGTCGTTGGATACTGCGGTGACCTTGACCATGCTCTTGGACACCTCAAGAGCAGAGGCGCGAAGGGAAGCCATCATCTTGCCGTAGTCCTTGGCGTCGAAGGGGTAGGATGAAATGGCGTCAGCGATCTGGTCCTTCTGGGAGGCTTCAAGGCTCTGGGCCTCCTCCTGGGCGATCTGGCTGTCGTCGGCATACATCTCCTCCGGCGTCAGCTCGTCCTTGACATCCTCCTCGGGAAAAGAGATCTCCTCAGGCTCCGCTTCAGGATAGAGCCTGTCAGAAAAGACGGGCTGCAGCAAAAGAAATGTGAAGCAGGCCACGATACCGAAGACAATGGCCAGAAAGAAGGTGATGGCCGTCCTTCGAAGGAGCTTTTTCCTGTTGATGGGACGCTGTTTTATCTTTTCACTGATAAAGCCGGTATCGGCCAGCTTTTCTTTGTTTTCATCTGATCCAAGTGGCATGACTGTCCCCCTTGCAATTGTGTTTGCAGAGCTTTTGGCCCTGACATCTACTTATTATAATATATACCCCAAAAACTGCCAACAATACCCTTTTCGTGGTACCATTTTACATGATATTATGATAATAAGTATATTTGTCGGCTTTTTTTTGAATATAGCGAGGGCTGTATAAGTGGGAAACTGGATAGTGGTTGTGGACGATGAAGCGCTGAGTCTTACCAGCGCCAAGACCCTTTTGGGGTCGGAGGACATGAAGGTCAGCTGTCTTAGATCAGGCAGGGACCTTCTTAAGTTCATGGAGAAAAATTACCCGGACCTGATCCTTTTGGACGTGGTGATGCCTGAAATGAACGGGTTTGAGACTCTGCAGGCCTTAAGGGATCAGGAAATCGCAGCAGGAAGGCTTGAGACTCCTGTAATTTTCCTTACGGGAGATCAGGAGGAGGAGATGGAGCACAGAGGTCTGTGGCTGGGAGCCGCCGACTACATCCACAAGCCCTTCAACAAGGACCTTCTCATAAGGCGCATCAAGAATACCATCAGGAATAACAGGAAGATAGAGACCCTCACTGAAAATGCCACCATAGACAAGCTGACAGGTCTTCTGAACAAGTCCAGCGGCATAGAAAGGATAAGTGAAGCCTGCGGCAGGCAAAGCGGAGTTTTGATGATCCTTGATCTTGACAATTTCAAGCTGGTGAACGATCTATTCGGCCACGACATGGGAGACCGGATACTGAAGGCTTTTGCTGATATCATGAGGAACAATGTAAGGAGCGATGATCTGGTGAGCCGCATAGGCGGTGACGAGTTTCTGGCTTTCTTTTCCGGCATGGAAAAAGAGGTGGTGACTCCCATAACAGGGCGTCTAAACGGACAGCTACGGGCTGAAGCGGACAGGATCCTTGGGCAGGACCACGGGATACCTCTTGGAATATCCGTGGGAGCGGTTGTGGTGCCTGAGTACGGAAGGGATTATGAGGAGCTGTTTAAGATGGCGGATGAAGCTCTTTATACCGCCAAGGAAAACGGCAAGCACTGCTGCAGCGTGTACAGCGGAAGTATATCAGAGGAAAAGGGCCTTACTCCGGAAGGTGAGATGGAGCGCATAACCAAGATCCTGGAGGAGAGAAATGAGAACAGCCAGGCCCTGGTCCTTGGAATAGACTCTTTTTCTGCTGTGTACCACTTTCTGGTGCGCTTTAACAAAAAGTACGGCTGCAGGGCGGTCAAGATCCTGTTCCTTCTGTCATTAAAGCAAGGCAGTACGGCAGCTCTTGAGGACGTGATGAACGCCTTCGGGGAAACTCTGAAAAAGATCCTCACCGCCAGCGACATCATCTTAAAGAACAAAGCCAACCAGTACCTGGTGGTGCTGTCCATGAGGGATGCAGAGGATGCAGGGAAGGCGGCTGAGCGTATCATGGATGAATGGAAGAAGTGCCCCGAGTATGAGCTGTGCACAGCAGAGTATACGACGGATGAGTGCTGATATACAGGAGGGATGCGATTTGGAGGAAAGATCGAAAATTTATCAGTTCATCATCACGGTCATAAGTCTTTCCTGCATAGGACTGACTATGGAGAGCATTCTTATGGGCTGGGAGTTCTGGGTCCCACCCATTATTGTTGTGGGAACCGTGCTGATATGGATAATGCACATCATGGGGAGCCCTGCGGAGTACATAAGGGACGCCTATTACTGCGTCTTTACCATGTTTACCATCATGTTCCACGGCGTACATGAGACCAGTCTTTTTGACATCGTAGCCATTGTGGGACTGGCGCTGGTGGCTTTTTCCTTCATGAACCGTGTGTACATGATGCATCTTTTCATGGCGGAATACTATATTCTGCTGGCTGTCCAGCTCTTTTACATTCATCGCGGCGACAATCTGTGGTCGGACCGTCTTGTCATCTCAAGGATAATCCTGCACATAATCGTGCTTTTCTTTATTTATATTTCATGCATCAAGGTCATACAGGTCAGAAGAGAGACCAGGGAGTCAGAGCTTATGAAGGATAAGCTCCTGGAAGCCAATGTCAATGACATGGATGACTTTCTTTCCAACATCTCCCATGAGCTTCGTACCCCGGTAAATGTGGTAAACGGAATGTCAGACCTTCTTATTAAAAAAGGTGAGTACACCGAGGCCTATGCCATCAAGGAGGCGGGGCTGCGGCTCACGGGACAGATCGATGACATCCAGGACTACACGGAGGTAAGGCGTGACGACGTGTTCATGGAGGAGGAGGACTATATAAGCCTTTCCCTTATCAATGACGTGGTAACCAGCTTTAGGATGAACCACGACAGCGACCTTGACCTGGTGGTGGATATCTCCCCAAATGTTCCCACTGTGATGAGAGGTGATATAAAAAAGCTTCATAAGATATTCAGGCACCTGATCTCCAATGCCATAAAGTTCACCAGAAAGGGCGGCATACTGATCCGCTTCTACACAGAGAACAAGGACTACGGCGTTAATCTTTGCATCGAGGTCAGGGATACGGGCAACGGCATGGGCCGCAAGGATATCTACATGGCATCCCACGGCATGTACCAGGCCAATAAAAAGAGAAACAGAAGCTCCGGCGGTGTTGGTCTGGGGCTAACCATAGTGTACGGCTTTGTCCACAGCATGGGCGGCTTTGTTAAGCTTGAAAGCTCCAGGGGAGAGGGGACGGTGGTCAGAGTCACCATTCCCCAGAGGGTTGTGGATTCCACTCCCTGCCTAAAGCTCAGATATGACTTTGAGGGAGATGTTCTTTTCCATTCAAGGCCGGGAAAATACAAGGTTCCAAAGCTAAGGGAGTTCTACAGGACCATGGCTGCCAATCTGGCAGCAGGAGTCAGGCTCCCCCTGTACATGGCCGACTCCATAGGCGAAGTAAAGCAGCTTATGGAAAAGCTTGATGTGAAGTTCATCTTCATGGGCGAAGAGGAGTATCTTGAAAACTCGGAGTACTTTGATGAAATTGCCAATACCGAAGTCACTGTGGCTGTATCCGCTTCCGAGGGCTTTAAGGCGGATAAGGGCAGCCGCGTCATCGTCATGCCCAAGCCCCTTTACGCCTACCCGGCAATCCGGATCCTCAATGAGGGAAGGGAAGCCGGGGACATCGAGTTCTCTGACCACTGTGAAAAGCCGGACCTTGGCGGCATAAGGGCACTGGTGGTGGACGATGAGCCCATGAACCTGGTGGTTGCCTGCGGACTATTCAACGACTACGGCATCATCACCGACACCGCAGACAGCGGCAAGCATGCCATAGAAAAGTGTCTGGCACACGAGTACGACGTGATCTTCATGGATCACATGATGCCTGAAATGGACGGAGTGGAGGCCATGAAGCTCATAAGATCCAGGGGACTTGGAGCAGGCAGCGGAACGGCCTTCGTTGCCCTTACGGCCAACGTGGTCTCCGGGGCAAAAGAGATGTTCATAAGAGAGGGCTTTGACGGCTTTGTTGGCAAGCCCATAAACAGAAATGAGTTTGAGAGAGTGATGGCTCATTTGCTTCCCAGGATAAGGATGTCCCAAGGAGGTGATGGCAGATGAGACTGATAAGGTTTATCAAAAATACCTTCGAGCTGATAAGGGGTCCCAAGAGAAACTTTGCGGACCGCGTATTTGTGCTGCTGACGGCCATAAGCTTCATCGCTGTCATCACGGCGCTTATCGGCGACATAATCTTTGGCGAGAGCATCGTGGAGATAGTGGTGCTGGTGGGGACACTTATCTTTGTCCCTGTCACCACCTATGTGGGAATATATTTTAACAGGATAGAGATATCGGTGAGGCTGATCATCATAGGGGTCATCTTTGTGATCCTGCCCTCCATCTTTTTCTTCGGCGGAGGCCTTGAGGGCGGAGGCGCCCTGTGGTTCATATTTGCCTTTCTGTACGTGGGACTGGTGCTGACGGGAAGATGGCGCACGGTGATGCTGGTGTTTGTATTTCTCATGACCACGGTCTGCTATCTGCTGGCTTACTTTTACCCGGAGATGGTCTTTAAGCATTCAAGGTCCATGTTTTACGTGGATTCCTTCATCTCCATGATCCTGGTGGGCATTGTGTGCCTTGTCATGGTTATTTTCCAGAACCGCCTGTTCAAGATTGAGAATGAGGTTGCCAAAAAAGAGGCTGAGAGGGCCGAGGAACTGAACCGCTCCCAGAACAGGTTCTTTTCCAACATGAGCCATGAGATAAGGACTCCCATAAATTCGATACTGGGACTTAACGAGTTGATATTAAGGGACCCGGACGCCACCGAGGACATCATCAAGGATGCCAACGGCATTGCGGGATCCGGCAAGATGCTGCTGTCCCTTATAAACGACATTCTGGATTTCTCCAAGATAGAGGCCGGAAGCATGGACCTGGTGAAGGTTGATTATTCCGTGGGGGATATGCTGTCGGAGCTGGTCAACATGATCTGGTACAGGGCCCAGGACAAGGGACTGGAGTTTGATGTCAGCGTTGACCCCAACGTGCCGTCAGTGCTGTACGGTGATGAGGTCAGGATCAAGCAGATACTGATAAACCTTCTGAACAATGCGGTTAAATACACAAATGAAGGCAGGGTGGGTCTGCATATAGAGAGCGAGACCTTAGAAGAAGACACGGTGCTTTTGCGCTTCATGGTCACAGACACCGGAATAGGTATCAAGAATGATGCCCTGCCGTATCTTTTTGATGCCTTCAAGCGCGTGGATGAGGAAAAGAACCGTCACATCGAGGGCACGGGCCTCGGACTTAGCATAGTAAAGCAGCTTTTGGGACTCATGGACGGCGAGATCAGCGTAAACAGCGTCTACGGCGAGGGCTCCACCTTTAACGTGGTGCTGAAACAGGGGGTTGTGGACGCCACGGGAGTGGGAGATCTCCACATTTTCAATTACGGCCAGGCAAACAGAAGCATCTACGAGAGCAGCTTTACAGCCCCTGAAGCCAAGGTGCTCATCGTTGATGACAATGAGATGAACCTTGAGGTGGAAAAGAGACTTCTTCTGGGCACAGGTATGCAGATAGACACTGCAGGCAGTGGCAAGGAAGCTCTGGAGCGCACCTTAAGTGTCAGATATGATGCCATCCTCATGGATCACCTTATGCCGGAAATGGACGGTATAAAGTGCCTTGAGCTGGTGCGCCGCCAGACGGGAGGCCTCAACGGGGCGACTCCTGTCATCGTCCTTACTGCCAATGCAGGAGCCCAGAATAAAGAGCTCTACACCAGAGCAGGGTTTGATGGATATCTGGTAAAGCCTGTCTCAGGAGAACAGCTGGAGATGGCGCTTATCAATCAGATATCTCCGGACAAGCTCATGCTAAGGAGCGCTACAGAGCGCTTCAGCAGGGAGCTTGATACCCTTGACGGCTACAGGAAGAAGATACCTGTTGTGGTTGCCACCAGCAGTATGTGCGATCTGCCGGATCAGCTGATGAACAGTCCGTATCTGCCCATACTGCCCTTTACCATCATAACGGAGGAGGGCGAGTTCAAGGATACCTACCAGATGGAATCCGACGAGCTCTTAAGATATATAAAGAGCGGCAGGAATGCTGCGTCTTCCCCGCCTACCGTGGTGGAGTACAGGGACTTTTTTGCAAGGAATCTTCGCAATGCCAGAAACCTTGTGTACATAGCTCTTTCAACAAGTATAAGCGAAGACTACAATAGGGCCGTGGAGGCCTCCAAGTCCTTTGGAAGCGTCTATGTCATCAACTCGGAATGTGTATCCAGCGCAACAGGCATACTGACCCTTATTGCCTGCAAGCTGGCCCAGCAGGATATAACCGTGGAGGAGATGGTCTCTGAGCTCAACACGGTCAAGGACAGGATCAGATGCAGCTTTGTCATCGACACCACGGAGTTCATGGCCAAGAAGGGCCTCGTTCCTGCCAAGGTGAATTCTGTGGCCGGCTCCCTGGGAATACGGCCCTGGCTTGAGTTTAAAAGAGACAGGTCCTTCATAGGCGGAATATGGATGGGTGGCAGGAAGCATGCCTATCACAGGTATATCAAGGCTGCATTTCCTGTGGACATCATACCCGACTCCGAGGTTGTCTTCATAACATACGTTGATGTGCCGGAGGAGACTCTGGTATGGATAAGGGACGAGATCAGCAAGATCGCCTACTTTGAGCGGGTGATCTTCCAGAAGGCCTCGGCGGCCATTGCCTCCAACTGCGGTCCCGGCGCCTTCGGAATCCTGTACTTTGTAAAGGGCAACAAGTTCTACAATATCTCCTCCATCCTGCCAAGGACCAGCTCGGAGATGCAGTACTCCGACAAGCCTGAGGAGGACAATGGCTATGACAGCGAAGACGCTGCTGGAACAGACGAGGCAGAGGGCTCTGTACAGGAGAACGAGACTGCTGTGGGGAAAGCCTGGTACGAGGACCTTGAAGGGATCGACGCCGGGACAGGAATAGAGAACAGCGGATCCCTGGAGAGCTTTTCTACAGTACTTAAGCTCTTCTACGAGGCCATAGATGAGAAGGCAAAAGAGATAGATGACTACTTCAAAAATGCGGACTTTAAGAACTATACCATCAAGGTCCACGCACTAAAGAGCTCTGCCAAACTGGTAGGTGCACTGGCTCTTTCAGATGAAGCCAGGGAACTGGAGATGGCGGGCAAGGAAGGAAACCGGGAGTTTATAGATGAGCACCATGAGGCTCTCCTTGCGCACCTTCTAAGGTACAAGGAGATCCTTGGGCCTTTGTATGCGGACGGGGAAGGCGGCTCTTTCGGAGACGAAAGACCCGTGGCAGATAAAGAGCTGGTGGAAAAGGTATTTGCCCTGGTGGCAAAGGCAGCAGATGAAATGGACAGCGATGCCATTGATGATGCGCTGAAAGAGCTGTCGGACTATGTGGTTCCTGAGGATCAGCGGCAGAAGTACGAGGACGTCAAAAAGCTGGCTGACAATTTCGAGTACGATAAAATTGTGCAGAGACTGGGTGAATAATGGGTAATGCTTTATTTGAGGATATTGCAAAGATAAATAGTGTGCTGAACGGCTTTGCCTGGGGCAATTTTAACCTGTCGCTCCTTTTGGGAACAGGTCTTGTCTGCACGGTGTGTACAGGTCTTTTCCAGGTAAGGCACCTTTTTCACTGGTGGTCCAAGACCTTCGGAAGCATCAAGGGTGAAGGCCGTGTCATAAACGACGCGGGGGCCATTTCCCAGTACAGGGCCTTCTGCACGGCTATGGCCTCCACCATCGGAACCGGCAATATTGCGGGAGTCAGCACTGCCATATGCATCGGTGGCCCCGGCGCCGTATTCTGGATGTGGGTGGCTGCCATCCTGGGAATGATGATCAAGTTCTCGGAGAATGTGCTGGGCCTTTACTACAGAAGGCGAAACACCGAGGGCGCCTGGAGCGGCGGAGCCATGTACTATCTTGAGGACGGCCTTGGCAGCGGCAGACACACCAAAAAGCTTGGGCGCATCCTGGCGATACTGTTCTGCGTCTTTACGATCCTGGCTTCCTTCGGCATTGGAAACCTAGGTCAGATCAACAAGATCACGTTAAATGTGAGGGCCATCTTCTTTCAGGACCTTGATATAGGAAGCTTTGCAGGTGCGCCTCTGGTGGACCTTGCAATTGGAGTGACTCTGATGCTGGCAGGAGCTGTCATCATCATGGGGGGCTTTCGGCGCCTTGCATTTTTCTCAGAGAAAATAATGCCCGTGATCTCTTTTGCATATATCGCGGGCTGCCTTGTGGTGATAGCATTTCACTTCAGGATGCTTCCTGAGGTGGTGGGAGCGATCTTTAAATTCGCCCTGGGACCACAGGCTATACAGGGGGGAGCCGCCGGAACAGCGGTTCAGCTTGCCTTAAATACCATAAAGAGCGGCTGCAAGCGAGGCGTGTTCTCAAACGAGGCAGGACTTGGATCCTCCGTTATGGCCCATGTGAATTCCTGCGCAAGAGAACCTGTCAAGCAGGGCCTTTGGGGCATTGCCGAGGTATTTCTTGACACCATGGTGATCTGCACCATGACTGCCCTGGTGGTACTAAGCTCAGGAGCTATTGACCTTACAAGCGGCCACGTACTTGCCGGCACCAACGACGCAACCCTTGTGGCCATGGCCTTTGGAGAGTCCCTGGGCTATGCAGGGGAGCTGTTTGTGGTCCTTGCCGTTACACTGTTTGCCTTCACCACAGTAATATGCTGGTCATATTACGGCGCCAAGGTAGTGGAGTATCTCTTTGGCGTGTTCTGGGCCAAGCTTTACAGAGTGCTGTTCATCCTTCTGATCGTGCTGGGAGCAGTCCTTGAGCCCACACTTGCCTGGGACATCTCCGACACCTTCAATGGCTTCATGATGATCCCCAACCTCATCGGAATACTGGCACTTACGCCCCTTGTTATGCGCATCACCAAAAACTACATAGACAGAAGGCTCCGGGGCAAGAACATCGAGCCCATCCTCTCCTATGACAGGAACATCCAGGAAGAGGCCGCCCGGGTAGTAAAGAAGGGAGCCTACTGATACTAGCCATGCGGTTTATTAGATGGTAAACTTTAAGGTGGATTATTGCGTAACGAAAAGGTAAGAACAGATCGATGAATGAAAAGGCTTTACACGTACTGGAGTACGACAAGATAATTGAAAGGCTCACGGAGCACGCCACCTCTGATCCGGGCAGGAATCTGTGCAGAAAGCTTCTGCCCTCAACGGACTTAAGGCAGATAAGGGCGGACCAGACAAGGACCGGGGACGCCATCGCCAGGATCTTTAAAAAGGGATCCGTGAACTTTGGAGATAACAGGAATTTTGACGGGACCTTAAAGGCCCTCAAGATAGGAAGCTCCCTTGATATGAGGGGGCTTTTACAGCTGGCGGCTTTTCTTGAGAACGTGGGAAGGGTCAAGAACTATGGCCGAAGTGCCAGGGAGGATGACAATAAGGACTCCCTGTCGGAGAGCTTTGACCTTCTTGAGCCCCTGACTCCGCTTTCCACAGAGATCCGCAGGTGCATAGTGTCAGAGGAGGAGATGAGCCCTGACGCAAGCCCCGCACTTCGCCACATAAGGCGCGGCGTGATGCTGACCAATGACCGGATCCACGAGCAGCTTGGAAGGATGATCAACGGAAGTATGAGGCAGTACCTGCAGGATGCGGTGGTCACCATGAGAGGAGACAGATACTGCATTCCGGTGAAGGCTGAGTACAAGTCCCAGATAAGCGGTATCGTCCACGACCAGTCATCCTCAGGTTCAACTCTTTTCATAGAACCTGCAGCAGTTGTGGAGCTAAATAACAAGCTTCGGGAGCTCTTTTTACAGGAGAAGGCCGAGATAGACAAGATCCTGGCGGAGCTTAGCCTTCGCGCGGGAGAGTTTCTTGAGTCCATCAAATATGACAGCGAGATCATGACGGACCTTGACTTTATCTTTGCCAAGGCCTCCTATGCGCTGGAGATCAATGCAATTACACCTGCCTTTAACGAGCATCATGCCATCGACCTTAAGAAGGCCAGACACCCCCTGATCCCTAAGGACAAGGTGGTGCCCATCGATGTGTACGTGGGGCGGGATTTTGACATGCTGATAATTACGGGACCCAACACCGGTGGTAAGACCGTCACCCTGAAGACCGTGGGCCTTCTGACCCTTATGGGACAGGCGGGACTTGCCATACCCGCAGGGGATAGGTCTGAGCTGTCGGTATTTAATGAGGTCTATGCGGACATCGGAGATGAGCAGAGTATTGAGCAGTCTCTTTCAACCTTCTCATCCCACATGACCAATACCGTGTCCATACTGGAGAACGCAGACGAGAACTCCCTTTGCCTGTTCGACGAGCTGGGGGCAGGAACGGATCCCACAGAGGGTGCGGCCCTGGCCATTTCCATTCTCAACGACCTGCACTCAAGGCGCATCAGGACCATGGCCACCACCCACTACAGCGAGCTCAAGGTCTATGCCCTCAACACCAAGGGAGTCAGGAATGCCAGCTGCGAGTTTGACGTGGAGTCGCTTAGGCCCACCTACAGGCTGCTCATCGGCCTTCCGGGCAAGAGTAACGCCTTTGCCATCTCCTCAAAGCTTGGGCTTCCCGACAGGATAATCGAGGCGGCCAGGCAGCAGATAGGCACCGATGACCGCAAGTTTGAGGACCTTCTGGCGGACCTTGAAAAGAGCCGCAAGATAATTGAGAACGAGCGGCTTGAGATAGAGCAGTACAAGAACGAGACAAAGGCCCTTAGGCAGGAGCTTGAGAAGAAGACTGACAAGCTGGATGCCCAGAGGGATGAGATAATCAGAAAGGCCAACGAGGAAGCAAGACAGATCCTGATGGAGGCCAAGGAGGTTGCGGACGAGACCATCAAGGTCTTCAGGAAGGCGGGCCCCGGGGCGTCCATGCAGGACCTTGAGAGAAAGAGGACCAGCCTTGGCCAGAAGATCTCCGATAAGAACAAGGCAGCAGCCAAAAAGGAAAAGCCCAGGGAGACTCATCCTATATTAAAAGAGTCACAGCTTAAGCTCGGTGAGAGCGTAAAGATCGTCTCCATGGGACTTAAGGGAACTGTTTCCTCCAAGCCCGACAAGGACGGCAATCTCTTTATACAGTGCGGCATCATGAAGACCAAGGCCAACATAAGAGACCTGGTGCTGGTGGCAGACGAGGATCCCAAGGCCGCCATGAAGAAGTTCTATAAGAGGAGCTCTTCTTCGGGGCAGATGGATCTTTCCAGGGCTGCCAATATCAGAACGGAGATCAATCTAATAGGAAAGAACTCGGACGATGCTGTGGCTGCTTTGGACAAATACTTAGATGACGCCTACATGTCACACCTTGGCACTGTAAGGGTTGTTCACGGCAAGGGCACGGGGACCTTAAGGCAGGCGGTCCATCAGTACTTAAAGGGTGTTCCCTACGTCAAGTCCTTCAAACTTGGGGAGTTCGGCGAAGGCGACGCAGGGGTTACAATAGTTACTTTTATGAAATAGGGGGGAGAAAGTTTTAATGGTTAGCAAACAGAAGATTTTAATTGTGGACGATGACAACAACATCGCAGAGCTGATATCTCTTTACCTGGTCAAAGAATGCTTTGAGACCAGGATCTGCAACGACGGGGAGACAGCCATCGCAGCCTTTGGCAGCTTCCAGCCCAATCTGGTGCTGCTGGATCTGATGCTGCCCGGGATTGATGGCTATCAGGTCTGCAGGGAGCTTAGGACCAGGTCACAGGTGCCCATCATCATGCTCTCAGCCAAGGGCGAGGTCTTTGACAAGGTACTGGGCCTTGAGATGGGAGCCGACGACTACATGGAGAAGCCCTTTGATTCCAAAGAGCTGGTGGCCAGGGTCAAGGCGGTACTTCGGCGCTACAAGCCTCAGGTAATAGAGACGCAGCAGTCCGATGACAAGGTTGTGAGATACCCCGACCTTGAGATCAACATGACCAACTACTCCGTGACCTACATGGGAGAGAGGGTGGATATGCCGCCCAAGGAACTGGAGCTTTTGTACTTCCTGGCTGCTTCACCCAACCACGTATTCACAAGAGAACAGCTACTGGATCAGATCTGGGGCTACGAGTATATAGGCGATACCAGGACCGTGGATGTCCACATCAAGCGCCTCAGGGAAAAGCTAAGTGACCACGACAAGTGGAGGCTGGCCACCATCTGGGGTATAGGCTACAAGTTCGAGGTACAGCAGTAAATGAAAAGAACTCTTTACCTGAAATTTCTGCTGGCATATCTTTTGTTTGGCATCTTCGGGTTTGTGGTGGTGGCCACCTTTGTATACGGCATGACCTACGAGAGGCTTCGCCGCGACAAGGCGGACAGCATGTACAGGATGGCAACCCAGATCGCCAACACCTATGCGGCAGATCTATACAATGCGGAGACTTCCCTGGAGACAGTTTATGGTGAGCTGTCTTCTCTTTCGGTGTATATGGAAGGCTCTCCCATCTGGATCGTCAATCCTTCGGGAAGACTGGTTCTTGACTCGTCAAGAGCTCTGGGCCCCGGGGATGAGATCGTGATCGAGGGCTTTGACCCCACGGTCACCGGCAGCTCCTACTACACCACGGGTAATTTCTGGGGGTCCTTCAACAAGGAGATGCTCAGCGTCTTTGCCCCCATCACGGCGGACTACAAGGTGCAGGCCTATGTGGTGATCCACACCTCAATAGCGGCGCTGCAGGAGAAGGCCAACACGTTCCTGAACATTTCCTATCTGATGCTGATAGTTCTTTTCCTGCTGTCCCTTATCATTCTGATCTTTTTTACGGAGCTGGTGTATGTGCCACTTCGCAAGATCACGACCGCCACGGAGCAGTACGCAGCTGGAAACATGGGCTACGAGTTCTCGGTGGAGTCGGAGGATGAGATGGGATATCTGGCGGCTTCCCTGTCCTATATGGCAGGCGAGATCGCAAGGCAGGAGGATGACCAGAAGAAGTTCATTGCCAACGTATCCCACGATTTCAGGTCGCCCCTGACTTCCATAAGGGGTTACCTTGTGGCAATGCAGGACGGCACCATTCCCCCTGAGATGTACGAGAAGTACTTGGGGATCGTCATAAATGAGACTGACAGGCTCACCAAGCTCACCAACGAGATGCTGACCCTGAACAACATGAGCACCAAGGGAATGCTGCTGGATAAGACTGACTTTGACATCAACGGCGTCATCAGGAAGGTTGCGGAGTCCTTCGGCGGCACCTGCATCGAGAAGAACATCGCCATCGAGCTGGTGCTCACCGATGAGAAGATGCTGGTAAACGCTGACGTGGACAAGATACAGCAGGTGCTCTACAACCTGGTGGACAACGCCATCAAGTTCAGCCACCACGACTCATCCATCAAGATCGAGACCACCGAGAAGCACAGCAAGGTCTTTGTCTCCGTCAAGGATTCCGGAATCGGTATCCCCAAGGAGGACCAGAAGCTCATCTTTGACAGGTTCTACAAGTCGGACCTCTCAAGGGGGAAAGATAAGAAGGGCACAGGCCTTGGCCTTTCCATCGTAAAAGAGATCGTTAAGGCCCACGACGAGAACATCAACGTGATAAGCACCCCCGGGGTGGGCACGGAGTTTATCTTCTCGCTGCCCAAGTCCGCAGTCATGGATGCGGATGAGGATGAGTGATGCGGATTTGAATGATCGAAGCCGTGGATGATGAGTTTGAGTACTGCGGGAATCCGGTTTTGGAAGAGTAACGGTAAGAAATGGAGAAAGATAAGAAGGATCGATGAATATAGTATTGCATCAGCCTGAGATACCTCAGAATACAGGAAATATAGGCCGTACCTGCGTCGCAACAGGTACAGCTCTTCACCTCATAGAGCCCCTGGGCTTTCGCCTGGGGGAAAAAGAGCTAAGGCGAGCAGGCATGGACTACTGGGAAAAGCTCAATGTCACCCGCTATATAGACTATGCGGATTTTAAGGCGCAGCACCCGGAGGCCAGGATATGGTACGCCACCACCAAGGCCAGAAAGAGCTACTGCGATGTCTCTTTTGGAATGGACGACTATATCATGTTCGGCAAGGAGAGCGCCGGGATCCCTGAGGAGATCCTGGTGGACAACGAGGAGTACTGCATCCGTATCCCCATGGGGGAGGACATCAGGAGCTTAAATCTGTCCAACTCCGTGGCCATTGTGCTGTATGAGGCCCTTCGGCAGAACAATTTCGCCGGCCTTGAGAAGAAGGGCGAGCTCCACAGGCTTAAGTGGAAAGAGGAGTGACGAGTTGTGGTTGAGCGCCTTGGCGGAAGCGGTGTTGGAATGTGAGGTTTTATATGGGAAAAGAAAAGTCATCCTGTCAGTACAGTAAGGATCAGATGCTGACAGTTGAAATTACGGATATAGGAAACGACGGAGAGGGCATAGGCAAGGTTGACGGCTATACCCTCTTTATTAAAGATGCGGTGATCGGAGACCGGGTTCGGGCCAAGATCATGAAGGCCAAAAAGAACTACGCCTATGCACATTTAGAGGAAGTGATCACGCCTTCGCCCTTCAGGCAAGAGGCGCGGTGCCCCATCGCCAGGCAGTGCGGCGGCTGCCAGCTCCAGAACATGACCTACGAGAGGCAGCTTGAGTTCAAGCAAAACAAGGTCAGGAACAATATCGTCCGCCTCGGGGGCTTTGACGGAGAGTTCGTGGACTCTGTAATGGAGCCCATAATCGGAATGGAAGAGCCCTGGAGATACAGGAACAAAGCCCAGTACCCCATAGGCAGGGACAGGAGCGGCAGGGCCGTTGCAGGGTTCTATGCAGAAAGGACCCACAGCATCATCCCTGTTTCGGATTGCCTTATCGGCGTGGAAGAAAATAAGGAGATCCTGGATATTCTTCTTAAGCACATGGATAAGTACCATGTCAGCGCCTACGATGAGACCACAGGTCAGGGACTGGTGCGCCACGTGCTGATCCGCAAGGGCTTTGAGAGCGGGCAGATCATGGTGTGCCTTGTAATTAATCTGCGGAAAGGCGCCGAAAGTTCCAATGTGGCTCGGAGTGGTAATACCGCCGGAAGTTCGAGTGGTGCCAGAGGGGGTAATAGCGCCGGGAATGCTGAGATTTCCCGGGGTGAGTATATCCCCGGGCAGCAGGAGCTTGTCGCTTCCCTCTCAGGGATCCCGGGCATGACATCCATCTCTGTCAGCATCAATAATGAGAACACCAACGTGATAATGGGCCTTGAGATACATAATATCTGGGGAGAACCCGTGATCAGAGATACCTTAAGGGGCCTCGAGTTTGAGATCTCGCCCCTGTCATTTTATCAGGTCAATCCCCGCCAGACAGAAAAGCTCTACGGCCAGGCCCTTGAGTACGCAGGCCTCACAGGCACAGAGACCGTCTGGGACCTGTACTGCGGCATCGGCACCATAACTCTTTCAATGGCAAAGAGCGCAGGGCACGTATACGGTGTCGAGATCATCCCCGAAGCCATCGAGGATGCCAAAAAGAATGCGGTGCGAAATGGCATAGATAACGCCACCTTCTTTTGCGGCAAGGCAGAAGAGGTACTGCCCGAGTTCTATGAAAAAGAAGCAGCAAGGGCCGAAGCCATGTCTGATAGCGGCCTGGAAGCAATCGGGGCCGTAGCGGTGCAAGATGGCGGCCTTGAGTCGAAAGTCCTGTCAGAGGGCAGTTCTGCCCTGCACCCGGATGTCATCGTGGTGGACCCGCCCAGAAAGGGCTGCGATGAGAAATGCCTTGATACCATGCTCAGGATGTCACCCTCCCGCATTGTCTACGTCAGCTGCGACTCCGCCACCCTTGCCAGGGACCTTCGAATCCTGTGCGACGGGGGCTATGAGCTCAAGAAAGTGCGCCCCTGTGATATGTTCCCCTGGAGCGGGCATGTGGAGACGGTATGTCTTTTGGGTAAAAACGTTATAAGGTCGAAATCTCACGTGAATCTTAGCTTAGATGTCGAGGATTACTATAAAAGAAATTGCTGAAGAAGAACCATTTGATCTTCAGATGATTTGTCCTGTGGAAGATTAAGAATTGATTTACTACCTAAAAAATGATAAATTTTAGGTAGTAAATTTTGCTTGGAGAAAATGAAATGCACAGGTATGATTATTCATTTCTGAAAAAAACTGTTCCCGGCAGTATTGTCGGTTTGACAGATATCATATCGGATCTCAGGTCAAAAGAAGAGTTTCGTAAACTTCAATATAGCGAAACATTCGAAATCTTGCGCAATAAGGCAATTATTGAATCTGTCAAAGGCAGTAATGCTATAGAAGGGATCATTACCACAGATGCAAGGATAAAGGATATTGTGGAAGGTGCAATCCCTGTAACACATGATGAAATGGAGATATCGGGGTATAAGGATGCGCTGAATCTGATACATACAGAACATGCTAATCTTGATGTAGAAGAGGAAACGATCCTTTCTTTTCACAGAATGCTTTTGGCACAGACAAATCCGCGTGAAGCAGGAAATTATAAAACGAGCAATAACTTTATCATGGAAATCGGGCCTGATGGAAGCAGACGAGTAAGATTTAAGCCTGTTTCGGCAAAAAGAGTTAATGCTGATATGGAGCAGTTGCTTTTAGCCTATTATGAAGCCAGGCAGGATTCGGAGATTTCTCCCCTTTTATTGATTCCTTGTTTTGTTTTGGATTTTCTATGTATTCACCCTTTTATGGATGGGAATGGTCGAATTTCCAGATTGCTGACGGTTCTGCTGCTGTATTTGTCTGGTTATGACATTGTAAAGTATATTTCATATGAAGGACAGATCAATAAGTATAAAGACAGCTATTACGAAGCACTTAAGACGTCATCAGATAAATGGCATGAGAATGAAAATGATTATGTTCCGTTTATCGTGAATTTCCTGCAGGTCCTCTATAAGTGTTTCAAGGATTTGGATGAATCATTTACGGATATTTCTCTGAAAAAAGCAAAGAAGTCCGAGAGAGTTGAAAGTATTTTGATGGGGGCGATAGTACCGGTGTCAAAGCAGGATATTATTGCAAAACTTCCGGATGTCAGCGTAAAAACAGTTGAACTGGTTCTTGGGAAGATGCTGAAGGACAAAAAGATCAAAAAGATTGGAACATACAAAGACGCCAGGTATATGAGAAATACTGACAATTAGATTTTTACCACTGGGAAATGACGTCGAAAGCTGTGTGCTCCTCGAGCGTATGAGCAACCGAAAAGCGGATTCTTATGTGAAGCTGAATGTGAAGATGGAAGATTATTATAGAATCAAAGATGCAGAAGGCGGTGAAATGAATGGATAAGGAAAGTATTATATACGATACAGCAACAATAAGCGATATTCCGGAACTTGTCAGGCTTAGAATTCTGTATATGATAGATGATTTTGGCTCTTTAACTGATGAAGAAAGAGAAAGCAT
>JAEEGL016860965.1_pt1 | contig 20401 bp, 11 predicted proteins | sample 9134231 | NCBI WGS metagenome assembly JAEEGL01 (sample SAMN16246548, study PRJNA631951) | gut metagenome | biome: gut microbiome; feature: rumen; material: fiber-attached | host: Bos | place: Iran: Karaj | collected 2018-10 | reverse complement strand
GAAAGGAAACTTAAGCAACATGTCACAAGAAGGAGATATGAAGGTAGTAAGGCAGCAGCGGCTGACAGGGGAACGGGCGTTGTTCGGATCAAAGGACCTTATCATCGAGGATACCATCTTTGATGATGGGGAATCACCGCTGAAGGAAAGCAGTAATCTCAAGATCTCGGGGAGCATGTTTAAGTGGAAGTACCCGCTCTGGTATTGCAAGGATGTTGAAGTGAAAAACAGTTCCTGGTTTGAGATGGCAAGAGCCGGCGTATGGTATACGGACCGGATTTCGGTAAAGGACTGTCTGATCGAGGCACCGAAAAACTTCCGAAGATGCAACGGACTGACACTGGAGCATGTGAACTTTCCGAATGCAGCGGAGACGCTCTGGCATTGCAGCGATGTGACTATGCGCCGGGTGTTTGCCAAGGGCGATTATTTCGGCATGAACAGCGAAAACATTACCGCAGAGGATTTTGAGCTGGATGGGAATTACAGTTTTGACGGTGCAAAAAACGTGCAGATCAAAAATGCTCGCCTGCTGTCAAAGGACGCCTTCTGGAATGCGGAAAACGTTACGGTAACGGACAGCTTCATCTGCGGGGAATATCTTGGATGGAATTCCAAAAACCTGACCTTTGAAAACTGTACCATTGAAAGCTTGCAGGGCATGTGTTATATCGACAATCTGGTGATGAAAAACTGCAAGCTCTTAAATACCACCCTGGCCTTTGAGTATTCGACGGTGGAGGCGGATATCACCTCAAAGATCGAAAGTGTGATCAATCCCACTTCCGGCACCATCCGCGCCGAGAGCATCGGCGAGCTGATCCTGGAAAAAGACAGGATCGATCCCGGAAAGACGAAGATCATCTGCCGGGTTGTCAATGGGGACGGTTCTTTTTGACAACTTTCAAAACGCTTTGTTTCAAAAAAACATATCGGAGATAGCGAAATGAACCAATATGATTTTGACACATTAGTTGACAGATCGGGAACCGACTGTCTGAAATGGGATATCAAGGAAGGCGAGCTGCCCATGTGGGTGGCGGATATGGATTTTCCGGCGGCGCCCGAGATCCGTGAGGCAGTGGAAAAAAGAGCCCGCCACGGCGTATTCGGCTATCAGATCATTCCCGATGCCTGGTATGACGCTTATATCGGCTGGTGGAAAACGCGCCATAACTTGGAGATCAAAAAGGAATGGCTGGTCTTTACCACAGGTGTGATCCCGGCCATTTCCAGCGCGGTGAGAAAGCTGACAAGCCCGGCGGAAAAAGTCTGTCTGATGACACCAGTCTATAATACATTTTTTAATTCCATTGTCAATAACGGCAGAGTGCCTTATGAATGCCCTCTTTCTTATGACAGAGAAAAGGGCTATTCTATGGATTTTGAAGCGCTGGAAAAAGCATTGTCCGATCCGCAGACTTCCTTGCTCCTTCTTTGCAATCCGCAAAATCCCGGCGGAAAGATATGGGACCGGGAGGAACTGGCCAGAGTCGGAGAGCTTTGCAAACAGTATGGGGTAACCGTATTTGCGGATGAGATCCACTGTGACCTGACGGCGCCGGGGCTTTCCTATACTCCCTTTGCTTCCGTTTCCGAGACCTGCGCGCAGATCAGCATCACAGCCGTTTCGCCCACAAAGACCTTTAATCTGGCAGGCATTCAGACGGCAGCATTTTTCAGCGCAAACCCTGTCCTTCGCCATAAACTGTGGCGGGCGGTCAATACCGATGAGGTGGCGGAACCCAATGCCTTTGCGGTGGATGCAACGGTGGCTGCCTTTACCAAGGGCGGTCCCTGGCTCGATGCCCTGAGGGAGTATCTGCAGGAAAACAAGCGGATCACAGTATCTTTCATAGAAGAGCATCTGCCGGAGCTTTCTGTGGCTTCTACGGATGCGACTTACCTTCTGTGGATCGACCTGAATGAGATTCTGAAAAGACGCGCAGAGCTTTCGGATGACAAGCCGGATGCCCGGCACTTTGTACGCTTTTTAAGGGAAAAAACAGGTCTTTTTGTGATGTATGGCAATGTATACGGAAAAGGCGGCGATCACTTTTTACGCCTGAATATTGCCAGCCCGAAATCCATGCTGGAAGACGGCCTTGCAAGGCTGGAGGCAGGTGTAAAGATGTATCTGTCGCCGCAATAAAAAACTGAAAGGAAGACAGGAGTTCGTCCGGGCAGATGACAAATGAACTGCCCGGACCGATTTTTATCATCTTCAGAAATTCTTAAATATTCTGCATATTTGTTCTTCAGAAACCCATAGTAAAGTAGCATTATAAAATCACGTGATCTTGTTTGCAGGCGATAGCCTGCGGGAGAAAAAAGAGAGGGAAAACATGAGTAAAATACTGGTATGCGATGACGACAAAGAGATCGTGGAAGCGATTTCCATTTACTTGGCGCAGGAAGGCTATGAGATCGTGAAAGCCTATGACGGGCGGGACGCGATCGCGAAGATGAAGCAGGAAGAGCCGGATCTTTTGATCATCGATGTGATGATGCCCATGCTGGACGGGATCCACGCAACGCTTTTGATCCGCGAGTTTTCAAAGGTTCCGATCCTGGTGCTTTCCGCTAAATCAGAGGACGCTGACAAGATCTTAGGGCTGAATGTGGGCGCAGATGATTATATCACCAAGCCCTTCAATCCTTTGGAGCTGATCGCCAGAGTCAAATCGGCGCTTCGGCGTTATCAGAAGCTCGGCGGATCACCGGAGGGCGAGAATACAAACGTCTTTACGATCCGCGGCCTGTCCATCGATGATACGGAAAAACAGGTTTATGTGGACGGAAAAACAGTCAGCCTGACACCCATTGAATATCAGATTTTACTCCTTTTGATGAAGCATCCGGGACGGGTGTATTCCACGGACCAGATCTATGAGAATATCTGGAACGAAGATGCCTTCGGCAGCGAGAATACCGTGGCAGTGCATATCCGTCATATCCGGGAGAAAATTGAGATCAATCCGAAAGATCCGAGATACCTGAAGGTTGTCTGGGGTGTGGGGTACAAGATCGAGAAGTAGATCGGCAGGAGTTATTATGGGTAAGAATAAGAAGAACAAAAATGAAAACAATATCGAAGTGATCGATGTTATAACGGGTGAAACAGAAGAATCAACGGTTCAGAACATAGAGACCGGAAACAAGAAGTCTGAAGACCTGCAGTCAGAAACTCAGCAGACTGAAGATCAGCATCCGGAAGATCAACAAACAAAAGAGCAACGTGCAGAAAATCAGCAGGCAGAAGATCAGATAATGGCAGACTGTCGACAGGACAAAGAGAAAAAAACTGCAGACCGGAAAGCAACTGATCGTAAAGCCGTAGATCAAAAAACTGCAGACCGACAGGGAAACAGCGGCAAGAAATCCACCCGCGGCAGATGTATCGGCTTTGGTTTTCTGACACTTCTCTTTGTTATGATCGCCCTTGGCATATCTATTTTTATCATGAAAAACAGCGTGATCATAGACGGTGTCAGGAAAAGCAGTGATATGATCGCGATCAATCCTTTCGAAAAAGAGGCGCAGTCCTTCCGGGATACGGCGGATTTTCAGTCCGTTTTCTATACCAATGTTTCCGACCTGTCTTACCGTCTGGCGCTGGCTTCCCAGCTGGAAAGCGGCGGCAAGTTCGACGGCGAAAAGAAGATCGATGTGATCAGTTATTATTATCGCAGGCATCCGAATCAGATCCCGGAAAAATACAAGGATGTGAAGATCGAATATAAACTTGCGGATCTGCTTGCCTGGTGCGATGAAGACAGTCTCAGCTGGAGAAATATCAGCGCTGCGGACTGGGCAGAAAAATACGGAAATAACAGTGGAAATACAGATGAGGCAGCAAAGCAGACCTACTGCCTGATCAATGAAACATATCTTCCGGCAGATGGGGTATCCCTCTATGAACGGTATTATCCGGAAGGCATGGAAAGCATTTTTGCAAACCCCATCGTGGAAAGCGGGGAAGTCGAGATCGTTTATGATGAAAACGGCGAGCCGGTGGAAGAGTATCCCGGGGATTTTCAGGAAAACGAGGACAATTACGTTTACACCAATAATGGCGCCTATAATGTCGGAGAGTATTATGAAGGCATTCCCTCCCTGGCCCAGATCCTTTCTGAGGACATGCAGGACCTGCGTTCCAATACCGAACAATATGAGCGGTATGCAGACTGGCTGACAGAAGAGACAAACTTAAAATATGTGCTGCTGACACCGTCCGGCTTGATCCAGAAGAGCAACCTGCGTCTGCCCGATTACTTTATGAAGCAGGATGCATCAGTCCGCAGGGCAAAACTGGCGAAGGCCTTTACTTCGAAAAAAACATATGTGGCCTATACCTACGGGCAGGCAGCCCTGCAGCATGGAGATCTGGACAACCGGGAAAACACCATGCTTGCCTCGATCCGCCGCAACGGCTATAATTTCGCCGACGGCAGCATGCTCTATGTCTGCGTGCTGGATGAAGGGGCAAATGATGATGTGCTCGGCAGGTATCTGACAGACGATATTTACGGAAAAGCCGATGCCGGATACAAACAGGTAGCCGGCACCATGACGGGCTATATTCCGACGCTGATCATCCTTGGCTTTGCGGCGCTGATCTGTTTTGCCTGCTTTACGATCTTTGTGCCGAAGTATGAAAAAGAAAGGGTGCAGGGTTTCCACAAGGTGCCGACGCTGATCGCTGCAGCACTTTTGACACTGCTGGCCGGAGCTGTCTTCGCCGTGCCTTTTATGTTTAAGGACGGTTATACGCAGTTTGAACTGCTCCATAACCGGGCAACAGTTTTTGAGCTGATCTGTTCCACGGTTTTTGTCTGCGGCCTGATCGATATGATCATTTTCCTGTATGCCTGGTATTCTCTGATCCTTCGGATCAAGAGCAGAACGCTGCTGTCAAACAGCCTGTTTGCATGGCTGTTCGGACCGCAGAAGGGACTCCTGATCAAAGGTCTGCGCCTGATCGGAAAGGCCATCAGCTGGATCTTCTTCCTGTTTGCTACGGTTTTGGAAAGCATCGCGGGCTTTTTCCAAAAGCAAAAGAGCATGATCCTTCGCACCTGGGTGCCCTATATCGGATTTTTGCTCATCAATTTCCTGGTGCTGGGCTTTACGGGAATGCATGCAATAGGCATCTTTTTCCTGATCCTGTTTGTCCAGATCCCGGTGGGTGTCCTGATCTATTTAAAAGAGAAGGGCAGGACTGCCATCGCTGACGGCGTCGGCAAGATCGTGGAAGGCGACTTGGATTATCAGATCGACGCGCAGAAACTGTTCGACGGCAATAAGGAGCTGGCGCTGCAGGTCAACATGATCGGCGATACCGTGCGCGGGGCCGTGGAGCAGAGCATGCAGGACGAGCGCATGAAGACGGAACTGATCACCAACGTATCCCACGATATCAAGACGCCCCTGACCAGCATCATCAATTACGTGGATCTGTTAAAGCGCGAGAACCTTCCCGAAGGACCGGCGCAGGAATATATCAAAGTGTTAGAGGAAAAATCCCAGCGTCTGAAGGTGCTGATCGTGGACCTGGTGGAGGCCTCCAAGATCTCTTCCGGCAATATCACTCTGAACATGGAAGACCTGGATATTCGTGAGATGGTCAGCCAGTCCCTGGGAGAATTCGAGGACCGGATCGAGGCAGCGGGACTATCCGTGATCTATGAAAAACCGGAGGAAAAAATGAGCGTCCATGCGGATCCGGCCAGGCTTTGGAGAGTGCTTGAAAACCTGATGGGAAATGTCTGCAAATATGCAATGCCGGGCAGCAGGGTCTATGTGGAACTGGCGTCTGAAAATGCAAAAGATGTGACACTGCCGGTACCCATCGGCGCGCAGGCAGATGATACCGGAATGAAAAGTGCAGGGATGATAGCACTGACCATCAAGAATATCTCGGCAAGCCCTTTGAATATTTCCACCAAAGAACTGACGGAGCGCTTTGTCCGGGGTGACCAGGCCAGAAGCAGTGAAGGCAGCGGTCTCGGACTTTCCATCGCCAAGGATTTAACGACGCTGATGGGCGGCGATCTGCAGATCATTCTCGACGGCGATCTGTTCAAGGCATGCGTGACCATGCCGGCGGGCGCAGAACAAAACTAAAACACCGATTTTTCTTTTGAAAAAATAAGTATTATGGTATAATATGTCGTAACTGTTCAGAGCCATGCGAATAGGCTCTGAATTGTTGCGATTTTTTTATGTGTAATACACGATTACTGCCGGGTGATAAGGTTTTCCGGGGAGGAACATAAAAGTGACTGAAGAAACGAAGGAAAAGAAACCGAAGAAGTTTTCCGCTGCCCTTCGGCGGGGCGGTGTGATCCGCGCGGCTGTCCTTGGCAGTCTGATCGTGGTCGTCATCCTCATTGTCGGCACCATCTGGACCGGGCGCAGCGCAAGCCGGGATACCGAAAAAGCCGTGCGCAACGTAAGCCTCCTATACCTTGACGAGCTGGCAGGACGGCGGGAGCAGGTGGTATCCGCCACGCTGAATGACTATACCAGCGATATTGACGCTGCCATCAGCCTGATCGAGAAAAGCGATTTAGAGAGCAAAGAGAGCCTGCAGGCCTATCAGACCAGAATGAAGCAGCTTTACGGGCTGGAGAAGTTCGCCTTTGTGGATGAAAACGGACTGATCTATACGGCGCGGGGGACCAGGACGGATATCGATACCTATGATTTTGATCCCCTGACCATTACCGAAGCCGAGGTCAGCGTGAAAAATGCCGGCGGTGAGAATACAACGGTGGTGATTGCCCATTCCGTGGACCGCCTGCCTTTTGAGGGACAGACTTTGGTGGCCTGCTTTATGGAAATGAGCATGGATCATTTTCTGGATGCCGTTTCCCTGAAATCCACGAATAACAGCACCACCTTCTGCAACCTGTATAAGTCCGACGGCGTATCCTTCACCGGACTGGTACTTGGCGGTCTGTCTGCCGACTATAACCTGCTGACGGCACTGGCTTCGGCCGAGTATGAAGACGGATATAACTACGAAACGGTGAAAAAACAGTTCGGCGACAAACAGTCGGGCGTGGTTTCCTTTACCTATAACGGGATCAAAGAGACCTTAAGTTATGTGCCCGTACACGGGACGGACTGGATGCTGACCTATCTGATCCGGGAAAGCGTTATCAGCGAGCAGATCGATGCCATTTCGCAGGGCATCATCCAAAGAGCCCTGTTCCAATCGCTTTTGACGGCACTGGTGCTGCTGATCCTTTCAGCGGTCATGATCGTGCAGACCAGAAAGGCAGAGCGCCTGTTTTCCGAGCGGGAAACGGCAGAAACACTGCAGCAGGAACTTGAAGAACGGCTGGCTTTGCAGGATGAACTGCTCGAGCAGGAAAAAATGCGGACCCAGCAGGATAACATGATCACGGCGCTTGCTTCAGATTATCGGAGCGTCTATTATGTAGATCTCGAAACCGGCAAGGGACTGTGCTACCGAAGTGATGATGTAGGTGCCGACCAGATCGTTCCGGGTTCCGAATTTGACTATATGAAAGAGTTCCGGGGCTATGCCGAAAACTTTGTCACCGAGGAATACCGGGCAGCCTTTTTGGAGTTTATCGAGCCTGAGTCCATCCGGAAAGGGCTTGCAAACGACCTGATCATCACCCTTCGTTATCTGGTGAAAAAAGATGGCAAGGAACAATACGAGATGCTCAGAATGGCGGGCGTGCGGCATCCCGAGGACCGGACGGATCACAGAGTGCACGCCGTGGGCGCGGGCTTTACGAATATTGATGCCGAGATGCGGGATTCCCTGGCGAAAAAACAGGCCCTTTCCGATGCGTTGAAAGCGGCGGAGGAAGCCAGCCGTGCCAAGACAGCATTTTTGTCCAATATGAGCCATGAGATCCGCACGCCCATGAATGCCATCATCGGCCTGGATTCCCTGGCCCTTCGGAAACCCGGACTGGATGATGAAACGAGAGAGTATCTGGAAAAGATCGGCGCCAGTGCAAGGCATCTTCTGGGCCTGATCAATGATATCCTGGATATGAGCCGTATCGAATCCGGCCGTATCGTGCTTCGTAAAGAAGAGTTTTCCTTCCGCGCGATGCTTGAGCAGATCAATACGATGGTTCTGACCCAGTGCCGGGAAAAGGGGCTGACCTATGAGTGCAAACTCACCGGCGGCGTGTCGGATTTTTATATCGGCGACGATATGAAGCTTAAGCAGGTGCTGATCAATATCTTAAGCAATGCCATCAAGTTTACGGAAGCACCCGGCGAGGTGACACTTGCCGTCGAGAGGACCAATGTCTTTGATGATCAGAGTACTTTGAAATTCGTGATCCGGGATACCGGCATCGGCATCAGCGAGGAGTTTTTGCCCCAGATCTTTGAGTCCTTTACTCAGGAGGACAGTACCCGCAACAATAAGTACGGCAGCACGGGACTGGGAATGGCCATTACCAAAAATATCGTGGAACTGATGAACGGCACCATCACCGTGCAGTCGAAAAAAGGCGAGGGCACGGAGTTTACCGTTGTTGTGACTTTGAAAAACTGTGAGCACTTAGACTATGACAGCAATGCCATCAATTACAAGGATCTTCGCGTGCTGGTTGTGGATGATGAGAGGATGGCGGCCGAGCATGCCATGGTAGTATTGGATGAAGCCGGCATCAAAGCCGATATTGCCTTAAGCGGCGAAGAGGCGCTGCAGATGCTCGAGGTGGCCCATACGAAGCAGGAGCACTATAATCTGGTGCTGCTGGACTGGAAGATGCCGGAAATGGACGGGATCGAAGTGGCAAAGAAGATCCGGGAGCGCTATGACAACGAAACCACGGTCATCATCCTGACTTCCTTTAACTGGGATGAGATCATGGATGAGGCATTGCATGTGGGCGTCGACTCATTTCTGGCAAAACCGCTTTTCGCATCCAATGTCATTGATGAATTTGAGCGCATCGCCCGCAGGAATAATATGAGCCTGTTTAAGGAAAAACAGCGGGCTGAGCTTTCCGGCAGGCGGGTGCTGATCGCAGAAGATATGGAGATCAATGCCGAGATCATGAAACAGGTGCTGGCCATCCGGGAGATGGAGGCAGAGGTGGCAGCGGACGGCGAAGCGGCGGTTTCCCTGTTTGAAAGCCATGATCCTTTCTATTTTGACGCCATCCTGATGGATGTCCGGATGCCGAAGATGGACGGCCTCGAGGCTACGACAGCCATCCGAAGCGTAGACAGAAAGGATGCGGGCATCATTCCCATCATTGCCATGACGGCCAATGCTTTTGATGAGGATGTGCAAAGATCCCTGCAGGTGGGAATGAATGCGCATCTGTCCAAGCCCGTGGAACCGGAGCGGCTGTACCGGACATTAGAGGAACTGATCTGGGAAGCAGACGAGAAAAAGCAGCCCTGATCCGAAAATCCTGTCAATTCCGCTTAATTTGTGGTAATATCGATTTGTCGGTGACTGCAACCAAAACGGCATCAGAGGGGTATTATAGACAAAAGAGCTGCGAGGCAAAAGGCAAAAATAAAAACAGATACCGATCAAAAGGGGGAAAAACATCATGCCAAGAACAAAATATGATAATGTCCAGAACGTAAATGAACAGTATGAAAAGGTTTTTAAGAACGTTGACAAGAAGCAGAAAGAGGAATGGGAAAAGGGTTTCAAAGAGACGTCCAGGTTAGTCGACCAGAAGAAAACCGCCATGCTCGATTTTATCGGATCAGATCTTTCGGATGAGGATTTTGCAAGGTTAGAAGATAAGGTAAAGAATGATCAGAAAGCCATCAATCTGTTTAACAGGATGGCAGGTGAGTTGACCGCAATACAGGTCATCAAGCATAAGAAGGATTTTTTGAATGCACTCGCCGGAGATATTCTGAACATTCCCGAGGAAGAGTGGGAAAGCAATTACAAGTTTGCAAATGAGACCTGCACCAAGTATACGGCAGAAAGAGACCGCAAAAATGAAAAGATCAGCGAAGCTGTCAAGGGGGTAACCGATCGGGAAAAAAGAAATTCCGCGCAGTATGCGAGGGCACTCGCCGACGGCGCTTATGATGAGAAGACAGGGAGCGATCCGGTTCAAAGCGACCCGCAGAGAAAAGAAGACTATGTGAAGATGGCCGCGAAGCTGGTCTCTTATGCAATTGTCGAGCAGGATACGATCATGCCCACCGGAAGCAACAGCCAATATGATTACAATAAAGTTGTGAATGCGTTAAATCACAGAAAGGAGCTTCAGAAGGGCGTCGAAAACGATCTGGCCGGCAACAAGGATTTCGCGGCCTTTGTCATGCAGCAGAGAGCAGCAGGAAAACCCGCTGCCGATTTTAAGAAGGAGAACCTTTTTGCGAGCTGGAATCAGTACAAAAAAAACCTTCAGGCAGCCAGAGATGAGTACCTCGGTTTTATGGAAACGAACAAGAATACGATCAAAGAAGAGGCTGATATCAACAAGAAACCGGGTTATCTGTTGTTTTCGGCGGAGCTTATCGATACCGATGTCAGAAAAGAGGAGGTTCAGACAGAGTGTGACAAGATCCTGAAAGATCCGTCACTTGGCAAGGCTCATCTGTCCATGGATCAGTTTGTGAAAGGTGCCAACCTGATCGTAGCGGATATGCTCAAATCTCCTGCAGCGGATAAGACATTTTACGATGATGACAGGGTGAAATCGGGTTCTGTCATGGACTCAAGGAAGGTCAACAAAGCGTTTATCAATATGCGTGACCAGGTGATCAACGATCCGATCTTCCGGGATGTGATGGCCACCCGTCCTTCAGGCAAAAACCTGGTGGATTCCTATAAGACGGCGGTCAATAAAGAAGTCAATAAAAAGATCAATGCCGAAAAGGCAGAAAAAGCAAGGCGCAAGGATAACTTTTCCCTTGACAGTTCTATGAAGAAGTTCGCTCAGGACAACACGATCGAAATTTCGGCAGACGAGTATGAAAAGATCAAGGAAACCAGAGAAGCGCTGAAGAAAATGAATGAAGGAAAGAAACCTTCCGATCATATGAAACGGCTGACCGATGCCCTTGATGCCGTGATCAGCCAGGGGGAAAAAGGTGCGCAGCCGAAGGTTGGTGCTCTCGAGGAACTCAACAGCGCAGCCTTGAATTATTACAACAAACGGCAGGGCATCCTGTTCTCCCCGCTGACGGATAACGGAAAAGCCAGGTTTGCAACGGTTGAGAAGCTGGTTTTCGCGACGGACAAGATCCACGGACGCTGCAAGGAAGCTTTTGACAATGCAATAAATCCGAATAAGAATGCAAATATGCAGAAAAATACAGCAGTTAAGAAATAATGGGATCTGACGATCAAAAAAAGACAAGGGACGGGCGGCCATACGGCTGCCTGTCTTTTTTGTGCGATCAAGCCGCATGATAAAACTTTTTCAGTGTAAAACACCGGCCGGTAAAATTATGATCAGGAATGACATCACGGGAAAAATCTGCTATAATCGAACGCAGGACTATTTTGTGACGCAGTTCGATCGGAATATCATCCGGAAAAAAGCAGAGGCGAGACACGATTGATGAAATATTAGTGCAAAGTCCGGTATGAAAATACGGAGCCGATAAACTACTAATGAATTCTGAATTAGCAGTGTAAAGTCCGGTATGAAAATTCAGAACCAATAAACTACTAATAATTCACGGAGGAACAAAAATGGGTAGGAAAAAGATCATAGCAATGTTGGCGGTATTGGTGGTATGTATACTTCTGCCGTTGAAAGTTCAGGCACAGACGGCAAATGTCACGCCGGAGAATTTTCTGGATTATTTTTCCATAGATTACGGAAGTGCATATCCTAAAGACGGCTATGATGCTTTTTGCATGGAGGGTGATTTTTCAATCATGAAAGGGATGATCCGGTGCATTGTCGTTGATAAACCGGTCAGGATCTACTCGCCGCTAAGCGAAGGAGACGGCCCGTCGCAGACAGCCGGTTTTGAAGGTGTCCGTTTTGTCATCCGTTCTTCGGGAGCCGTGATTGACAATCTTGCCATTTCCCTGGACGAATCCGAAGCAGAGGAAGTGAGAGTCGATTCCTATTCTGCCGTCATTTCCATTGAAGGAGAAAGTGAATTGACTGGCGTTATGGTGAAAAACAATGATATCCTGTTTAAGACCTCGGATCAGGTTGACAGTTACGGGATTTATTCTGCTTCCACGCAGGTCGGAGTCAGTTCCAATACCATAGAATATTATGGAAAAACGGATGAAGAAAATCCGGTAAACAATAATGCCATCAGGGTAGAGTGTGGCAAGGCCGATATACGGGACAATCTTGTAAAGGCTTCGTTGCCGTCATTTAATATACAATATGAGGAAGTTCCAGACGGAAGCGGAAATTGGGTGGCAACTACGAAATCGGCTGCTGTATGTTTGGGGAACTGTAATGGTATTGATTTTGCTTCCAATATCATTTTGGTCAATTCCAATCAAGCGAGTGGCAAATATAATTCGGTCTATGCAGTGGAGGCTGCCGGTACTGCGTCGGAGAAAGTGGTTTTTGAGTCAAATCAGATACAGATCCATAGTCAGGGAATGTATACCTATGGTTTTGCAATTGATTATCCGAAAGCCGTTTTGCGAGGTAATCAGATCGAAGGAAAATCCAATGATTGGCTTGAAGGTATCGGTGTTACAGGAAACAACATCAGCGACTACGAAGCCAGCGGCAATACGATAGCCTTAGAGGGACAAAGCCTCTGTTATGGGATTTATATTAATCCTGTCAATCAAACAGAAAAAATGATGATATCAGGTAATGTGATCAATGAAACTGCGCCGTTTTGTTATGGCATCGAGGCAACTGTCGGATCGTTAAACGGATCGGATAGCGTATTTGATGAAAATGAGATCACCCTGCAGGGCAGTAATCCGATGGGGATGGCAATGAATATCAACGGAACATACGGGATAACGGGAAATACCATCAGCGTCTCGGAGAACACAACTGAAATGCCTGTCATCGAACCGGACGAATCTATACTTGAGAATATGACCTATCCGGACTATTCTGCCGCCATTTCCCTTGAAGGAGGAAGTGAACAGATAGGCGTTACGGTAAAAAACAACGATATTCTGTTTCAGTCATCAGGAAAAATGAACAGTTACGGGATTTATTCTGCTTCCACGCAGGTCGGAGTCAGTTCCAATACCATAGTATATTATGGAAAAATGGATGAAGAAAAAGATCCGATCAATCTGAATGCCATCAGGATAGAGGGTGGCAAGGCTGATATCCGGGAGAATTCTATCTATGCTTCATTACCGTCCGTTTATGTGTCCTGGGACGAAAAACCGGCGGGGAGCGGTAATTGGGTATCGGAACCGACATCGGAAGCGATATCCCTGAAAGACTGTGACGGAATTAACTTTGCTTCAAATACCATCCTGGTCGAATGCAAGGAAATGATAGGCGGTTATGATACGATCTACGCAGTGGATGCTGCCGGCACATCAGCGAAGGAAGCGGTCTTTACGTCGAATGATATAGAGGTTATCAGTTCCGGAACATACGCATATGTAATCATGGCTGATTATCCAAAAGTCGTTTTGCAGGGCAACACGATCAAGGGAAAGTCAGGTTATTATGTTTCCGGTATCGATGCTTCGGGATACAATATCCATGACTTTGAAGCCAGTGACAACACGATAATCCTGGAGGGAAAAACCATTGTTGAAGGATTTAATATCATGCTTTCCGATTCCGTAGAAAAATTGGTGGTATCAGGCAATGTGATCGATGAAACTGCACCGTTTTGTTATGGTATCGAGGCGAGTGTCGGATCGAAAAACGAATCGGCTATCGCATTTGATGAAAACGAGATCACCATGGAAGGCAGTAACCTGGCGGGGATAGCGCTGAGAATCCGCGGAACGTGTGAAATAAAGGGAAATATAGTGAAAGCGCCCGGCACAAATGACAGTCAGGAAGAGATTTATAATAGTTTTGGGAAACGGCCATCCTACGGAATGTATTTGCGCCATGGCCAAAATACAGTATACGATGTACAGGAAAATGAGATCGAAGCCTCCGATACCGGTATATTGGCAGACAGCAAAGCCGTTATCTGCAAGAATACCATAACATCCGGGGGCGAATATGCCGTAAAATGCAATGGAGAGGAGTTACCGGAAGATATCACTGCGCCGGTGGTATCCGTGACAGACAATATGCTTATATCATCCAAATATGAAGGGGACGAAAGCGTCATTGCCGATGGGATGGACGTTTTGGTCAAAGATAATTACGGCAAGAACGGCAAACAGCAGAACGGCGGCCAAGGCACCGAGGGTCAAAGCAGCGGCGGTCAAAGCACCGAGGGTCAAAGCAGCGGCGGTCAAACATCTGTGCAGCAGCCTGCAACCACAGGAAGCGGGGAAACCACGAAAGGAACTGAGACAGAGAAAACTGAGACAAAGAAAACTGAGACAAAGAAACATGAGGTAAAACTGACTGCAAAAGCAAAGAGTTTTAAGGTCAAAGACAAGAACAAAAAATATACCGTCACTGTAAAATTTGACGGCAAAAAGAAAAAAGGTGCTGAAGTCACCGTGAAAATAAAAGGAAAAACATACAAGGCGAAAACCGCTAAAACAGGGAAGGCAGTCGTTCGTCTGAGAAAACTGACGAAGAAAGGTGCATTTACTGCGAAAGTCAAGGTAAAGGTCAAGCAGGATGGTAAGACTTATACCGCGACCAAGAAAGTCAAGATCAGGGTAAAGTAACCGGAAACAAGTTTTTGCCATTTCTGCCTGAAATGTGTTAAAATCTGTTTGGCTGTTATGCAATCGGTTTGGCAAAAGAGGGGTATTACGATCAGAAAGAGGCAAAATCACAAAAACAGATTGGCAAATAATGACACCAAAAAACAACAAAACAACTAAGAGCCGGCTGCTTCGGCTCCGCCTCGGGATTTACCGTATGGTATCCGTGGGCGTGGTGGATGAGCGCCTCAACCAGTGCTATGATATATGCAGCACGGCGGCGCTGATCCTGAACCTGATCGTAACCTTTGCCAATACTTACGATAATCTGTCGGCAAAGTACGGCGGTATCTTTCAGGCAGTCGAAGCCATCACGGTAGCATTTTTTGCACTGGATTATATCCTGCGGCTGGTCACGGCGCGCTTTTTATATACCGGTGCTTCGGAAGGCAGGGCAATACGAAAATATGTCCTGTCCTTTTCGGGTGTTGTAGACCTTTTGTCTTTTCTGCCTTATTATCTGCCGGTCTTTTTCCCGGCGGGGGCAGCGGTCTTTCGCATGTTCCGCGTGGCAAGGATCCTGCGCCTTTTCAGGATCAATGCGCATTATGATTCCCTCAATGTCATCACCGAGGTCATCAGCAGCAAAAAGCAGCAACTTTTATCTTCGGTATTCATTATCCTGATCCTGATGATGGGATCCTCTCTTTGTATGTATTCCGTGGAGCATCAGGCGCAGCCGGAAGTGTTCGCCAACGCTTTTTCGGGGATCTGGTGGTCAACATCTACCCTGCTTACCGTAGGGTATGGCGATATCTATCCGGTCACCACCATGGGAAAGATCCTGGGCATTCTGATCTCGTTTCTCGGTGTCGGGATGGTTGCGATTCCGACGGGTATCATTTCCGCCGGTTTTGTGGAGCAGTATACCCGCCTCAAACGCTCCGGCGAGATGCTGCAAAATGAGGATATCAGTTTTGTCCGTTTGGAACTGCGGGGCAAAGATGCGTGGATCGGAAAAAAGATCAGCCAGATGGGGCTTCCGAAGGATCTGATGATCATTATGGTCATGCGGGACGGACAGCATCTGATCCCGCGGGGAAATCTTATTCTGGAGGAAAAGGATGTTCTGGTACTCGGCGCCGAATCGGCTCACAAGGCGGGGCGCGCCCTGAACATGAAAGAAGTGATGATCGGGAAGGATCATTCCTGGAACGGAAGTTATATCAAAGAGATCGATATTTCCCGCCAGACCTTCATTGTGATGGTCAAAAGACGCGGGCGGACACTTTTGCCAAATGGAAATCTGATGCTGCTTGAGGGTGATAAAGTGTTTTTGTATTCCAAAAAACAGACCCAGATGACAGCGGATGATTATTCGTTCTGATGTCGAAAAACTTATGATAAATTTTGAGTGCAAAGTTCGGTACTGAAATATGCTGTCGAGAAAGTAATGATCAATTGAAAGTGGGAATACCGGTACTGAAATATGATGTCAGGAAACCTATAATAGATTAGAGGTATGGTATGTTACTGAGCGGAACGCAGTTGGAAGTAGATACGGAAAAACTGAAAGATGTAGCCGAAAACGTGACCGAGGTTGCCAAGGAAGCGGCCAAGGACGCGGTGGGCGGCGATGTGGATAAGAAACTGAGTGTTTTCCAGCAGTTCTTAAAAGACCTGCCGACCAAGGCACTGTCACTGGGAATCCGTATCGGCCTTGCGCTGATCGCACTGTTTGTGGGAATCTGGCTGATCCGGATCATTCGAAAGATCATCAAAAAATCCCTGCAGAAGGCCAAGGTAGACGAGGGCGTTGTCCAGTTTACGGACTCTCTTTTGAAAGTTCTTCTGACGGTTGTGCTTGTCATGATGATCGCGGTCAACTTCGGCGTGGATGCGGCCAGTGTCGTGGCCATTCTCGGTTCCGTCGGCGTGGCCCTTTCCCTGGCGGTGCAGGGCTCCCTTTCCAACTTCGCCGGCGGTGTATTGATCCTGTTGTTTAAGCCCTTCAAGATCGGCGACCTGATCAAGGAGGACGGACACGGAAATATGGGCGTTGTCACGGAGATCACCCTGTTTTATACCAAACTTCTGACCATGGAAAAACATGTGATCATTCTGCCGAACGGCAACCTGGCCAATACTTCGCTTGTCAATTATACCTCAACGCCATACAGGCGTCTGGATCTGACGATTCCCATTTCCTATGAGGCAAATATCAAAAAAGCCAAAAAAGTGGCAGAGCGGGTGCTGCAGGAAGAACCTCTGGTTGTGCTCGAGGAGCCTATGTGGGTCTATGTGGGCAATATCGGTGACTCGGCCATCGACATTTCCATGTACTGCTTTGTTCAGAGTAAGGATTATTTCCTGGCCAAGGGTATTTTGCTTGAGAGCCTGAAACTTGCCTTTGATGAAAACAGGATCGAGATCCCTTATCCGCAGTTGGATGTACATATGCAGCGATAACGGTTACTATTCACAGCCGATTGGATTTGCAGGAAGAATCATCATGCTTGCATGAAGGATCCTTCATGCAAATCCATATCGGGACTGCGAAGCAGGAACCGAACGGACATCGAGCAGATAGCCGCGAAAGCGGCAGTAAAGTGCAAAGCACTGTATCTGCGAGATGGCTGTGTGTTCTGTGAATAGTATTACATAATAGACACCAAGAAAGGATTATCATGCTATATCAATTGCTATCCGATTTGATGAGTAATAATGTGATCATTGCCATCGGCGCGGCATTTTGCCTGATTGCAACCTACCTGATTCTGCGGTTCCCGCCCAAATTCCTGCCAAGGGACCACGGACGGGCATTTGCCGTAAACGGGGAACTGTCCAAAGGAAAACTGCGGGGCGTGGGCCTGATCATCGTAGCAGTCTTCCTGGCGGCACTCATTTTGTTCTTTCCCATTTCCATCGAATACTATATCTACGGTGCCATCATTTTTCTGATGATGCTGTCCGGTTATCTGGATGATGCGTCCAAGAACCCCTGGAGCGATTATAAAAAAGGCGCCATTGACCTTCTTTTATCCATCATGATGGTGGTAACCTTTTTGATGTACAATGACTCTTATGTAGTCGTTTTGAAAACCCAGATTCCGATCCATCCCGTAATTTATGGGATATTGGGGATCATCCTGATCTGGGTATCCGTGAATGTGACCAACTGCTCCGACGGGGTGGACGGGCTTTGCGGCAGCGTTTCCGTTGTTGCTTTCATCGCATATTTCCTGATCTTCGGCAAAGGAATGTTTTTCAGTGACAGGGCAGGGGCAGTCTTTTTTGCGGCATCGCTTCTTGCCTATCTGCGGTTTAACTGGCATCCTTCCACCATGCTCATGGGCGATGCCGGATCCCGTGCCATCGGCATCTATCTGGCCCTGCTTGCCATGAAGAGCATGCATCCCTTTTCCTTTTTGCTCATCGGCCTGGTCTTCATCTTAGACGGCGGCCTGGGCCTTGTGAAGGTCTTTATCATGCGGTTTTTGAAAATCCCGTTTCTGAAAAATATCCGTTGCCCCATCCATGACCACATGCGGAAAAACAAGGGCTGGAAGGACGTGCCCGTGGTGCTGTTCATGATCGGCTCCGAGATCGTGATGTGCGTGATCATGGGTGCGCTGATGTATGTGGTGCACAGAGCCATGTAATGAATGCGAAAAATAATCTTACGAAACAAATATATATGAAAAGTAACGCAGATCATAAACGACTGGTCGAAAACACAGTCCATACTTTCATACAGGACAACAATCTCTTGGCAGACGGTGAAAAATGCCTGCTCGCTGTATCGGGCGGCGCAGATTCCGTCTGCCTTTTACTTTTGATGCTTGCGTATGCAAAAGAGAAAAAGACAAGTCTTTCTGTCTTTCATTACAATCATCATCTGCGGGGTGCGGATGCAGACCGGGATGAGGAATTCGTCCGCAGCCTTTGCGGCCGGTATGACCTGCCCTTTTATGCGGCAGGCGGTGATGTGAGAGCCTTTGCTGCCGAAAAGGGAATGGGACTTGAGGAAGCTGCAAGGCACCTTCGGTATGAGGCACTCTACAAGGCAGCTGACGAGGCAGGGGCAGATAAGATCGCTCTGGCCCATCATAAAAATGATCAGGCGGAAACTGTTTTGTTTCATCTGTGCCGGGGAACAGGTCTTGCGGGACTGTCGGGAATAAAGGCGAAAAACGGCAGACTGATCCGTCCACTGCTCTGCCTGCAGAGAGAAGAGATCGAAGACTATCTGGCCTGCGACGGACAGGAATACATGACCGATGAAACAAATGCAGATGAAGGATATACCCGAAACCTGATCCGTGCAAAAGTGCTTCCGCTGCTGAGCGGCCAGGTAAATGAACAGAGCATATCCCATATCTGCGAGGCGGCAATGATCTGCGAACAGGCGCAGGATTTTATTTCACAGATGACAGAGCAGGCGTGGGAGGCGTGTATCATCCGGGAGCCGGAGGATGGAATGTTCAAATCTGACAATCCGGTACCGGGCAATGAAACTCACAGACAGGGCATCTTAGCGCAGAAAGCCGGAACCGTGAGACTCAGCATTCCCGCGCTTTGCAGCCAGCCTGTTTTTTTGCAGGGAGAGGTGCTGCGGCTTGCGCTTTCGCAGGCGGCAGGCAGCAAAAAGGATATCGGCGCTGTGCATGTGCAGGAGCTGTTATCCCTGACGGAGAAACAGAGCGGAAAAAAGGTCGCGCTTCCCTATGGACTTGAGGCGCAGAGAAGTTTTGATGAGCTCCTGATCAAAAAAAAGATGGCAGGAAACCGGACTGAAAACCGGGCAGAAAGCAACGAAAACAGCGAAAACAGAGAGTGTGATATTTTCCGAAAAATCCGTCTGCCAAAGACAGGAGAAAGCATCACTGAAACCCTGACGGTAAAAAGCGGGGAAAAAAAACAAACGATAGACATATCTTTTCAGACAGAAGATTTCATGCCAAATAGCGATGCAATGCAGCGGATCCCGAGAGAGGGTGCGGAAAAATGGATCGATTTCTATCAGGCGGGGGAAGATTTGGAGATCCGGACAGCCCGGAAGGGGGACTTTTTTTACTTGGATGAGTCTCATAAAAAGTATGTGACGGATTATTATTCCGATCAGAAGATCCCGGTGTGGGAAAGGGATCATAAACTGATTCTTGCCTGCGGGCATCATGCAGTATGCATCATCGGTGAGCGGATCAGCCATACAGTCAGGATCACCACAGATACCCGCAGGATCTTAAAGATCAGTCTTCTTTGATCAGTGCATAGCGCAGGTGGTCGCGCCACTGCCCGCCGATATATACGCCGGCATATTCTTTTCCTTCATAGACAAATCCCAGTCTTTCAAGCATCCGGATGGAGCGGTCATTGTCCAGTGACACCCGTGCCTCGATCCGGTGCATACCATAATCGTCAAAAATATCATTGTCCGTGGCAATGCAGCTTTCGGTTGCGTAGCCGGATCCCCAGTGGGCGTGGTCAAAGTCATAGCCGAAAACCGTGGACAGATAAGGCAGCGGGCGCAGTCTTGAGTAACTGATGGTGCCGATGATGGTATCCGGTTTTTCTTTCAGAAACACATAATAATACATGCACTGCCGCCTGCTCATCATGTCGATCTCATAGCGCATGGAAGAGAGCTGATAGGCTGTTGTG
>JAEEGL015903767.1_pt1 | contig 20401 bp, 10 predicted proteins | sample 9134231 | NCBI WGS metagenome assembly JAEEGL01 (sample SAMN16246548, study PRJNA631951) | gut metagenome | biome: gut microbiome; feature: rumen; material: fiber-attached | host: Bos | place: Iran: Karaj | collected 2018-10 | reverse complement strand
CATCGGCGGCGGTGCCAGCATCGCGGCAGTGAAGGATGGCAAGGTCGTGGATACATCGATGGGACTCACACCGTTAGAGGGTCTGATGATGGGAACCCGCAGCGGCGACATTGATGCCGGTGCCGTCACTTTCCTCATGGACAAGCTCGGTTTGGACACCAAGGGCATCAGCAACCTGCTGAACAAACAGAGTGGCCTGTTAGGCGTTAGTGAGGGTCGCAGCGACTTCCGTGACATTCTGGCCGGTATAGCCGAGGGCAACGACCTCGCCCGCCTGGCCAAGGAGATGTACACCTACCGCATTAAGAAATACATCGGCTCCTACGCCGCCGCCATGGGAGGCGTGGACGTCATCCTCTTCACCGCCGGTGCTGGCGAGAACCAGTACGAAGTGCGAGAAGGTGCCACTCGCGGGCTGGAATTCCTGGGTGTGGAACTGGATGACGCCAAGAATCGTGCCTGCCGTGCCACCGAGGCCGTCATCAGCAAGGACACCTCAAAGGTGAAGATTTGTGTCATTCCAACCGATGAAGAGCTGATGATTGCCCTCGACACCCTGGAACTGGTGGGCAAAAAATGATGAATGACGAATGAAGTATTCCATTATCGTTCCCGTCTATAACCGCCCGCAGGAGGTGGCGGAGTTGCTGGCAAGCCTGTCCAAACAGACTTGCCGCGACTTCGATGTCCACATTGTTGAGGACGGCAGCGAGATGACGTGTCAAACGGTGTGTGAGCATTTCGCCAATCGCCTGGACCTTCATTATTATATGAAGGAGAACGGTGGCCCGGGTGCAGCACGCAACTATGGGGCCGAGCGCGCCATGGGAGACTATTTCATCGTGCTGGACTCGGATGTCGTGCTCCCGCCGGGTTATCTCGCTGCCATCACTACGGAACTGGACGAGAATCCCTGCGATGCCTTCGGCGGTCCCGACCGTTCCCACCCCGACTTCACCCCTGTGCAAAAGGCTATCAGCTACTCCATGACATCGTTCTTCACCACGGGTGGCATTCGCGGTGGAAAGAAGAAGCTGGACAAGTTCTATCCCCGTTCCTTCAACATGGGTGTGAGTCGCGAGCTGTGGCAACAGTTGGGCGGTTTCCGTAAGATGCGCTTCGGAGAAGACATCGATTTCAGCTACCGCATCTGCGAGACGGGTGCCCGTTGCCGCCTGTTCCCGGATGCCTGGGTGTGGCACAAACGCCGCACCGACTTCGGCAAGTTCTTCCGTCAGGTGCGCAACTCCGGTGTGGCACGCATCAACCTGAAACTATTGCATCCCGGTTCCATGAAGTTGGTGCACAAATTGCCAGCGATGTTCACAATCATTTGTTTTGGTTTGGCACTTCTGTTCCTGACAGGGATGGTCTTTGTCATACTGGGATGGGCGTCCTGTCCTCACGAGGGGTGCAATATGGGGCTGGTTCTTGCTTACTTTGGTGCAGGGGTGATGGGGCTGGCCGCTCTACCTTTGCTCCTTTATTCGCTCCTTATCTTCATCGACTCCTCCATCCGTAACAGCAGCCTGCGCGTCGGTCTCCTCTCCGTGCCCGCCTCCTTCATCCAGCTCACCGGCTACGGCATCGGTTTCCTCTCGGCCTTCTGGAAACGCCTTGTTCTGAAACAGCAAGATGAGGGTTTCGATGGCAACGACAAGCTGTATAAATAATCCTTGTCCCTTTCCTCGGAAGGGGAGAATCTATCTACCATCAAAATGAGAGAAAAAGACAACAATCCGTCAATAACAGCCCCCCTCACCCCCCAGAGGGAAAGTGGTGGTGGCAGGTCTCTTTCTATCAAAGACCTTCCCATTGACGAGCGCCCCCGCGAGCGCATGATGGAACAAGGTGCAGCCGCCCTGTCCCCTGCGGAGTTGTTGGCAATCCTCATTGGCAGCGGCAACACCGAGGAGACCGCCGTGCAGCTCTGCCAACGGTTACTCTCGGACTGCGGAGGAAGTCTGAAAGCACTCAGCCGTCTCTCACTCACCGACCTCACCAAGAACTACAAGGGGCTGGGACCCGCCAAGGCCGTCACCATCCTGGCTGCCTGCGAATTGGGACGCCGCCGACTGATGGAGACAGAAACGGAGAAACGTTTTATCAAGAGCAGTACAGACATCTATCAAATAATGTACCCGCGCGTGAGGGACTTGGCCCACGAGGAGAGCTATGCCCTCTACTTGCGTGCTGACAACAGTCTGGAAGGACAACCGCACCTCATCAGCAAAGGAGGCATTGCTGGCACACAAGTGGATGTGCGTCTGGTCATCCGCGAGGCTCTTATACGGCAAACACCCAATCTCGTGCTGGTACACAACCATCCCTCGGGAAGCATACGTCCCAGCCGCGACGACGACCAGCTCACCGACCGTCTGAAGCGGGCATGTCTGTTGATGAACCTGAATTTGATAGATCATGTGATTGTCACAGACGGGAACTTTTACAGCTACCGCGAACAGGGAAAGCTGTGATGAGTGAAAAGTGAAAGAGTGAGAAGTGAAAGAGTGAAAAATGAAAAGTGAAAAGTGAAAAGTGAAATAATGGACAGAACACAAATAGAAGACCGTGCGGTGGAATTGCTGCGCACGGTGTTTGACCCAGAAATACCCGTCAATGTCTATGACCTTGGCCTCATCTATCGCATCGAGCTGAGCGATGACCGCACGCAGCTGGACGTAGATATGACCATGACCGCCCCTACCTGTCCCATGGCAGACTACATGATGGAGGATGTTCGTCAGAAGCTCGAAAGCATCGAGGGCATTGCCACCGTCAATGTCAATCTTGTCTTTGAGCCCGAATGGACACAGGACATGATGAGTGAAGAAGCAAAACTTGAACTGGGACTACTTTGAATGAGGATTGATGATTAAGGAATGAGGAATGTTGAATGAGGATTGAGGATTGTTGAATGATGAATAGTCAGAAAGCAGTTTACAGCTAATTATGAACCCACCTTAAATAATTACAGTTACCTATGAAGCCCATCTATTTCCTCTCCGATGCCCATTTAGGCAGCCGCGGCATCCCGCACGGCCGGACACAAGAGCGGCGTCTGGTCCGCTTCCTCGACAGCATCAAGGACAAGGCAGGAGCCGTCTATCTCCTTGGTGACATGTTTGACTTCTGGTATGAGTACAAGCTCGTAGTGCCAAAAGGCTACACTCGTTTTCTCGGGAAAATCAGCGAGTTGACGGACAACGGCGTGGAGGTTCATTTCTTCACGGGTAACCACGATATTTGGTGCGGAGACTATTTAGTGAAGGAATGCGGTGTCTTCATGCATCGTGAGCCAGAGGCCTGCGAATTGGGCGACAAGGTGTTCTACCTGGCCCATGGTGACGGCTTGGGTGACCCCGACATCAAGTTCCAATTCCTGCGCATGCTCTTCCATAACAAGTTGGCACAGATGCTCTTCTCTGCCGTGCATCCTCGTTGGGGCGTCGAACTGGGACTGACCTGGGCCAAGCACAGCCGCCTCAAACATGGCGGCACGGGTTTCACACCTTATTTGGGTGAGAACCAGGAGTACCTCATATGCTATGCCAAGGACTACCTGAAGACTCACCCCTCCATCAACTACTTCATCTTCGGCCACCGGCACATCGAGCTGGAGATGATGCTCTCTCACCAAACCCGCATGATTATCCTTGGAGACTGGATCAGCCAGTTCACCTACGCCGTCTTTGACGGCCAGCAACTGACTCTCAACACCTACGTGGAAGGTGAGACAGAACCCTGACGGGCTTGCTTTGTAATTCTTATACTACACACCTCATAACTATGAAAAAAAACATGTTAAGACGCTTGATCGTTGCCAGCTTGGCCACCCTCTCGGGCTGTCTGCCCGCACTGTCCCAAACCTTGACAGAGTGGGACAACGTCAGTGTGACAAACCTCAACCGCCTGCGGGCCCACACGTTGGACATCCCCATGGAATCCGCAGCGGAGGCCGCATCGGCCTACACGCCCACCAACGCCTTAGAGGCCTCACCCTGGTTTCTCCCGCTCAACGGCACGTGGAAGTTCAAATGGGTGGGCACTCCAGAACAGGCCAACAAGACGTTCTTCCAGGACAGTTTCAACGCTTCCAGCTGGGAGGACATCGAAGTGCCATCCTCCTGGCAGGTCTATGGCCTGCGCCACAACAAGCAGTGGGACAAACCATTGTACTGTAACACCGGTTATCCTTTCAGCTATGACAGCAACACATGGAGCGTGATGGCCGACCGCCCGGGATGGTTCACCTACAAGGACAGCAAGAAGAACCCCGTGGGCAGTTACCGCCGCGAATTCACGCTCCCCGAGACGTGGGACGGCCGCCGTGTGTTTCTGCGCTTCAACGGCGCCGGTCACGGCTACTACGTGTGGATCAACGGCCAGTTCGTGGGCTATGCCGAGGACAGCTACCTGCCCAGCGAGTGGGACGTGACAGACAAGGTCCGCAAGGGCGTGAACAACGTCAGTGTGCGCATCTACCGCTTCACCTCCGGCTCCTTCCTCGAGTGCCAAGACTACTGGCGTCTGACAGGTATCACGCGCGACGTTTATCTGTGGAGTGCGCCACAGACCTATATCCGCGATTTCTTCTACAGGACAACGTCCTTGACCGGAGACACCAAGGCCGTGGGGCAGAGTGTGGCCAATGCCGCGCTGACCGTCTGGGTCGCTGGTGCATCGTCTGCCGGCAAGACGGTGGAAGCCCAACTGCTGGACGGCACACAAGTGCTGGCCACACAGACCCAGAAAGTGACAGCCAAGGGACAGGTGGAGCTGACGTTCAGCGGCATCGCGGGTGTCACAGCCTGGAGTGCAGAACGGCCAAAGCTGTATGACTTGGTCATCAAACTGACCGACGGAACCAGTTCCGCCAAGAAGGCCAAGAAATCGAAGAAAGCCAAAGCATCAGACAACGGGGATGTGCGATGCCTGAAGGTCGGCTTCCGCACCGTCAGCGTCCGCAAGGACGGTGCCCTACTGGTCAACGGAAATCCCATCATCTTCCATGGAGTAGATCGCCACAGCTTCAGCGAGAATGGTGGCCGCACACTCACCAAGGCTGAAATAGAGACCGACCTCTTGCAGATGAAGCGGTTGAATGTCAACGGCATCCGCACCTCTCACTACCCCAACAACCCCTATCTATATGACCTCTGTGACCGCTTGGGCATCTATGTGCTGGCCGAGGCCGACGTGGAGTGTCACGGCAACACAGGGCTGTCGCATCAGGAAGCCTTCCGTGCACCCATGGTGGAGCGCAACGTGCGCCACGTGCTGACGCTCCGCAACCACGCCAGCATCGTCATCTGGAGCGCCGGCAACGAGAGCGGCAACGGCAACAACTTCCAAACCGTCATGGACAGCATCGGACGCCTGGACCCCACACGCCTCACTCATTATGAAGGCAACAGCACTTGGAGTAGCGTCACCAGTACCATGTACGGCAACCTCGGATTCATCGAGAGCACCGGTCGTGACCGCCTGCGCGACTACCAGCAAGGCCGGAGCGGCATCCGCCCGCATGTGCAATGTGAGAACACCCACGCCATGGGCAACAGCATGGGCAACCAGCGCGAGTTCTATGACCTCTACGAGAAATATCCCGCCCTCTGCGGTGAGTTCGTGTGGGACTGGAAAGACCAAGGCCTCAAGGTGAGCAGCAAGAACCTGCCCCTCACTTTCCAGGCTCTGGGTTTGAAGAGCAAGCAGGACGTGCAGTCCATCCTCGACATCTCCAAGGGTGAATACTGGGCCTACGGCGGCGACTTCGGCGACAACCCCAACGACGGCAACTTCTGCTGCAACGGTGTGGTGCTGGCCGACAACACCCCGACGGCCAAGAGCTACAACATGAAGAAGGTCTATCAACCCATTGACTTCGCCGTGAAAAACCTCAAAACCGGCACCTTCACCCTCAAGAGCAAGCTCCAGCAGCGCACGCTGGATGATGTGACGGTGAACTGGTCCATCCTTGAGGACGGCATCGAGGTGCAGCGCGGCACGCTCCAAGATTTCAGCATCGACGTGGACAAGACGCAGGATGTGACCATTCCCGCTGTGGCTGAACTGGTTGCAAACCCCGAGGCAGAATACTTCCTCCGCTTCACCGCTCACCAGAAACAGGCTACCGAGTGGGCCGATGCAGGCTTTGAAGTGGCCAAGGAGGAGTTCCTGATTCGCCAGGCTACGGGCCGCAAGCCCTACACAGCCACGGGTGAGTCGCTACAAGTCACCGAGACCAGCACCAGCGTCACCGTCAAGGGTGCCCGTTTCGAGGCTCGCTTCACCAGCGGACAGTTTGTCTCCTACAAGATCGACGGCAAGTCGCTGCTGTCAGCACCCCTCACCCTGCAGACCTTCCGCCTGCCCACTGACAACGAGCGCGGCCGCACGGGAACCTATGACCAGCTGGGCCTGCGCAAACTCGCCATGAAAGCGGGTAAATGGCAGATCACCCAGAGCCAGGACGGGCAGAGCGTGGACCTCACCAACATCATCGTTTACACGGGTGCTGCCGACAATCGCTTTGAAGTGCAGCAGACCTTCAAAGTGCTGGCCGACGGTGTGTTAGTGGTCAACGCCAGCGTCAATCCCGTGCCCAAGGGCGGCGAGCTGCCGCGTCTGGGCTTGCGCACGGAACTGCCCAAGGGCTTCGAGACCATGCGCTGGCTGGGTCGTGGACCGCAGGACAGCTATGTAGATCGCAAGGAAGCTGCCCTCATCGGCCTGCACCACAGCCACGTCGGCGACGAGTGGACCAACTATGTCCTGCCGCAGGAACAAGGCAACAAGGAGGAAGTGCGCTGGATGGCCATCACCAACGACGAGGGTCAGGGCTTGCTCGTGGTGGCTCCGAAACCGCTGGCCATGAGTGCCGGACACTGGCGTCCCGAGGACAACTACACCAACGGCGGCAACCGCAAGAAGCATCCCTACGAGATGACGTTCTGCCAGCAGACCGTGCTCAACATCGACGCCTACAACCGCGCCTTAGGCAACGCCAGCTGCGGTCCCGACGTCATCGACCAGTATCGCGTGCGGGCCGCCAAGACGAATATCTCCTTCCTGCTCATGCCGCTTTCCGAGACGCAGACCGACGAGCAGTTGGCCGTGCGGGCACGTGTGGCATCGCCTGTCTGCGCTCCCGTGGACATCCACACGCAGAAGGGCATCGTCACTCTCACCTGTCCTAATCCCGATGCCACCATCTTCTACACCGTGGACGGCGGCGCTGAACAGACCTATACGAAGCCCTTCAACCTCGCTGACGGTGGCCTCGTGTCAGCCTACGCCCAGGCACCGGGGCTCAGCAACAGCCCCATGAACACCGAACAGATAGGCATGTATGTCAACAAGAGCAAGTGGAAGGTAGTGAGCTACAGCAGCCAGCAGGGCGGCAACGAGGTGGCCACCAACGTCATCGATGAGAACCCGTCCACCATCTGGCACACCCAGTATTCGCCCTCCAAACCCGGTTGCCCCCACGAGATTGTGGTGGATATGAACAGCTTCTACAAGGTGGCCAAGTTCGTCTATCAGGGTCGCGAGGACATGAGCAACGGACGCATCCGCGACTACGAGTTCTACGTCAGCAGCAGCGCCACCGTGTGGGGCGCTCCCGTGCTCACCGGCACGCTGCAGAACACGTCGGAGGTGCAGGAGATAGAGCTCACCACGCGCCCCGTAGGTCGCTATTTCCGCGTCGTCATCACCTCCACACATGACAATCAGGGCTATGTCTCTGCCGCAGAACTGGGCATCATCCCCGAGGCACAGGCCGAGAATCCCGGTGCCAAGACATCGGCTTTCAACACCACCTCCAGTTCCTATTATTACCTGCGCCACAAGACATCCGGGCTCTTCCTCCACTACAAATCAGGCAGCAGCGAGGGGGCCTTTGTGCTGGGCAAAGTTACGGACAGCAACCTGGATGATAACAGCTACTGCTTCCACTTTGGCAAGCTCAGCGGCTACACAGCCTACTTCACCCTCAACACGCAGACGCCCAAGCAGTTCATGACCGTCAGTGGCTGGCACGTCAACGCCACAGAGACACAGGATGCCACCGCCCGCGACCAGTGGTTGCTGGTGGAACAGCCTACCGAAGCCACCATCCGCCTGCGCGGTGCCGAGATGGGGCTGCAGTACTTCAACTTCGACCGGCAGACAGCGGGCTCCTTCGTCTATTCCAACAAATCATCTGCCGCAGAGTTCGAGGTCATCAACAAGAAGGACATCGGCAAGGTGGTGGCCGTCAACGATGTGCATCCCTCGTCACGACCTGCCGACGAGGGTGCCTATGACCTCCTGGGGCGCCCCCTGCCGCACCCCGCAAAGGCCAAGGGCGTCGTCATCATGGATGGCGAGAAACGGGTAATGTAGGCAGCAACCTGCCACATTCGCTACGCTCTTAACAAGTTAACATGTTAACGTGTCAACGGCGCAACCGTGTTAACGTGTCAGAATGGTCAAGTTAACATTCGCCACGTTCATGAACAAGTTAACATGTTAACGTGTTAACGGCGTAGCCGTGTTAACGTGTCAGGATGGTCAAGTTAACGTGTTAACATACTGAAAGAGACCCACAAAACTTACCAATTTGTCATGAATTGACGGGGAGGACCACACAGAAATAAAAAAAGAGCGGCAGACATGGAGGGAATTAAGAATTTATTTGTACTTTTGTGCGCAGAAACCAATAACCAATAAACACACTATGATGAAGAAACTTTTATCCATCCTTTTCATGTCGGCTGCCATCACCAGCCTGGCACAGAACCCCTACCTCCCGCTATGGGAACACCTGCCCGACGGCGAACCGCGCGTGTTCGAGGATCCCGACAACCCAGGCAAGCTGCGCGCCTACATCATCGGCTCGCACGACGTGACCTACACCGCCTACTGCGGCCCCGACATCCGCATGTGGTCGGCACCCGTCGAGGACCTGACGAAATGGCGCGACGAGGGCCCCATCTTCACATGGTTCGTCAACGGGCAGTGGGACACCATGTTTGCCCCAGACCTCGTGGAAACCGTGGATAAGACTACGGGCAAGAAGACCTACTGGCTCTATCCGCACTCACGTGGCTGGCGCCGCGTGGCCACCGTGTGCAAGGGCGACCGCCCCAATGGGCCTTTCACCCCCGTGAACCTCACCGCCGACGGCATCCAGTGCCTGCCGGGCTCGCTCATCGACTTCGACCCGTCGGTGTTCATCGAGCCTGTAACCAACAAGAAAGACAAGGACTTCGAACGCGGTTTCCGTGCCTACGTGTTCTATGGTTTCCAACACTCCACGGCTTGCGAACTCGACCAGAACACCATGTATAGCCAACGACCCGGCACGGAGTTGATCGACCCCTTCATCCCCGCCAGCAGTCATGACGGCCGCCTCCTGGACAAGGAAGGCAGCGAGTACAAGGCACTCTATCAGGGACAGAACCCGCTGGACTTCAACTTTTTCGAGGCATCGAGCATCCGTCAGGTGGGTAACAAGTATGTGATGGTGTTCAGCGGATACAGCGGCAAGGAGTACGGTTTGGGCAACACCAACTCCGCCTTGCGCTATGCCTTCGGTGACTCACCGCTGGGACCCTGGCGTTCAGGGGGCGTGCTGGTGGATTCCCGTGGCGTGGTGCTCAGCGAGGACGGCTCACGGCTCATCACCACCAATGCCGGACACAACACCCACGGCTCCTTGCAGGAAATCAACGGTCAGTGGTATGTCTTCTACCACCGTCCTCCCCGTGGCTTCGGCAATGCCCGACAGGCCATGGTGGCTCCCGTCAAGATCACGTGGGACAAGAAGCCTGTGGCCAAGGGCGGCGTGGTGAAGATTACGGGTTACGACCCCTTCACCGCCAACAACGAATGGACCGCCGCCGCCTCTAATGGCAATACTTATACAGGTGCCGAGGTGACCAGCGAGGGCTTCCAAATCTTCGGGCTGCCCCCCTATGCCTACTATTCTGCCGGTCTGGCCTGCTTCATGTATGGTCCCGGGGCCAATGAGTGGATGCAAGACAACCACGACGTTTGGTCGAACCACATGGACCTCGCCGGTATCAAGAACGGCGGCATCGTGGGCTTCAAGTACTTCGGTTTCGGAGGCCTGGCTCAGAGCGCAAAGGGCGTGCCCGCCTTCGGAGGCACCCGGCAGGGTGACAACACCCACATCTATGTGAACCTGACGCATGGCCGTCACGGTGCGTTCAAGATACATGTTCTCTTAGACGACCCGTGGAAGGGTAAGGAGATTGCCACCATCTCCGTTCCTGAGTCACAGCAACGGGGAGCTACCGTCTTCTCTGCCAGCGTTCCCGCTGTGGAGGAGCTCACAGGCAAGCACGCCATCTACCTTGTGGCAGAAGGTCCAGAAATCCAAGAACCTGAGCAGCCGCAGGGGCGTCCACAGTTTGGTCGCCGCCAGCAGCCGCAACGTCCGCAGGGGCTCTTCGACCTCCACGGAATCGGTTTCAGGAAGGGTTCGGAGACCACCAACCTCCCCGTGGTGCCACAGGTCACCATCACCGTTGACGGGCAGAAGCTGAACATCCCCGAGCGTCCGCTGATGTCCACCAACCAGAACGGCTACACGGAGTGTAACCACTACCAACTCTACGGGCCGCTGAAGGCCGGTGCACAGCTGAAGGCCGAGGCAGACAAGCCCGGTGTGACATTCGACATCAGTCCCATTGCCGACGGCCGCGCCACCGTGCGTGCCACCTACCAAGGCAAGCAAAAGGTCTTCCTCATCAACTAAGACCTCAGCCCAAGAGAGACTCACCAACAAAAGACTCACACCCAACTCCTCCCTCTTAGGGAGGGAAGTAGTTACTAATAGTAAATGAAAGAAGAAATGAAAGAGAATCATAGCATCTTACAACTGTCACAGGTAACCACTCCCCTACCTAACAAGGAGGGGTTGGGGATGAGCTCTTTTGGCGTGAGTCTTCCTCCCCTCTATATATCCTCGCTTTTCTTTCTTCTGGTGGCCTGTTCATCCAGGGAGCCTCTTTCGCCTCCCTCTGTGCCCGACTACACCGTCTATGTCAACCCTTTCATCGGCACGCAGACCGATGAGACGGGAGCCCTCAGCGGCAGCACCTTCCCTGGTGCCACGATGCCGCAAGGCATGGTGCAGCTCTCGCCCGAGACCGAGCAGATGGTGACGTGGGACCCCTGCTGCGGCTATGATTATAACAAAGACCGCATCTACGGCTTCACGCACACGCACCTCAGCGGCACTGGCTGCACAGACCTCATCGACGTGAGTCTCATGCCCGTGGCCTCCGAGGTGACACCCGACCAGCTGAAAGCCGCAGACTTCTCACAATCCTTCACGCACGACAAGGAATCCGCACGTCCCGGCTACTACCAAGTCCTCTTGCAGGAAAGCGGCATCAACGTGGAACTGTCGGCCACCGTGCGTACAGGCATCCATCGCTACACCTTCCCCGATGGACAGCCGCAAACCGTGGTGCTTGACTTAGACCGCGGCACCTATCGCGGTGAGGCTTATTACTCCGGTCGCCGCACCTATGACATCATTCAGAGTCAGCTGCGCCTTGTTAATGACCACACGGTCGAAGGCTACCGCGTCATCACCGGCTGGGCCAAGCTGCGCAAAGTCTATTTCCGCGCCGAGTTCTCGCGACCCTTCCTGCAGCACCTGCTCATGGATGGCGGTCGCAATGCTGGAAAGAGTGACGTGGTGAATGGCCGCTGCCTGCGCACAGCCCTCACGTTTGACCCCAACGATGGGCAGGAACTGACGGTCAAGGTGGCTATCTCTCCTGTTGATGGCGATGGTGCCCGCAAGAATATGCTGGCTGAGGCTGCAAGCTGGTGTTTCGATGAATATGCCAAAGCCGCCCATGACACGTGGCAGCAGGCACTCAGCTGCATCGACATCGAAGGTACCGACGAGCAAAAGACCATCTTCTACACCGGCCTCTACCATGTGCTCATGCAGCCCAACACCATGAGCGACGTGGATGGCCGATACATGGACACCAACTTTGAAATCAAGCAGCTGACTGCAGCCCCATCCACCCCGGCTTCACCCTCAATGGTATCACCATCCTCCGCATCCGCATCCTCAACAGCATCCACCTCCCCCTCGTCATCCTCTAATACCTCCTCCTCGTCACCCGCTAATACCTCGTCACCCGCAAAAGCCTCCCCCTCGTCACCATCATCAGAGTGCTCGACGGTTTTGCCGTCGAGTTATCACAGCACCTTCAGCCTCTGGGACACCTTCCGCGCCGCACACCCCCTTTACACCCTCATTGCCCCCGACCTCGCCGCCCAGTTCGTCCGCGACATGATTCTCCACCACCAAACCTACGGCTACCTGCCCATCTGGGACCTCTGGGGACAGGACAACTATTGCATGATCGGCAACCACGCCATCCCCGTCCTCGCCGATGCCATTCTGGCCGAACTGCCAGGCATCGACGTAGAAGCCGCCTACCAGGCAATGGTCGAGAGCAGCACCCGCAGCCATCCCAACTCACCTTTTGAGATTTGGGAACAATACGGCTATTATCCTCAAACCCTGCAAGGTACCAGTGTCAGCATCACCTTGGAACAATGCTTCGATGATGCCTGTGTGGCTGCTGTGGCCAAGAAGCTGGGACGCACCGGGGACTATAAACGTTTCCACCGCCGCAGCCTCTTCTACAAGAACCTCTTTGACTCCGAGACGGGCTTCTTCCGTCCCAAGGACGAGAACGACAACTGGCTGCCTGGCTTCGACCCGCTCAGCTACGAACAACCCTGCTTCGTCGAAGGCAACGCCTGGCAATATATGTGGTTTGTGCCACAAGATCCACAGGGGCTCATCGACCTCTTTGGCAGCAAGGAAGCGTTCCTCAAGAAGCTGGATGAGAACTTCACCCTCACCGCCACCAGCGGCGAGGTCAACGGCAACGCCAGTGGCTTTATAGGCCAGTATGCCCACGGCAACGAGCCCAGCCACCACACCGTCTATCTCTACAACTTCGCAGGTCGCCCAGAGCGCACACAGGAATTGGTGGAACAAGTGCGCAGCCAATTCTACCGCGCCACACCCTGCGGCTATGCCGGCAACGATGACTGCGGCCAGATGTCAGCCTGGTATATTTTCTCCGCCCTCGGCTTCTACCCCTTCAACGCCGGAGCCGCAGAGTACGTCATCGGTACACCGCTCTTCTCACGTGCCACCCTTCACCTGGCAGGCGGCAAAGACTTCACAATTCTCGCCACAAACAAAACAGCCGACCGCATCCATGTAAAAAGTTTGAAGCTCAACGGCCAGCCCCTCGACGGCTTCATCCTCACCCATCAGCAAATCGCCGCCGGAGGCACGTTGGAGTTTGAGATGAAGTGATTAAATAACAGAACACACTTGAAGTGATCACCCTGTTCCTCAACGCGCTCCATCGCCTTTCTGCGTATCCGGCATGATGCGGTATTGCATGGGTGTGACTTTATAAAGTTTCTTGAAGAGGTTACAGAAATAGGGCGTGTCATCAAAGCCGCACTCGTAGGCGATGGTTCCTATCGGTTTCTCGGTGTCCTTCAGTAGCCTCTGAGCCTTCTCCATGCGCAGGCGGTTGAGATAGTTGCTGGCGCTCAAGCCCGTTGCTGCGCTGATGCGTCTGGTGAACTGTGAACGGCTCATGCACATCTCAGCGGCCAGTTCATCGATGCTGAGCCGTTGTTTCTCCAGATTCTGCTCGTAGAGTTCTGCGACTCTTGCCAGGAAGGATAGCGTGTTGGACTCGGCGTGACCGGTCGCAGGCGTGGAAGAAACTGGTGTGGAAGAAACTGGCGTGGAAGAAACAGAAGCAGAAGACGCTGTGGCGATGGTAGCACCCGCGTCAAGTACTTGGACAGATTTCTTCTTGCCCCACCAGCGTCCGAGCAGGATTCCTATGGCTGCCGCCAGCGTCAGCAGCAGGATCAGCGTCCCTGCCCGCGGGTAGTGCTCTTGCGCCGGCGATGTGGAGGTGACGAGCGCGTCTGCCTGCTGTTTCCTGAGTTCTTGCGCCATCTGTTCAGCCCGCTGGCTGTGCAGGGTGTCGCTGAGGTCCATGGCCTCTTGCAGGCAGTCCAACGCCCGTGCAGGCTGCGTACTGCGATAGGCATCTGCCAGCAGACGCAAGGCCTGTTGCAGGGTGTAGCGGTTTTCTGTTTCGCGGCAGAGGGCTTCACATTCCACCAGATAGCGGATGGCTTCGGCACGGCGCTGTTGGCGCAGGCAGGTCTGTCCCATTTGTTTCAGGTTGATGGCCAGCGATTTCTTTTCGCCCGCTGTTCGCAGAGCCTCTATGGAGCGCAGATAGAAGGTCTCGGCTGTGGCCAAGTCACCTTGGGCATCATAGATGTCGGCCATCTGTGCCAGGCGGCGTGCCGTCTTCACCGCATCGCCGCTGGCGCGGTCCAACTCGTAGGCACGCTGTGCATAGGTAAGCGCCTTGCGGTATTCCTTTGCCTTTGAACAGATTTCTGCTGCAACACCATAGCGCACACTCAGATGGGAACTGTCTGGCAACTGGCGCTCCATTTCTATGGCTTTGCGAATATAGAGTTGGGCATCTTCCAACCGCCCGGCTTGCAGGCTGAGTCCCGCTAATGTATTATAGGCTCGCGAGAGATTGGGCAAATCTGAGGCGAGACTGTCCAGACGCAGTTCCTCGCGTGTGGCTGCGAGGGCCACATCCAACTGTCCCATACGGGATGCCGCCACAGCCTGGTAGGCCAGTGCCTCGGTAATCGTGGCTGTGTCGCTGCTGTTGCGTGCCGCTGTCTCTGCACGTCGGGCTGCCTGGATGGTGTAACCCATTCGGGTGTCCTGCTCGTAATAGTGTGCCGCCATATTTAAATGAAGGGTAGCCAACCACGAGTCCCTGTCCATGTGTTCGTCAAAATGGATGAGACTGTCGGTTGTGCCTTCTGCATCCAATAGCAGCATCAGTTGGTTGGCTGTAGCGATAGGGGGATGCCGCTTGGAACAAATTACCTGATAAAGACTATCAACGGTATCGGCCGCATAGCAGTTGAGAACAGAAAGGCCTTCGCCTGAAAAAATAGCGAAGCTGAGCGGAAAGTTGAAAAGTAGAAGGAGTGTGATTACTCGGAGTATTTTCATGTCCCTGAATGTTTCTGTGACGTGCAAAAGTAGGCAAAACTTCACGTTCGGCCAAAAAAACGGGTAGTTTTTTGTTATTTTTTATCATGGATTAAATTGTAATTCCAACTACTTCATTATCATAACTCTATTTGTAAAGATGATACAATAATTACAATAAAAGCCGCAAAAAAAGCCCTGATAACACAAATCTTTGCCGCAAAAACGAAACGTAAAAACCCGCAAATGCGCTTATCTTTGTCGGTGAAAAGTCCAAAATGCCTTAACTTTTTAACCATTTTTATATGCTTATGAAACGATTTTTTCTCCTTCTTTCCCTGTTGCTGGGCGCCTCAGTGACATGGGCAGCCAACATTTGGCAACCGACCATGACGAGCGGCACACGCTCCACACCGCTTTATGTGAGTGTTTTTGTGAATGGCGTTCAAACCACCAATGGTTTGGAAGTGGCAGCGTTCGTAGACGACGAGTGCCGTGCATCTTCCACCACTGCCAACCAGTTAAACAACTCAGCCTATCTGCTCCGTGTATGGGGTACGGAAGAGGACATGGGCAAGACCATCACCTTCAAGGCTTTCCACAACAATCTGGTGTATGCGTTCACGCTGACACAGTCTTTTGATAATGAAACGGAAACGCACACTCGCCCGATTGTGCTGAATCTGGATGCCGTCATGGGTGTCTCGCTGACCAATCCTATCAATATCACAGCCAATGTCCCAGCTGTGTATGATCTGACAAGCGATGTCACCATCCTTTATGACGAGGCGAACCGTAAGAACGAGTCCACGCTGGAGTCTGCTTTTACCTACCAGTGGACACCTGCTGCCGCCATTATCACCGTGAACACCAGCAATGTACTTACCGCCACAGATGTGACTCCACCTGATGGAATCACGCTTGACTTAACCGTGAAAGGTCCAAACTATGGCAGTAACGCTGGTCCGAAAATGTACTCCTTTTCTACAAGTACTCAAGTAATCGTCACAGAACCGGTTGTTGAAGTGTCCTCCATCACACTCAATCCCACCAGCATCACCGCACAAATCGGCGACAACTACAAGACGAAGATCGATGAGCTGGTGACGGTGACTGTGTTGCCCAACGAAGCCACAAACAAGGAGTGGACAACAGCCATCGCAGCATCCAGCACGGCCACGGTATCAACAGCCAACGTGATTACAGCTCCGGGTACGCTGACGGTCATCATCTCGTCGGTATCCAATCCCGCTATAACGGCCACGCTGACCATTACCGTCCCGACGCCTGTTGAGTTCACGTTCCCCGCAGATCTGACATTGTCAAAACTGCACGCCACAGATGTCGCCTTCACATGGGTCAAGGGTGATAACTTTGACAAGGATCTCATCACCATCACATTTGCCAACTCCTCTGCCGATGCACCTTGTGCCACCGCAACGATGTCCGACGCCACAGGACTCAAGTGGTACTTCACGGGTCAATACGTAGGCGACTACACCTATCAGGTCTCCTATAACGGCACACCCATGAAGAGCGATGCCAACGGCACGGCTGGTATGCTGCACATTCCTGCCGAGGTGGCCTTGAACAACGCTGGCTGGGACTGGATTTCGCTCTATGCCTTCCAAGCTGGTCAGATGCCCTATGCGCTCAAGCCCGGCGGGGCCACCAGTTACCTGGGCTGGCTGAACCAAGATGCCAACAACAAGATGATTGAGGTGCGTTCACAGACCGCCCTGCTCTTCAATGACGAGTACTGGGGATTCATCGGTGACATCACCGAGCTCTCGCCCGCAGGGGGCATGTATAAGGTGAAAGCCAAATACGCAAATGCCAGTGACTGTGTGCTCAACCTCGGCGCTGACTGCGTACCCATCACCTCTACCACCGTCAGTTACAACACGATCCAGAAAGGTTACACCTGGATCAGCTACCCGCTGGAGACCGCTACAACCATCGCTAACACACGACTGGGCGAGACAGCACAGACGGGTGATAAAATTATCGGCAAGACATCGGCCGCCGAATATGATGGTTCACAGTGGCTGCCCGCCGACTTTGTGCTGCAACCCGGTAAGGGATATATCTATTACACAGAAAGTAACGGAGGCTTCCGTCCGAACTTCAATGCTCCTGCCGGCGGTGGTGTGAAACGGTTCGCACCCTCTTCAGCGCTCAACGCTCAACGTTCAACGCTCAACGCTCAACCCACCCCCTGGAAGTATGATGCGAGTCCGTTTGCCGATAACATGCCCGTGGTGGCTGCTGTAGAAGGCATCGAGGATGGTGAACGTTTCAGTATCGGAGCATTCGTGGGTGATGAATGTCGCGGTGAAGGACGTGCTGTGGATAACAACCTCTTCATGATCAATGTGGCAGGCAAGTCCGGCGAACTCGTGCATTTCCGCGTCTTTGACAAGGTGACCGAAGAGTTCTTTGACCTCGATCAGTCCCTCATCTATACCGCCCAACACGGTTCGCTGAAAGCACCCGTTCGTCTGAGTGGCATCGGCGTGGTGGATGGAATCTCTACCGTCCAGCGTACTGAACAGGAAGAAGCCACCTACACCCTGACGGGTCAGAAGGTGAACAAGAACTTCTGTGGCGTGGTTGTCACGAAGGGGCACAAACAGATGAAGCGTTAAGCCCAAGAATGGAAGGATTTAAGCCCTTAACATCGTAAATAAATTCTTCAAACGTGAAGCGTTGTAAGACGCCGAGCGTAAAAATCAGAATATTCTGTGCCTTTTAATAATAATATAAATAAAATATGTTGTCTTGGGGTCGTCGCCTTGTTGGCGACGGCCACCATGGCACAGAATATCTCGGAAATTGCGAAAGCCGACCCATTGATTATCTCCGGTGCCATCGGCACACGCAACACCTACCGCTACTCCACCGTCGGTTCATCCTATACCTCGCCCATGAGTAATGCCTTGTTCATGGACCTGAACATTTCAGTCTATGGACTCAGCATGCCTTTCTCGCTCTACTACACCAATGACAATCTGGACTTTGCCTATCCACAGCTCTCGTTCAGTCTGACACCGCAATACAAGAACTGGACAGGCTATTTGGGTCAGAGCGTGATGCCGTTTTCCAATTATGTGATGAACCTCTCCTTCATGGGCGTGGGTGTGGAATACACCGAGAAGAAATGGCACGCCGGCGTCTTCTACGGACGACTGCGTAAAGCCATCAACGACGACCCCGAAGACCCGCTGGCACGCAGCCCCCAATACAGGCGCATGGCCTGGGGTCTCAAGGTGGGATATGGCACACGCAAGAATTACCTGGACCTGTTCTTCTTAAAGGCCTACGATGTGGACCACACGCTCGGTAATTACTGGCGTTCACGCATCGATGCCAAGGACAACCTCATCGTGGGACTCAAAGGCTGCTTGACACCTCTGCGATGGATGTCGTTGTCCACGAACGCTGCGATGTCTATCTTCAGTACCGACATTACCGCCGATCCCGTCAAAACCGAGGAAGCCACCAAGTGGAACAATGTCTTTGACGTTCGCTATTCTTCCCTGATGCGCTTCGCCGGCGATGTCAGCATGAACCTGATGTTCCCAGGCATCTCGGCGCACATCAGCTACAAGATGGTGCAGCCCGACTACACCTCGCTCGGCCTCAGCTACATGGCCAACAATTACCACAGCCTGGGCGTCAACCTCAGCACAACACTTTTCAAGAAGGTGTCACTCTCCGCCACCTTCTCCGGTCAGGCAGATAACCTGACCAACAAGCAGATGTACACCACCCGTGGCTTCATCTATGGTGCCAATGCCAGCACCCGCCTCGGACAGCACATCAACCTCTCTGCCAGCTACAACGGCTACACACAGGTACAGGGCGACGGCACCTCCGTAGTGCCAGACAGCACGCGCATCCACCGCCAGATGTCCAGCTACAGCCTCATGCCCTCCTATTCCACCGACAACGACTTGTTGAGCCATACGGTTTCGCTGTCCATGAACCTGACAAAGAATTATGACTGCAACGACCATGCCACAGGCGAGACCGATGTGACAACCCGAGCCCTCGGTGCCGCCTACGCCATCGGCGTCAAGGACTGGGGCATGAACTTCACCCTCAGCCTCAGCGACCAGCAGACAAAAGGCTACAACACACGTTACACCAGCGATGTGGCCTCGCTCTCGGCCGGGCGTTCGTTCTTGTCGGAGAAGAACCTGCACCTCTCACTCACAGGCAGCCTCATCTATAACGAGGTGAAGCGCCAGTCCAAGAGCCTCAGCATGGGCGGCAGTGCCGCTGCCAGCTATGTGCTCAATAAAGCCCACGCCTTCTCCGCCGCCGTCAGTTTCAACAAATACGGCGACGTGAACCTCTCCCGTCTGCGCAGCGACCTCGGCAATATTGACGTCTCTGCCAGCTTGAACTATACCTATACATTCGAGTGGAAGGCGATAACTGCAAAACAAAAACAATAATAAAAAATGAGGAATGATGATTGAGGAATGAGGAATAAATGAATATCAAATATAAATGAATATCAGGTTCGCCCATATCACCCATGAGTCCCATGAGACACGTCCTGTCCATGAGACCTATGAGACCCATAAGACCTATGAGTCCCATAAGCCCTATCAATTCCTTTTATATTTTATATTCCATATTCTATATTTCTGCACGTTCCCTTTGGCAGCCCAGGAGGTTATGGTCACCGTCACGCCCGTGCAACAGGTGCTGCCACCGCAGGTGTTCCTCTATATCACAGACCCGGGCACCTACTTCAACATCACATTGATGAACCTGACGGATGAGGTGCAGGATGTGTACTTAGGCTTCCAGCTGGAGCAGCAGAACCCCGCCAGCGGCCTGTCCATCTCTACCCCACCCCGCCGCCAGCCCGCCAAACCTTTCACCATACCCGCGAAAGGCACCTACCAGCTTTCTCTCGTGGAGATGAAGGAGATGTTCAACCACATCCCCATGAGCGAGATACAGGCACCCAACGACCTGTTCACAGGCTACGCCAACGGCAGTTTCGGTCTGTTGCCCGAAGGACTTTACAGCGCACACGTCACGGCCTACAAGTGGCACCAGCCCGCCTACGCCACCCCACAGGTGGCCTGCAGCGCACAAGATGGCCAGTGCTTCTTCAACATTTGTTATAAGGCACAGGAACCTCGCTTCCTCACACCCGTCAACATCGGCTTCGGCAGCGAAGACTGGGACGTGGTGTCGCTCGACGCACTCTCACCCGAATTCACGTGGACAGCTCCCATTGTCGCCTGCAACCCAGCT
>JAEEGL015107574.1_pt1 | contig 20401 bp, 12 predicted proteins | sample 9134231 | NCBI WGS metagenome assembly JAEEGL01 (sample SAMN16246548, study PRJNA631951) | gut metagenome | biome: gut microbiome; feature: rumen; material: fiber-attached | host: Bos | place: Iran: Karaj | collected 2018-10 | reverse complement strand
GGCGGGGGGGGACGGTGGGTCGCGGCGGCGCGCGGGGGGCGAGGGGGTGGGGGGCTGGGGGGTGGGCGGTGGCGCGTGTGCTGGCGAGCTTGCTCGCCAGCGGGGGAATCGGGGCTTTCCCTGCGGGCAAGCCCGCAGGCACACGCCGCCAGGCCCCATCTTTCCCGCCTGTGCGGCGCCTCCGCTGTTTTCGCGCCGCCTGCGCTGCACACCATTCCCCGCGGTGCTGTGCCGCCGCATTCTTGCGGCGGAATTCGGCACACGCTGGGTGAATGCGGGGGCGGCTTGGGGATGGGCGGCGGCGCGTGTGCTAGCGAGCTTGCTCGCCAGCGGGGAAATGGGGGCCTACCTGCGGGCAAGCCCGCAGGCACACGCTGGGTGAATGCGGGGGCGGCTTGGGGATGGGCGGTGGCGCGTGTACTGGCGAGCTTGCTCGCCAGCGGGGGAATCGGGGCCGACCTGCGGGCAAGCCCGCAGGCACACGCCGCCAAGCCCCATTTTTCCTGCCTGTGCGGCGCCTGCGCTGCACACCATTCCCCGCAGTGCTGTGCCGCCGCATTCTTGCGGCGGAATTTGGCACACGCTGGGTGAATGCGGGGCGGGGTCAGTATGGCGTCGTGGTGTCGCGCATGTCGAATTCGGGTTCGTCGAGGAACGCGGGGTCGAAGAAGGGGGCCTGGTCGGTGGGGATGGAGGCGGGGCACTGGAATGACACGGTCCCGTCGAGGGAGAGGCGGGTGCCGTTGACGACGACGTCGCGCGGTTCGCCGAGATTGTGGAGGACGATGGGCTGCGCCTTGGTGTGGAGGGTGTATTCTCCAGGGGCGGTGCGTTCAAGGTCGCAGAGCGGGTCGTCGGGGAGGAAGAGCAGGTCGTCGAGGAAGAAGCCGACGCGGAGGGCGCCAGGGGGGAGGAGGAGCTCGGGGAGGCGCCGGCCGTGGACGACGGGGACGACGCCCTGGGTGAGGTCGGAGTCTGTGTTGTAGAGATAGCAATTGAGTCCGCCGTCGTCGCGGCGGTAGAGGGCGTGGCGGACGCGGTCGCCCGCGAGGAAGTCGAGCGGCGGGCGGTGGGCGCGGACGGCGGCGCGGAGGATTCCCTGGACGAAGTCGCGAAGGGCGGGGGCGCCAGGTGCTTCCTGCGTGGTCAGGGTGAGGACGAGGCCCTTGCCGAGGCGGTGCTCGACCAGCACGGGGAGTCTGGTGATGGCCTCGACGGTGTCCTTGAGGCGCGCGGTGCATCCCGCAAGCACGCGGCACTGCGGCGTGCCCGCCTGGATTTCCAGGGGCGTGAAGCGGGCGTTGAATTCTGGATCGCGGGTGGGGTTCTTGGCGGGGAAGTCATATGCGGGATCGGAGCACTGGCGGACATAGAGGATGCCGTGGACGTCGGCGGGGCCTGAGTCGGTGACGCGGAAGCCGCAGAGGCGCGTGAGGTCGCCGTCGTTGAAGAGGGCCTTCGGGCCCTGTCGTCGCGGGGACTGCGTGCAGAGATGCGAGAGGGCGATGAAGAGATGCCCGCCAGCCTCGACATAGCGGCAGAGCTTGTCGTAGAGCCGTTCGTCCATGGCGTTGTAGCCGAGGAAGAAGAGCATCTGGTGGCGGGAGAAGTCGGCGTTCGGGGGGATGACGTCGATTTGGCCCGCGGGGGGATTGCCGCTGAAATCGGCGTCGCCCTGGTTGTATTCGTGGAAGGCGGATTCGCGGGTGAAGAGGGCGGGGAAGAGTTCCCAGCCGCGTTCGTCGTCGGAGCTCTCCCAGGCGCGGCCGCGTTCATACTGGCCCCAGGCGTATGGGTTCCAGAGGCCAGGATGGCCGTCGGTGTCGGCGCGCACGACGGCGAAGGGTGCGTCGGGGCCGCCGTCGGGTCGTCGGTGGACGCGGGTGAACTGGTGGAGGCGCCGCAGTTCGCGGCGGACGCGGCGCATTTCGGGGGCGTTGAATGGGTAGTTGGTTTCGCCCTTGATGGTGTAGACGAGGTGTCCTGATTCGGGGTAGATGAACTCGGCTCCAGCGAGATAGGAGAGCCAGAGGTGGGTGCGCCAGCGCTTCTGCCAGAGTTCGTCGACGCGGGTGCCGCCGTACCACATCTGGGCGATGTGGACGCCCCAGGGGAGGCGGGAGGCGCGGGCGGCGCCGCGGATGGCGGCGAGGGCGAGGAGCGGGTCGCCAGGGCACATTTCGAGGCAGAGGCCGTCGACGCCCGCCTCGACATGCGCGGAGAAGACGATGCTGGATTCGGCGTCGAAGAGCGGCGCGTCGCAGACTTCGCGGCGCTCGTAGTCGAGTTCGCGTTTGAGATAACGGACGTAGGCGTCGTGGGCCTGCTGCTCGTTGTCGCAGGGCGGGAGGTTGGGGTAGTTGTGGACGGCTTCGTTGATGGTGTAGAACTTGGGCCAGTAGAGCATGCCGCCTGCCTCGCCGATGACGTAGCGCCCGATGAAGAACTCGCCCGCCTCGGCGAGGGCGGCCTCGATTTCCGCCTTGCCGAGCGACGGCGTATGCCAGCGCTCGTGGTTGTGGCGGTGGACGATTTCGGCGAGCATCACGCGGATCTTGTGCTCGCGGCAGAAGCGCATCGCGGCGACCGCCTCGGGCAGGGAATCTGGCAGCGTGGTGAGCACGATGCCGCCGAGTTTCAGGCGCAGGAAGTCCTGGAGGGGCTGGACGCCAGGGCCGATGGATGCCCCGACGAGGGGGGCGGGGAAGGCGGGCGGTTTCATGGGATGAGGGGCTGGACGCGGAAGGAGGTGGCCAGGGCGATGGACTTGCCTGGGGCGAGGGCCTGGAGGCCTGTGTCGCCAAGGAGGGCCTTGGCGTTGGGGGCGTTGACGGCGCAGGTGTGGGGTTCCGCGCAGAAGATGCGGTGGCGGCCCTGCCAGTTCCAGAGAACCCAGAAGCGGTAGTTGGGATCGACTTCGTAGACGACGGCGGCGCCGTGGAGGGGATGCTCGATGACGGCGCCTCGGAAGCCCGAGTCGTCGGGGCGGAGGGGTGCGTGCAGGGAGACGATGCCCGAGCGGTTGTCGAAGGAGTGCGTGGGCAGCGGCCGTGTCCCGCCCGTGGGGAGCCATCGTTCGTCCATGGCGAAGGCGCGGTCGGCGAGGGTGACGGTGATGCGGGAATCGGGTTCGGGCAGGCGGAATACGGTGTGCTGCCCGAAGAGGAATGGCATCGGCGTGTCCCCCGTGTTGGTGAAGGTCACCCGCTGGCGCATTTCGTCGCCGTGGAAGACGTATTCGACCTGCGCCTCGAAGGAGTGCGGCCAGACGGCGTCGGCGGCGAAGCGGCGGATGGCGGCGAGGCCGTCGGGGAGGCGCCGCAGTTCCCACGGGAGCGTGTGCAGGAAGCCGTGGAGGTGGTTGCGGCGGGCGGGTTCGTTGACGGGGAGGCGGTAGTTGCGGCCGTTCCAGCGGAAGCGTCCGTCCGCGATGCGGTTGGGGAGGAAGAGCAGCGGGATGCCGTGGACGGCGGGGGCCGCCTCGAAGTCGCGGTGGGTGCGCGGCGTGCGCAGGATGTCGAGGGCGGTCGGGCCATGCCGCAGGCGGATGAGGTTGCCGCCTGTCTCGGCGAGGACGGCGTGCCAGGTGGCGTTGTCGAAATGGAGTGTGCGCATGGTCTGTCCGACGGCGATGGTCAGTCGGCGGTGGCGCGGATGAGGACGGCCTGGTAGGGCGGGAGGGTCAGGTCCTGGCCCGAGGCGAACGGGGTCTCGGCGCCAGTGACGGGGGCGAGGAGGGTGGCGGCGGCGTTGCCTGGGAGGGTGACGCGGACGGTTTTGGCCTGGCTGGTGGAGTTGAGGACGGTCGCCAGGATGCCCTTCGGGGACTTCCAGTAGCTGACGGGGACGGCGGGATCGCTGGTGGAGACGCCGTCGGGACTGGGCTTCCAGTAGGGGAAGAAGGCGGCGTCCTTGACGCCGAAGCCGTAGAGCCAGCAGATCATGCGCTTGCAGACGTCGGCCTGGATGAAGGAGGGGTAGAGCATGCAGTTGTGGAGGAAGGCGAGGCCTGCGGCGTGAGCGGCGATTTCGGGGGAGGCGATCTTGTCGGGCTGGCGGTACTGCGGGAGGAACATGCGGTCGGGCCCGATGCGGACGGCGTTTTCGTAGCGGAACTGGTCAAGGGTGAGGAACTGCAGGTAGTAGTCGTGGGTCATGCACGGGGCGCGGTACTGCTCGCCCATGAGGGTGACGTCGGTGAATCCCGCGGAGGTGCAGGCCTGCTGTCCGCCCTGGTGGGTGAAGGTCAGGAAGCCTGGGTGGACGGCGTTGGTGGTGAGATAGACGCGCTCATGGAACTGGCGGGTTTCGAAGGTCGGGTGGAAACTGATGCCGTGGGCGGAGTAGAGGTCGGAGCCGTAGCAGTCGTAATAGAAGCCGCGCCAGGGGAACTGCCTGAGGTACTTGTCGGCCATGAAGCAGTAGAGGTCCTGCCAGAGGCGGGCGCGGGTGTCGCACTTGCGCATCTTGGCGTTCTTGCCGAAGGCCTTGAGGACGTAGTAGCGGGACGGGTAGCCCTGCCACTGCTCCTCGAAGTAGCGGAACTCGGGCATGGTGTCGGTGATGTAGAAGGGGATCTGGTAGAGGGTTCCGACTTCGCCTGGCCCCTGGAGCTTCTGGGCGTGGGTCATGGTGAGCGCGTCGTCGCGGCTGGCGGGCAGTCCGCAGTATTTCATCGGCTTCATGCTGCTCATCATGTTGAAGTTGGAATACTGGTACGCGCGGAAGCGCAGGCGCTTCCAGTGGTCGGCGGCGGGGCGGAAGGGCCAGGGCATCACGGCGAACTCGATGCGGCAGGGGCGGTTGGAGGTCATTGCCAGCGCGGCGTGGACGAGGCGGGCGGTGAAGGCGCCTGAGGCGTCGGCGGCCGCGGCGGCGGTGTTGAAGTCGTTGGCGCAGGGGAAGCAGCGCGGGGCATACCACGCGAGGCCGCGGTCGACATTGCCGACCATGATCTCGTGGTAGCGGTGCCTGGTCTCCCAGCGCGGCTGCGCCTTGAGGTCGATGGCGCCGATGTCGCTCCAGCTGGCGTCGGAGCGGTGGACGAATTCGGCGCCGTGGACGGCGAAGGAGACGCGCACGTCGGAGAGGTCGGTCGCCTTCGGGGTGGAGTCGAGGTCGAGGGCATAGCGCACGAAGCCCATGTAGTCGATGACCATGCGGAGGGTGCCAGTCCAGCCAGAGGCGGTGACGGGGACGCTTGCGGCGAGGCGGGCGCGGCCAGGCTGCCAGGCGACGGGGCCAGTGGCGGCGAGGGGCTTCCCGTCGCAGGCGACGGCGAGCGGCTGCTTCAGGAGGGGCGTGCCGCCGTTCTCGGTGAACTGCTCCAGTTCGAGGGCGGGGCCGAAGCGGAAGACGCCGTTCCAGGCGGTGACGGCGGCTCCGTCGCGTGTGAGGCCGCGCCACGGCGCGGGCGCGGGATCCGCGTCCTTGAGGATGCCGAGGTCGTTCTTCCAGTAGGGCTGCTTGTAGATGCCGAAGTGGCGCGGCTCGCAGGCCATGGTGCTGCCGTCGGAGAGGCGGACGGAGGCATGGAGCATGTATTCGCCGTCGGGGAAGTCGGCGACGGAGACGGTCAGGGGCTCGTTGGCGGGGGACTTCAGCGCGCGGAAGGGCCTGCCGTCCATCGTGCGGACCTCATAGCTGTTCTCGACGGGTTTGACCGCGCCCAGGTCGCCGAGGACGGGGCAGGCGACGGTCATCGTCTGCTTCTCGGGCTGGAAGGACTGGCGCAGGTCGGGGCCGACGGCGCCCTCCTCGAACTTCAGCTGGTCGAAGCGGATGACGGCGTCCTGGGGGAAGTGGCGCAGGTTGAACATGATGTCGAGGAGGCGGGCGTTGGCGGGGGTCTTGAAGTCGAAGACGAGTTCACGCCATTCGCCTTTGGTGGCGCGGACGCCGACGCGGGGCTGTGCGAGGTGCCTGCGGTTTTCGTCCATGCACTCGAACATGAAGAGTCGGATGCCTGCGTCGAAGTGTCGGGAGGCGTTGTACCAGACGGAGAAGCGGTAGTTTCGGTCGGGTTCGACGGCGAGGTTCTGGATGACGAGGGGATACTGCATCCTGGTTCCGTCGCCGCGGATTTCGAGGAAGGACTCCCCCGCCTTGGCCTGCTTCCAGTCCATGACGACCTTGGCGCCTGGGCCGAGGCAATAGTGCTCGAAGTGCTGCTGTCCGAGGAAGGTCCAGTTGTCGAAGATGGTGTCGAGGTGTCGGGCGCGGAAGAAGTTCTTGTCGCTGGTGACGTTGGCGACGCGGAGGTTGTCCACGAGGAGGTGGCAGTCGGCGGGGACCTTGACCAGGCGGATGGTGGCCTCGCACTGGTTGAAGCCCTCGGGGACGGTGAATACGACCTGCTGATGCCCCCAGCGGTCCTGGGGCAGCGGGACGGTGCGGGAGAGGGAGGCCTTCGGCTCGAACTTCCAGCCGCCCCTGGCGAAGTTGACGGCGACCAGGACGGCGCCCTTGAAGCCTGGCGAGGGGCGGCACGCGAAACTGATGCCGTATTGCTTGCCTGGCTCCACCTGGTTCCAGCGGTACGAATAGGCGTACTGCGCGGTCTTGCCGTTGCCAGTGATCCTGAGGGCGCCGCTGCCGTCCTGTCCGCATCCTGCGGCGAGGGCGGCGCCGTCGCGCAGGATTCCCTGGACGGGCGGCTTGTCGAAGAGTTCGAAGGCGGCGAAGAGGGGGAGGGCGCAGGCGGCGAGGAGGCAGGCGAATGGACGGCGCATCGTGGGCTTTCTGGGTTAGAGGTCCTTGTTCAGGTCGTAGAGTTTCCTGGTCTCCGCATAGTTGCCGGAGGTCTTCTTGGGGGCGTTGCGGACGGCTTCGACGTGGCCGTCGCCCATGCTGACGTTGCCGTATTGATGGGCCTTGTGCGACAGGTTGATCAGGATGTAGGCGCTGGAGTAGGAGCGGTCGCGGTAGGGGCCGAGCCAGATGCGGGATCCGTAGTAGTCCTTGCGCTCGGAGAAGACGCCAGTGCGGCTGGGCTCGCGCATCTCGACGACCTTGCGGGCCTTGACCTCGCCCGCGTTGCCGTCGGGCGAGCAGAGCTGGCCGTTGTAGGTGTAGTTGCAGCGTCCGTAGGAGCCTTCGTTGGCGAGGGACGGGTCGAGTCTGGCGGAGGGGCAGCGGTAGAGTTTCTCGTTTTCGAGATAGGCGTAGATCTGGCAGTGCCAGTAGCGGTTGGCGTAGGCGCCCTTGACATTCTGGAAGCCCTTGACGTAGTAGCAGGCCTTGCCTGTGGTGTCGTTTTCGGCGGAGAGGTTGGTGCCGCCTGGCGAGGTCGGGTAGAAGTCGCGGTATTCATGGTTGTACATGACAAGCGCGGTTCCCATCTGGCGCAGGTTCGAGGCGCACGCGGCCTCGCGCGCCTTCTCGCGCGCCTGCCCCAGCGCGGGCAGCAGCATGCTCGCCAGAATCGCGATGATCGCGATGACCACAAGGAGTTCAATGAGGGTGAAGCGACGGTTCATGGACGGGATTCCTCTGTTGAATGGGAGATGACAACCAGGCGTAATATAATGACTTTGCGGAAGTTGGCGGAATGGGCCGATTTCTCTGTCGGCCTGGTCGGCATGGAGCCAGTTTTGTCTTGTGAGGCCATGGGAGGGCCGCGCTCTGCGCGGCCGCCTGGCGCGGCATGGTCGGCATGGAGCCAGTTTTGTTTTGTGAGGCCATGGGAGGGCCGCGCTCTGCGCGGCCGCCTGGCGCGGCATGGTCGGCATGGAGCCAGTTTTGTCTTGTGAGGCCATGGGAGAGCCGCGTTCCTGCGCGGCCGCCTGGCGCGGCATAGTCGGCATGGAGCCAGTTTTGTTTTGTGAGGCCATGGGAGGGCCGCGCTCCTGCGCGGCCGCCTGGCGTGGCATGGTCGGACATATCGTGGCTATATTATCCGAACTCACTGTTCCACATGGGGGCGTTTCCATCGTCATTCTGCCAAGCCATCAGGAAAAAGCGCGTTTGACGAAACTGACGTAGCCGCGGCGGGACACCGTGCTTCACGGGGCACCGCGCGTATCCGAAGTCGCCTAGGAAGAAGCATTCAACCACGGAAGAAGAGGCAAAATGAACATCACCTTGGATTTTACGGGATATGTCGCCGTCTGCACTGGCGGCGCCAGCGGCATGGGGCTGCTGTGCGGGCAGAAATTCGCCTCGTCCGGCGCCCGCGTCGTGCTTTGCGATGTCAACGGGGAGGCAGTCGAGGCGGCCGCCGCCGGCATCCGCGCGCAGGGCGGGGACGCCATCGGCATCCGGGCCGACATCCGCGAATGGAAAGAGATTGCGCGGGCGGTCGCGCTCACCAAGGAAAAATACGGTCGAATCGACTACCTCGTCAATGCGGCGGGCGGTGCCTCTTCGCGCGTCTTCGGATGCACCGACGAGTTCAAGGACCGGGATCCCGACATCCTCTGCTGGGGGCTTGACGTCAATCTCAAGGGGGCGCTGCTCTTTGCGCGTGCCGTCATCGGCACCATGATGGAGCAAAAGCACGGCGTCATCATCAACTTCGGTTCCGTTTCAGGCGAGGAGGCTTCGCCCTCGTGCCCCGATTACGCCGCCGCGAAGTCCGCCATGCACGGCCTGACCAAGGCGCTGGCCAACTACGGCGCGCGCCATGGCGTGCGCGCCTGCTGCATCATCCCTGGCCCCGTGCTGACCCGCCCCGCCATGGCCAACATGAAGACCGCCCTTGGGCGGGCCGCCGAACCTTGGGAACTCGTCGACTTCATCCTCTATCTCTGCGACGACCAGCATGGCGCCGCCTGCACTGGCGCCGCCTATCCCGTTGATTGCGGACGACTCCTCCATCCGTTCGTGTAACATTCTGTCCCCCAAGCGTTCCATTTTTCATCCGCGTGGTTTTTTCCCGCGGAGGGTTGAAAAAGCGGGAATGTGGGAGTATAATAAGCAGTATGCGCAATCGGTTGCGCAAGGAGTGGGGCGAACGGGGCAAATGGGCGCATGGTGAAGTTGTCGGACATAGCGTTGGAGGCGGGGTGCTCGGTGACGGTGGTGTCGCGGGTGCTTCATCCTGGTGGTGCGGTTCGCCATCGGATTGCGGAGGCGACGCGGGAGCGTGTGCTGTCGGCGGCGTCGCGTTTGCGCTACCATCCGAATCGGAGCGCGGAGTTTCTGAAGCGCGGGGTGCTGCCTGAGATCGGGTTGTGCACGACGGATGCGGAGAACAACCTGGTGCTGGATCTGGTGAAGGGGGCGAGCGCGGAGGCGGAGCGGGAGGGGTTCTATGTGTCGTTCCGTTATTCGCTGATGACGGTCGGCGGCGCGGAGTTCCTGCGGGAGGCGTCGCGCCGCCATTTGTGCGGGATCATCATCTACCCCGACTACCTGCTGCGGGAGGAGGAGCAGTCGCTACTGCGGGAATACCTGTCGGGCGGCGGCGAAGTGGTGGTGCTGGATGTGGGGAACGAAGTCCATCCAGACTGGGGGCTTCCGACGGTGGCGATCGACGACGACCTCGGCGGGCGTCTCGTGGCGCGGCATCTGGTGTCGTGCGGCGTGGAGCATTTCCTGTATCTGGGCAGCGAGCGCGCGCGGCGGACTGGCTTTCTGGCGGAGTTGTCGGCCCAGGGGAGGGAGGCGCGGACCTTCCGCCATGACGCGCCTCAGGAGGCGGTCGCGGCCAGTCTCGCGCTGCCAGGGAAGGTCGGGCTTTGCTGTGGCACGGACCTGCTTGCGATGCGCGTGCATTCGCTGCTGCTGCAGGCGGGGGAGGCGCCTGGCGGGCGCATTCGGCTGGTCGGCTACGACGACCTCTGCGGTTCCGCGGCGGTCGTGCCCGCGCTGACGACCGTGCGGCAGCCCTTCAGCGCCGCGGGCGCGCAGGCGGTGCAGATGCTGATTCGGCGCCTCTACGGGAAGCCAGTGGCGGACTGCCGACTGGAACCTGAACTGGTCGTGAGGGGGACGTGAGCAATTTTCAAGGGATGGCCGAAATGGGCGGGGGCGGGCGACGTTTTTTGAGACACAGGAGCAACCAAACCAACCAAGAAGGAAGACAACGATGAAGCGGAAAGAAGTGTTTTTCACCCTGATTGAACTGCTGGTGGTGATTGCGATCATCGCGATCCTGGCGAGCATGCTGCTGCCCGCGCTGTCGAAGGCGCGTGCGAAGGCGAAGATGATTTCGTGCGCTTCGAAGATGAAGCAGATCGGGCTGGCGACGACGCTCTATGCGAACGACAGCGTGGACTGGCTGCCGTTCTGGTATATCTCGTCGTCCAAGACCATCAGCACTTCGACGAACGGCAATGGCGCGGCGATCGAGAGCTACCCGTATGTGCTGCGCCGCCATGGCTACTTTGGGGCGACGGACAATCCGCACCAGGACAACGTGGATCCAGATCGTGTGGTGTACGGGCAGAAGATGGCGCCGTTCTTCCGTTGCCCGCTGGACACGCGCAGCTGGGGCTTCACCAAGAACCGCCGAGACATCAGCTACTGGGTGCACTATGACCGCATCGGCTATGGCGACGCGGCGCGCGAGAAGTACAACTGCTCGCGCATGGGGCGCGACAATCCGTGGGTGGTGTACCTGTTCGACATGTATCCGTTCAAGGCGGAGCTTCCTGACACCTACAAGTTCGACAACCACGTCGAGCGCTCCAATGTGCTGTGCCTGGACGGGCATGTGGAGACGCGCACGCCCGCGCAGTTCCGCGCGGCGGGGAAGTTGTCGTATTCGTGGTCGGCCAATGCGTTGGCCGCGTGGAATCAGCGGTAGCAGGGAGGTGCGACGATGAAGAGGGCAGTTCTGGCGATTGCGCTGCTGGCGGCGTCGGTCTTTGGGGCCCCGTGGCGGTTTCCGCTGAAGAAGGGTGAACGCGGCGTGGCCTTCTCGCCGCTTCCCGACTGGGGGCGCGAGGGCTTCGCGGCGGAGGTCTGGTGCAAGCCCGCGACGACCAAGTGCGGCTATGCGATTCTGGTGCGCCACGGCTTCGGCTTCCCGTGCCTGAATCTCGACAAGGACTTCGACCTCTATCTCTTCAACGCCCAGAACAAGAACGTGGGCGCGCGAATCTACACGCCGCTGGCGCCTGGGGAATGGCACCACTATGTGCTCTCCTGCGACAAGGAGAAGGCGGTCTTCTATCGGGACGGCAAGGCCATGCGCACGATCAAGGGCGACGTCATCCCGAAATACGACAAGACGCATCGGCTGATGGTCGGCAACTCGCTGGGCTGGCAGAAGAACTTCGAGGGCGAGATCGGCATGATCCGCCTCTACAAACGCCCCCTCGCGGCGGCCGAGGTGAACGAGAACCTGTCCCTGCTGCGCGCGACGAAGCCGCTGCCCGCGCGCGACGGGATGATCTTCGACGAGGAGCGCCGCGACCTGCCCATCGAGAATGCGGGCAAGCCCGTGACGGTGACGCTCGACAACAAGTCGCTCGACCGCGTGCGCTATCCGCGCAGCCGCCATCTCGTCGGCAAGACGGACACGGGGACGCCGCTGGTGGACTTCGAGGATATCGCGGGCTGGACGGTGACCGTGCCAGCGGGGGCGGTGAAGGCGCGCATTACGCGCAGCGGCGAGGTGCCGCTGTGGGGCGACTATGTGCTACGCACGGAGTTCGTGCAAGGGCCGAAGCCGCTGGCGGGCGCGGAGGCGGTGCTGGCGCCGCCGAAGCCCATCCGCATCGACCACGACTTCGACAGCATCGACATCTGGCGCTTCGCGACGGACTACAGTTCGGCGAAGCGCCCGAAGCTCCGCTATTTCGTGGACTATCGCACCCCTGACGGGAAGGTGCACACGACGGGGGACATGGGAGGCTTTCTGGAATTCGGCTGGGGCATCCACCACATTCCGCTGAAGGAGACGGTGAAGGCGGGCGCGGAGTTCGTCGCGATCCGCTTCACGGGCTTCGAGGACACGACGCGCATCTACTATTTCGACAATCTTCGTTTCTACCTGCGCAGCAAGAAACCGCTGCCTGCGGACGCGCGCGTGCCCTCGTGGAAGGAACTCGGCGTGCCGACCCGCCCCGAGACCATCCTGCCGACGCCCGCGGCCCCCGCGAAGGCGAAGACGCTGACGGCGGAGGGCGCGCGCAAGTGGCGCTTCCGCAGCGTGGACGCCAAGGGCACGGCGACGGAGTTCACGGTCGAGGCGAAGACGGGAACGCTGGGGGACATCGCCGCGACCTTCGGCGGCCGCACCTTCCGCCCGATGCAGGGCGGCGGCTTCCACTGGGCGCGCAACGCCGAATTCCCCGCGAAGGCGGGTGATCTCGTCGCGCCAGGCTCGCCAGAGGTCAAGGCGGAACTCACGGGCAGCCGCATCGACGGCAAGGCGCTCGTGCTGGAATGGCGCTATTCGCTGCCTGGCGGCCGCACGGTCGCGGCGGCGTGGCGCCTGGAGCAGATGGAGGGGGCGCTGTCGGTGGAACTCACTGGCGGCGAGGGGGCGGTCGGCGAAGTGCAGGTCGGCGCGATCACGGGGATCAAGGGGCGGGTCGTCGAACTGCCGTATCTGAATCTGGGGCGCTGGTTCCATGCCTCCTATCCGCCAGGCATCTTCTGCGCGGACGGCCTCTATGCCTCCGTCTTCCTCGACTGGTACAACAGCGACGCGTCGGGGCTCTTCGGCAAGTCGAGCGCCCAGGAGAACGGGCACTACGAGCTGAATGCGGCGACCGCCGACCACCGCTGGGTGGAGGACAAGGGCGCGGCGGCGAAGACCGACGCCGTGCGGGACTTCTCGGTCGTCAACGGCGGCAGCTACTATTGGCCGACGACGGCGGGGAAGCGCAACCCCGTGCGCGAGCGGATCTTCGTGACGGTGGGGCCGCGCCTGGACACGGTGCTGCCGAACATCCCGAACCCCGTGCGCCCGACGGTGCGCGAGACTGTCGACGACGTGTGGGTGACGCGCATGTGGTATGTGCCGCGCCTGCCCTTCCCAGAGTACTTCCAGCGCGAGTTCTCGATGTGGAAACTCTGCCGCGACTACGGCATGGAGCGCCTGAATGTCCGCCACCACGGCGACATCAACCGAATGTACACGCCCTATCGGTGCGGCAACCCCGCCACGTTCATCGATCCCGACGTGGACTTCTGCGAGCCAGGCATCGGCGGGGACGCCGCGCTGGCGATCTACGTCAAGGCGATGCAGTCGCTGGGCTTCCGACTGGGGCTCTACACCGACCACATGCTGCTGAGCCAGTTCTCGCGCGCGCTGTGGGACGAGGACATGCTGAACCTGCATCCCGATTCCCACTGGATCTACAGTTCGGGGATGTCCAAGCAGACCAAGATCTCGCGGCTGGTCGCGGCGCAGAAGCGCTACAATGCGGACATGCGGCGGAAGTTCGCGCCGAACTGCGCGTATCTCGACCAGATCACCTGCCCGCCGATGTGGCGCTACACGGACTACGACGCGCGCGCCCCCGAGGCGGCGAAGTTCTCGGCGGCCTACCGCGTCTTCGTCGAGTCGCTGCGCCAGGAGGAGAAGGACTTCGGGCCAGTGCTCTCGGAGGGCAAGACGCAGATGTTCTTCGCGGGGCTCTGCGACAGCTACGCTCAGCCGCAGCGGATGAAGATGCCGCTGGTCCCAGATTTCAATCTGCGCAAGATCCACCCGATGAGCGTGGACTGCGGATACGAACTCACCGCGCTCAACTGGAAGGGCGCGGGCGTCAAGCCCGAGGTCGGCATCTACAATGCGCTGGTCTATGAATACGCGTATGGCTCGACGGGGCACCTCTTCGGCGTCTATCATGGCGAACCCTATGACAAGACGATGCCGAAATTCATGCTGCTGAGCTACTTCATGATCCAGCCCCTGCAGCGCTGTTTCGCACTGGTGCCGATCCGCGCCATCGAATACCAGGTGAACGGGAAACTCGCGCCGATCGAGGCCGCCATCGCGGCGGGGACGCTGAAGCAGAACCAGGTGAAACTCACCTACTCCAATGGCTTCGAGGTCGCCGTCAATCTCAACGAACAGCAGCAGGCGTTTCCCGTCGCGGTCTGCGGACGCCGCTTCGATCTGCCGTCCAGCGGCTTCGCCGCCGCGATGCCCGACGGCAGCCACCAGGTCTACTCGGTGCTGCGCAACGGCAGGCGCGCCGACTTCATGCATTCGCCCGCGCTCGAATATCGCGATGGCGAAGTGCCCGAGGCCGCGGTCCAGGCGAAACACGCCTATCTCCTGAAGCGCTGCGAGTCGCGCCTGACGCTGACGCCGTGCCCCTTCGAGGAAGCCGAGACGGTGACGCTCGCGCTGGGCAAGTGCGCTGGCTGGGAGAAGTGCGCCAAGGTGCGCGTGCAGGCCGAGACGCAGGTGGGCAAGGCCATCGGCGCGCCAGTCGAATGCACCGTCGCGGGCGGCCGCATCACGCTGCCCGTGGACGGCAAGGCCTTCCGATATGTGATCACACGATAGGCAGAACTGGCCTGCGGGCTAAAGCCCGCAGGCACACGCCGGGTGAATGCGGGGCTTGCGTGCGTGCGCTGGCGCGCTTGCTCGCCAGCGGTGGCGGGGGAGCGGGGCTTTACCTGCGGGCAAGCCCGCAGGCACACGCTGGGTGAATGCGGGGCTGGCGTGGATATGGGCGGGTGGCGCGTGTGCTGGCGAGCTTGCTCGCCAGCGGGGGCGGGGAATCGGGGCTTTACCTGCGGGCAAGCCCGCAGGCACACGCTGGGTGAATGCGGGGCTTGCGTAGATATGGGGGGGGCGTGTGCTGGCGAGCTTGCTCGCCAGCGGTGGCGAGGAATCGGGGCTTTACCTGCGGGCAAGCCCGCAGGCACACGCCGGGCAAATGCGGTGGCGGGGAGAGTTGGGGGCGGGCAGGATGAATGGGTTTGCTGGCGGTTGAAAAAAACACAGATACATCATTATATTATCATTATTGCATCATAATTTGTGCTTTTGCAATAGGAGTTTCTTATGCCCCATCGGGAGGTCATTCATTCGATGACAAGGCGGTGCCGCAATTGGGACTATCGGCGGCCAGGCACGTATATGGTGATGATTTCCATGGCGGATCGTTCGCGGGATTGGCTGGGGAATCTTGTGCAGGAAGGGGATGAATGGCAGATCCATCCTACGAGGTTGGGCGAGGCGGTTGTGGAGTGCTGGCGGAAACTCGGGATGACCTGGGACGGCGTGGTGCCGATAGCCTTGCAATTGATGCCTGAGCATTTGCACGGAATTCTTCAGGTGCTGACGCGGCAGCGTCATCCGCTTGGGCATATCATTGGCAGTTTCAAGGCAAAAAGCACGGCGTCCGCGCGGGCATTGGGCGGGGATGGCGTGCCACCTGGGGTGACGGCAGGCGACAGCCTGTGGTGTGCAGGTTTTCAGGATTCAATTCTGTGGACGGACGAGCGCTTCCGCAAAGGTCTCTCGTACTTGCTGGACAATCCGCGTCGGCTAGCCATCAAACGCACCCATCCCGAATTGTTTCGAATGGCACGGGACATCGCTGTAGATCTAGGCGCAGGACGGATCGGGCATTTTTCCGCGATCGGGAACCATTTCCTGCTTTCCAAGTATCTGGCACAGGTGCAGATCTCGCGGCGGGATTTCGGATATCTGCGGATGCGGCCTCGTGACGGGAGCGCGCCAGAGATTGTTTGCGACCAAAACGGTGTGCCTCGAATCGCGTTCCAGACGGCGGAATATGCGGTGCGCAAGGCATCGTATTTCACGGCGGCAAATGGCGGCGCAGTGCTGCTGTCGCCGTGCATCAGCGATGGCGAACGGCAAATTGCCCGCGAGGCGCTGGACGCAGGGATGCCGCTGGTGACGATGCACAACAAGGGCTTTTCAAGATTGCAGAAGCCCACAGGCCGCTATTTTGATGCCTGTGCCGACGGACGGCTGTTGATGCTGGCGCCGATTGCATGGCCCTTTCAGCCTGGAAGAAAACCAATGACGCGAACCGACGCACTTGCCATGAACCGCCTGTGCCAATGGCTGGCGGGAGAAGGCGCCGCTGATATCCACTACAGCGGAATGCAGCCTGCCGACATCGACGGACTGGCCGAGGCGGCTGCACATGCCAGGCGGATGACAGGGGGCGGCTCGGGGATGGGCGGGTGAGCGGGGTTTTCCCTGCGGGCAAGCCCGCAGGCACACGCCGGGTGAATGCGGGGCTGGCGTAGATATGGGCGGTGGCGCGTGTGCTGGCGAGCTTGCTCGCCAGCGGTGGCGGGGAAGCGGGGCTTTACCTGCGGGCAAGCCCGCAGGCACACGCGGGTGAATGCGGGGGCGGCTTGGATATGGGCGGTGGCGCGTGTGCTGGCGAGCTTGCTCGCCAGCGGTGGCGGTTCATTCGCCTGGTGTCTGGCTGCGCTGGAACTTGAGGCGGGTGATTCGGTGGTTGACGACTTCAAGCACCGTGATGGTGACTTGACGGAAATGCACATGCTCGCCCGCGGCGGGAATGTGCCCCGCGAGTTTCAGGACGAGGCCCGCGGCGGTCTCGAAGCCCTGGTTCTGGATGTCCATGCCGAGATGCTCTTCGAGGGTGCGGATCTCCATGCGGCCGCTGCAGAGGAAGGCGTCGGGGGAGAGGCGGCGGATGGAGGAGATCTCCTCGTCGCGCTCGTCGTTGAGGCTGCCAGTGATGAGTTCGACCAGATCCTCGACGGCGACCATGCCGATGATGCCGCCGTATTCGTCGACGACGGCGGCGATGGGGATGCGGCGCTGGCGCAGTTCGCCGAGGAGGGTGTTGACGGACTGGGATTCGGGGACGTAGAGCAGGTCGCGGGCGATATACGGGCGGATGGGTGCGGCGAGGAAGGCCTCCTCGTCGTCGGCGGGGGCGTGGCGTGCGGAGATGTCCTTGAGGGAGACGACGCCGATGATGCGGTCGACGCGCTCGTGGAAGACGGGCAGGTAGGTGAAGCCAGTGCGGGCGGTGAGTTCCAGGACGTCGCGCACGGTGGCGGTGTCGGGCACGGACTGGATCTCGATGAGGGGGACCATCGCGGTCTCGACGGGCTGCTGGTCGAGGTCGAGGACGGTCTGGAGCATCTCGCCCGCGTCCTCGCCGACGAGGCCCTGCTCGGCGGCCATTTCGGCGAGGGACTTGAGGTCGTCGCGGGTGATGCGTGCGCGTGCGTCGTCCTGGGCGGCGGGGGTGAGGAGTCGTGAGAGTCCCGCCATCATCCAGACGAGGGGGGCGAGGAGGCGCTCGGAGAGGCGCATGGGGCGGGCGCAGGCGAGGGCGAGGCGGTTGGCGCGTGCGCGTCCCGCGGCCTTGGGGAGGACTTCGGCGAAGATGAGGGCGACGGGGGTGAGGATGATGGAGGTCAGCCATTCGGCCCAGCTGGAGCCGTCGGCGGCGAGGCCGGGGAGGATGCGCTGAATGACGGCGCTTTGCACGAGCGCCATGCCGATGGAGATGCGCCCGACGGTGGCGAGGCTGACGGCGCAGATGTTGTTGCCGATGAGGACAGTGCCCAGGAAGCGCTCGCTGTTCTCCTGGAAGCGGCTGGCGATGGCGGCGCGCGCGTCGCCTGAGGCGGCGCGTTCCTTGAGCCAGACGCGGTTGGCGCTGGTGAGGGCGGTCTCAGCGCCGTTGTAGAAGGCGGAGAGCGCGAGGAGCGCGAACATCAGGATGTAGCAGAGGATGAGCATCAGGCGGGGGTGATGGCGACGGCGGAGGCGATGCGTCCCGAGGTGCGCAGCACGCGGAAGTGGAAGCCGTGGGCGTCGAAGGCGTCGCCCGCGGCGGGGATGCGGCCGAGGGCCTCCATGACGAATCCCGCGAGGGTCTCGGTGTCGGATTCGATTTCGGTGTCGAGTTGTTCGTCGAGGGCCCGCAGGCGTGCGCGGCCGTCGGCGAGGAAGCCGCCGCCAGGGAGTTTTCGGAGGATGTTGAAGTCGCGGCCTGAGCAGGCGTATCGACCGACGATTTCTTCGAGGATCATGCTTCGGGTGAGGAGTCCGAGGGTGCCGCCGTATTCGGAGACGACGACGTCCATGCGGGAGGAGTTTGCCTTCATGTCGGCAAGGAGGCGGTCGATTTTGGCGGTGGCGGGGACGAAGAAGATGGGGTCGAGGGGGAGGTGGTCGGGGTTGACGCCGTTTTCGAGTGCGTTGCGGTATTGGGAGAGGGGGCGGTCGAGGTCGGGTGAGTTGCGCCAGGCGAGGACCTTTCGGAAGGGGAGGACGCCCCAGATTTCGTCGATGTCGCCGTGGTAGACGGGGATGTGGTTGACGGTGGCCTGGCGTGCGCTGGCGAAGGCCTCGCGGAGGGTGAGTCGGTCGTCGAGGGCGATGATCTGGGTGCGGGGGATCATGATCTCGCGGGCCTCGATGGTGCCGAAGCGGAGGATGCGCTCGAGGAGTTCGTGTTCGGCGGGGGAGGCGGCGCCCGTCGCGGCGCCTGCGTCGAGTTCGGCGGCGACCTCGGCGGCGGTGAGCATGTCCCAGCCTCGGGCGTCGGGGGCGATGCGGAGGAGTTTGCGGGCGGCGTTGGCGAGGAGCTGGAGGAGCCAGAGGATGGGGGCGACCAGGTGCCCGAAGGCGGCGAGGGGGCGTGCGGCGCTGCGGGCGAAGGAGAGGCTGTTGCGGTAGGCGGTGAGTTTCGGGGTGAGTTCGCCCAGCAGGATGAGCACGGGGGTGACGACGGCGATGTTGAGGAGGACTGCGAAGATGTGGTAGAGGCGGGGCCACGCGGTGTCGCCGAGGCGGAGGCCGCAGGCTTCGAGGGCGGGGCGGAGGAGGCGTCCGTTCCAGTCGGCGGAGCCGAAGAAGAGGCGGTGGAGGAGTGCGGCGGTGAGGGCGGTGAGGAGGGTGTTGACGAACAGGTTGCCCAATAGGATGGTGGCGAGCACGCGCGGCGGGTTTTGGAGGAGGCGCCAGACGGCGCGTTCGCGGCTGCGTCCATGCTCCAGGCGTCGGCGTTGCGCGCGCGAGAGCGACATCAGCGCGGTCTCGGCGCCTGAGAAGAAGAAGGAGAGTCCGAGGAGCAGCGCGATGCCAAGCAACAATGGGAGATAGGCGGACACGAAGTGGTTAGGCGAAGAAGGCCTGGAGATATAGGACGAGGCGTTCCTGGTCGTCGAGGTGGGCGGTCTCGCGGGCGGAGTGCATGGCGAGCATGGGGATTCCGAGGTCTACGGCGGGGATGCCGAGGCGGGCGGCGCAGCCGGGGCCGACGGTGGAGCCGCAGCGGGCGTCGCTGCGGGCGGCGAAGTGCTGGGTCTGGATGCCGACTCGGCTGCAGCAGTCGTGGAAGAACGCCGCGGTCCTGGCGTCGGTGGCGTAGCGCTGGTTGGCGTTTTCCTTGAGGACGATGCCCTTGCCGAGGATGGGGGCGTATCCTGGGTCGTGGCGATGGGGGAAGTTCGGGTGGATGGCGTGCGCGGCGTCCACGGAGGAGACCATGGAGGCGGCGCAGAGGCGCGGGAGGGCGTCGGGGGCGGGGCCTGCGAGGCGCGCGAGGGTGCATTCGAGGAAGTTTCCGCCCGCGCCCGCGTAGCTGACGGAGCCGCATTCCTCATTGTCGAAGAAGGCGGCGAGCTGGAGCAGATCGGGTTGCGCCGCGGCGTTGATGAGGGCGGTCAGGGCGGCGTGGCAGCTGCAGCGGTTGTCGAGGTGCGGGGCCTGGAGGAGTTTTTGGTCGAGGCCGACGGTGCAGGCGGGGGTGGCGTCGTAGAGGAAGAGTTCGGCGACGAAGGGCTGGAGGGGCGGGGTGGAATCGCAGTCGAGGAGGCGCCGTGCCAGTGTTCCGACGTCGCCTGAGCCGAAGATTGCGGCGAGGTGCTCCTGGGGGTTGTAGGAGAAGCCGTTGTTGAGGTCGGCGAGGTGGATGGCGGGATTCGGGATGACCGCCAGCGGCAGGTCGCTTATGACCAGTTGCTCAAGATGGCGCGAGCCCGACTGCCAGTGAAAGCGCCCCGCGACGCCGAGGGGCTTGTCAAGCCAGGTGCTGTAGATGGGGCCGCCGTAGACCTCGATCGGAATGCGCAGGCAGTCTCCCGCCGTCTCGGCGCTTTCCAGTTTCAATTTCAGCGCGGGGCTGTCGCTGTGGGCGACGGCGATGCGCGCGGCGCGGGGCGCCTCCTGCGGCATCTGGAAGGCGATGAGGGCGGAGCCGTTGCGGGTGAGATAATAACGCCCGCCTGGAGCCGTGTCCCAGGCGTCGCATTCCGCGAGGCGTGTGAAGCCAGCCTGCTCCAGCAGGTCGGCCGATGCCGCGACAGTATGGAAGGCGGTCGGGGTGGCGTCCAGGAATGCGAGCAGGTTGTCGATGACGGGGGGCATATTCTGCGGCAGGAGTGGGGAGGACGGGGAAACGGGAGGTGCGATAAAAGTAGCATGGAATTGCAACTCTGCCCGTATGACACGAAGGTTTTTTGCGGGTCGTGGGTCGAGGGTCGAGGGTCGCGGGTCGCGGGTCGCGGGTCG
>JAEEGL010940000.1_pt1 | contig 20401 bp, 14 predicted proteins | sample 9134231 | NCBI WGS metagenome assembly JAEEGL01 (sample SAMN16246548, study PRJNA631951) | gut metagenome | biome: gut microbiome; feature: rumen; material: fiber-attached | host: Bos | place: Iran: Karaj | collected 2018-10 | reverse complement strand
CCGGGGAATCCGCAGCGTTGTGCATGACGGACGCGATGCCCTGCTTCATCGTGCGCTCGGAGGCATACATCTGGCTGGAGCCGATTACCTGGCCGTTGGTGGCCTTGAGGTTGAAGTAAGGCTTGCCGTTCTTGGCGACCTTGACCTCATAGCGCTCTGCGACGGGGCCGTTCTTGCGGACGGACTCGATGCCGTTCAGGCAAGACTCCTTCTTGGTGTAGCCTTCGCTGGTGAGGATGACCTGGCCGTTGGTGGCCTTCAGGTTGAACTGGAATTCTCCGTTTTTACGGACAGTAACAACAAATTTTCCCATTGTTTTAATGTATTAAATTGTGAATGAATTGTTCGCGCTATCTTGCAGCAAGCACAAATATATAAAGATTTTCTTTTTTTCCAATTTCTTTCGCTGCCGTTTAAAGATATTTATCCGCAAAATGGAGGTACTGGACCCAGTCATAGCCAAAAATGGCATGCCGCCCGAGACGCAGATGATAGCCCATGTGATCTCCGAACACCGGTTGGCGGGCCTCGGGCCAGTTATCCGTCGGCAGGCCATGGATGCCGTACAACTCGTACACGGGTTGGGCATAGACCAGGCTGAGGAATTCACCCTTGGGGTCCGCCCAGCGGTCGCCGGCTGCCGAGCCTACGTAAACCGGCCGGGGTGCGATCAGCGCAATCAGTTCATGCTGATCGACGGGCAGGGCGTCTTCGTTGTCCATGTATTTCAGGAAGTTACGGCAAAACCACTGGGGGAAGGTCGTCTGGATTTGGCGGACAGTCTGGCCATAGCGCCGGCGGGAGATCGCGGCTCCCCCGCAGCCGGAGTCGTTGGAGATCGCCATGGCGAAGCGGGTGTCCTGTGCGGCAGCCCAAAGGGCCGTCTTGCCGCCTCGGGAGTGCCCGATCGTGGCGACCCTGTGCGGGTCTACCGTCTTCTGGGCCTCTTCGAGCCAATCCATCACGCGGCTGTAGCCCCAGGCATAGGCCGACAGGCCGGCCCATTGATCCGGCTCCGGGAAATTCTGCCCCTCTTTGTAAATATAGGGATGGACGCCGTTCAGGAAGCCGTCGTCGAAATCCGGATCCAGGTCCGACTTGTAGAAGGAAAGGAAGGCATAACCCCGCGCCAGGATCATCTCCAGCGGGTAGAAATGCCGGTACTGACCATAACGCGGGAAGCCGTGGATGTCGTAGTTTTTCAGCTGTTGCTCGTCCGGATAGGAAATGGTCTCGTCTTCATTGATAGAGGCATTGCCGGAGGTATTCATCATCAAGAAAGCCGGCGCCGGGTGGTCCAGCCCGTTCGGGACCCAGGTCACAAGGCGGATGTACTTCTCTTCGGAAGCGTCAAAATAGATCAGGATCTCCTGGCGCGTAGCCATCCCTCCGATGGCGTTTTCGTCAGTCAGGACAACTTTGTAGTGCTGCCCTTCCTGCCGGCCGGGAGAGCGGCCATAGACTTCACGGCAGAAGAGTTCGAGCAACTCAGCGCGCCGCTTCCCTTCCCATTGGGCAACGGAAGTGACTGGCGTGCCGTCGTTCATCACCAGCGGATCGGGCAGCTGGTATTGCGGAACCTTCGTCTCGTCATAGTTGGGCAGGCCGGCTTCCTCCGACCCGTAGGCACCGGTGCCGGAGGCCATGTCAGTCATCTCAAATGGCTGCAGGCAAGCGAAATGGGCGCATTTGGCCGCCATCTCGCGGCGGACATGGTTCTCCAGGGTATAGGGGGCATAGCGGTCCGTGAGCTCCCGGGCGTCCCGGCCGGTGACGGCCTCATAATAGGTGGCCGCCGCCGCGTAGCTGCCCATCGTATGATTCAGGTGATCTCCGTGACGGACGTCGCCCTGCTGGCTGAAGGAGCTGCGCAGGTTTTCGATGGTGGTGCCGATCGGGACGATGCCCAGATGGTATTTCTCGCTGAACTCCTTGCTGACGGCCATCAGGCGGGGGTACATATCGACGTTGTTGTGCCCGAATGCCATCCAATGGGTGGTGGACTGGCGGGCGTAGGGCCAGGTCTGGAAATAAAGGATCCGGGTCTTCTTAGGTGTGCGTTTCCGGACAAACTTGACCAGTTTCCCCAGCCCGGGGTCGATGCTTTCCGGTTCTGCCGCCTTGGAGCTTTGGGTCTGCAGGCTGACAAAATCCCAGGGCTCGTCTTTTAAGACTTGACTCAGGCTCAGACCTTCCCGTATCCCTTTCTGGCCGCGGACGATCTTGCCGTAGCGGAAGGCCGCTTCGCCGGATTGTGCCAGAGCGGCCTGCTCGGCGAAATCGCTGTCTTCCTTAGTCGCCCAAGCGATGATGACGGCTTGCCCGGCGGCCTCGAAAAAGCCGTTCAGGTCCTGCTCGCAGACCTCTTCAGACCATTCGTTGCCGACGGCCAGCAGGCGGATCGTATCCCGGGGCTGGGCCGCCAGGATCCCGCAAAGCAGCAGGGATACAAGTGGGAGAAATGTCTTGATTTTGTTTTTCATAATGAGTTTTGTTTCCGTTGCGTAAATATAAGGATTATTGCTTGATTTTTGTTAAATTTGTCAATTCATAAAAGTCACTTCTATGAGAAAAATCATCTGCTGCCTCTTGCTCCTTTCTGCTGCCCTTTCTTTGGGCGCTGCGGGTATCAGTGAGCGCTGTGTGAAGGACAGCCTCCGTTTCAAAGGGGAAGACCATGTTTATTGGGTCTATGTTCCGTCGGCCCTGTCCGCCGACGCTCCCCTGCTGGTCTGTCTTCACGGGTATGGAGGCCGGGCGTCCAATATCAGTACGGCTCTGGTCGATCTGGCTGAGGAACAAGGCTTTGTCGTCTGTTTCCCTCAGGGCCTGAAAGATGGCCGCGGGAAGCCCTGCTGGAATGTGGGCTATCCTTTCCAGAAGGGGCTCAAGCGGGATGACGTCGGATTTATGGCACGGCTGGTCAAGCATCTGGTGAAGGCCTATGGGCTGAACCCGGCGAATGCTTTCTTGTCCGGCATGTCCAACGGTGGCGAAATGTGTTATCTGGTCGCCCGCCGGAAGCCGGACCTCTTTGCCGGGATCATGTCCATCGCGGGACTGACTTTGCCGGACATGGAGCCGCTCCAGTACCGGCATCCCGTCCCGTTCATGGAAGTGCACGGAACCGCGGACAAGACTTCCAAATGGACCGGCGACCCTGAAAATAAGGATGGCTGGGGCGCGTATCTTTCCGTGCCGGCAGCCATCAGCTATGTCGTTGCGGCCAATGGCTGCCAGAGCTACAGCAAAGAGGAGCTTCCCTTGATCCGGAATCAGGTCCTCCTGCACAAGTACCTTGGCGGCGCGCCTGCGCGGGGCAACGGACCGGCCTGCGAGGTCTGGTTTTACGAAGTCACGGACGGCGGGCACAACTGGTCTGACAAAGACCTGGACACGTACCACGAGATGTGGAAGTTTATGGATCATTTCATGCGTAGATAAGATGGAGAATATCGGAACAGGACTGATGTTGATGGTGGTCGGGATGGTCACCGTGTTTTTGATTTTGCTGATCGTGATTTACGGAAGTCGCCTGATGATCCGCATGGTCAACCGGCTCTCCCCTATGGGGAGTCAGATACCGGCCGGTTCGGCGGTGGATGCCGCTACCCGGGAGATCCTGGAGGCGGCCGTCACGCAGTTGACAGGAGGGAAAGGACATATAACGAACATAACAAAACTATAGAGCATGGCCAGAGAAGTGAAATTCAGTCTCGTTTTCCGAGATATGTGGCAGAGCGCCGGCAAATATCAGCCGCGCGTAGATCAGTTGATGAAGGTGGCCCCGGCCATCGTTCGGATGGGCTGTTTCGACCGCGTCGAGACCAATGGCGGCGGATTTGAGCAGGTGAATCTGCTCTATGGAGAGAATCCCAACATCGCCGTGCGGCAGTGGACGAAACCTTTCCACGAGGCCGGCATCCAGACACACATGCTGGACCGGGGGCTGAACGCTCTTCGGATGAGTCCTTGCTCCAAGGACCTCCGGCAGCTGTTTTACAAGGTGAAAAAGGCACAGGGCACGGATATCACCCGGATCTTTGACGGACTCAATGATCCGCGCAATGTCCTCCCTTCGATCCAATATGCCAAGGAGGCTGGCATGATCGCGCAAGCGTCTCTCTGCCTGACCCACTCCCCCATCCATACGGCGTTGTATTTCATCGATCTGGCCGTTCAGTTTATTGAAGCCGGCGCAGATGAGATCTGCCTGAAGGACATGGCCGGCATCGGCCGTCCCGTGACCTTGGGCCAGATTGTCAAAGGCATCAAAGATAAATATCCCGACATTCCGATCCAGTACCATACCCACTCAGGACCGGGCTTCAGCATGGCTTCCGTCCTGGAGGTCTGCCAAAACGGTTGCGACTATGTGGACACCGGGATGTCTCCCCTCTCCTGGGGTACCGGGCATCCGGATGTCATCGCGGTGCAGGAGATGCTACGCGATGCCGGATTCAAGGTCAAAGAGATCAACATGGACGCCTACATGGAGGCGCGTTCGCTGATCCAGGAGATGTATGATGATTTCCTGGGTTATTATTGCCCGGAATACAACCGGGTGGACAATTCCCTGCTGATCAAGCCCGGGCTGCCCGGCGGCATGATGGGCTCGCTGATGACGGACCTGGAGGAGAACCTCTCTTCCTTGAACAAGTGGAAGGTGAAGAACGGGCAGCCGGAACTGACGACGGACCAGCTGATGGTCAGACTCTTTGACGAGGTGGCCTATGTCTGGCCGCGGGTCGGTTATCCGCCGCTTGTGACTCCCTTCTCCCAGTATGTCAAGAACCTTGCCCTTTTCAATGTGATCTCTTTGGAAAAGGGAAAGCAGCGTTGGGAGATCTTCCCTGACACGATATGGGATATGGTGCTCGGCAAGACCGGCCGTCTGCCGGGTCCGGTTGATCCGGAGATTTGCGCCCTGGCTGCCGCGCAAGGGCGAGAGTTCACGGATGCGGATCCGCAAAGCAATTATCCGGACTGCCTGGACGATTACCGTAAGAAAATGGCCGAGGCGGGTTGGGAAACCGGCGAGGATGACGAAGAACTCTTCGAATATGCCATGCATCCGCCGCAGTATGAGGCTTATCGGAGCGGGCAGGCCAAGGCTGATTTCGAGGAAGATCTGGCTCGTCGGAAAGCGGAGCAGAGTGCACCCGCGGCTGCCCTTCCCGCTGTCATAACAGTCAGCCTGGGCGGTGTTTCGTACAAATTGGATGTCGCTTATGGCGATACGGCTCCGGCCGTCGCGGATGCCTCTGCCGCCCCCGCAACTTCGGGTGCCGGCGAGGATCTGACAGCCCCGCTCTCCGGAAAGTTCTTCCTGACCAAGGATACGCAGGAGACGCCGAAAAAGGTCGGTGATAGCGTCCGGAAGGGTGAAACCCTCTGCTACATTGAAGCGATGAAGGTGCAGAACGCCGTAGCCGCCGAGTGCGATGGCGTCATCACGGCCATCCTCAAGTCCAATGGAGAATCTGTCGAGGAGGATGAACCGATCCTGAAAATAGCCCCTAAATAATGCCCGCTTATGAACGGATTCTCGGAGATATTGGACAGGGTCTATGAGATGACTGCGATCAGCAACATCGCAGAGGCACCCTCGTTCCTGATCATGTATTTGATCGCATTCGGCCTGCTCTATCTGGGCATTGTCAAGAAATATGAACCGTTGCTCCTGATCCCGATTGCGTTCGGGGTCCTGATTGCCAACTTCCCCGGCGGAGACATGGGCGTGGTCCAGGCGGATCCCCAGGGCATGGTCCTGTTGCCGGATGGCACCCAAGCCTCGATCTGGGACATGCCGCTGCATAAGATTGCGCACGACCTGGGCTTGATGAACTATTTGTACTATGCGCTGATCAAGACGGGCTTGCTCCCTCCCATCATCTTCATGGGCGTCGGAGCGCTGACGGATTTTGGGCCCATGCTGCGGAACCTGAAGCTGGCCATCTTCGGTGCCGCGGCGCAGTTCGGCATCTTTGCCGTGCTGCTGGTCTCTCTCCTGCTGGGCTTCACGCCTCAGGAAGCGGCCTCGCTTGGTATCATCGGTGGCGCTGATGGCCCGACGGCCATTTTCACCACGATCAAGCTGGCGCCGCATCTGCTGGGTCCCATCGCCATTGCGGCGTACAGCTACATGGCGCTCGTGCCGGTGATCATCCCGCTGGTGGTCAAACTGCTCTGTTCCGAGAAGGAACTGAAAATCAACATGAAAGAGCAGGATCGCCTGTATCCGGAAAAAACGGAGATCAAGAACATGCGCGCCGTCAAGATCATCTTCCCGATTGCCGTGACGACCATCGTGGCGATCTTGGTCCCGACAGCCGTGCCGCTGGTGGGGATGCTGATGTTTGGTAACCTGATCCGCGAGGTCGGAGCCGACACCAACCGTCTCTTCACCACGGCCAGCAACGGCCTGATGAATACCGCGACGATTTTCCTCGGGCTCTGTGTCGGCGCGACGATGACGGCTGAGGCTTTCTTCAATCTGCAGACCATCGGGATCATCGTCGGCGGCTTCCTGGCTTTCGCGCTCAGCATCGCCAGCGGTATCTGCATGGTGAAGATCTGGAACCTCTTTGCCAAGAAAAAGATCAACCCGCTGGTCGGTGCGACCGGTCTGTCTGCCGTCCCGATGGCCAGCCGCGTATGCAATGGCATCAGCACGAAATATGACCCCAAGAATCATGTCCTGAATTATTGCATGGCATCCAACATCGCCGGAGTGATCGGTTCGGCCGTTTGCGCCGGTATCCTGATTTCCTTCTTAGGTTGATTTTTGTTATCTTTGCAAGATTTAAATAATACGCCAACAAAACAGTTAAATTCAATACTTATCATGACAGAAAAATCCAATCTTCAGATTGCGCGTGCCGCGTATCAGCCGAAACTCCCGAAGGCCCTTCAAGGTCCGGTGAAGGCGATCGAGGGCGCCGCTACCCAGTCCGTCGGCAACCAGGCAGAGATCAAGTCCCTTTTCCCCAATACCTACGGGATGCCCGTCGTCGAGTTTGCCCCCGGCAACGTCGCTTCCACGCCTCGTTTCAATGTCGGCATCATCCTGTCCGGCGGTCAGGCTCCGGGCGGTCACAATGTGATCTCCGGCCTGTATGACGGTGTCAAGGCGCTCAATCCGGAGAACAAGCTCTATGGTTTCCTGATGGGCCCGGGTGGTCTGGTGGATCATAAATACATCGAGTTTACCGATGCGCTGATCGATGACTATCGCAATACCGGCGGTTTTGATATCATCGGTTCCGGCCGTACCAAGCTTGAGGAGGTGGACCAGTTTGAGAAAGGCTTCGAGATCCTTCGCCAGCTGGGCATCAAGGCGCTTGTCATCATCGGCGGCGACGACTCCAACACCAACGCTTGTGTGCTGGCAGAATACTATGCGGCCAAGCAGTATGGCGTGCAGGTAATCGGCTGCCCGAACACCATCGACGGCGACCTCAAGAACGACCAGATCGAGACTTCTTTCGGCTTCGATACGGCGACCAAGACCTATTCCGAGCTGATTGGCAATATCGAGCGGGATTGCAACTCCGCCCGCAAATACTGGCACTTCATCAAACTCATGGGCCGCAGCGCCAGCCACATTGCGCTGGAGTGCGCCCTGCAGACCCAGCCCAACGTCTGTCTCATTTCCGAGGAAGTCGAGGCCAAGGAGCAGAGTCTGGATGATATCGTGAACTACATCGCCGCCATCGTGGCAGCCCGCGCCGCTGAGGGAAAGAACTTCGGCACCGTCCTCATCCCCGAGGGTCTGATCGAGTTCATCCCGGCCATCAAGAAACTGATCGCCGAGCTCAATGACACCCTGGCGACCGAGGAAGCCAAGACCGTCGCCCGAGAGGATCAGATCGAATATGTGAAGGCACACCTGAGTGCAGCCAACCTCGCGGTGTTCAACAGCCTGCCCGCCGACGTGGCGAGCCAGCTTGCACTGGACCGCGACCCTCACGGCAACGTGCAGGTGTCCCTGATCGAGACCGAGAAGTTGCTCTCCAAGATGGTGGCCAAACGGCTCAAGGAGATGAAGGCCGAAGGCAAATACGCCGGCAAGTTCTCCGCTCAGCACCATTTCTTCGGCTATGAGGGCCGTTGCGCGGCCCCGTCCAATTTCGATGCCGACTATTGTTATTCCCTCGGTTACAACGCTTCCCGCCTGATCGCGGTCGGCAAGACCGGCTACATGTCCGTCATCAAGAACACGACCGCCCCTGCCGCCGAATGGATCGCCGGTGGCGTGCCGATTACGATGATGATGAACCTGGAGCGTCGCAGTGGCAAGTTCAAGCCCGTGATCCGCAAAGCTCTGGTCGAACTGGATGGCGCTCCCTTCAAGTACTTTGCCGCACACCGCGACCAGTGGGCGACGGAGACTTGCTACATCTATCCGGGTGCGATCCAGTATTGGGGCCCGACCGAGGTCTGCGACCAGCCGACCAAGACACTCCAACTGGAGCACTACTAATCATCCCATTGTATAGAAGTGGACCGCATCGAAGCCAAGCATCGGATCGAAAAGCTGAGGGCTGACCTGACGGAATACAGCCGCCGGTATTATGTGGATAACAATCCGGCCATCAGCGACTACGAATACGATCATCTCATGTACGAACTCGAGGATCTGGAGAAACAGTTCCCCGAGTTCGTTACGCCTGACTCCCCCACCCGGCGCGTCGGAAGCGACCTGGAAGGGACGGACACCCGGGTGGAAGATAATGCGGAAAAGGCCGTGGGGCATGACTTTGCGAAGGTGCCCCACCGCTATCCGATGCTGTCCCTGGCCAACACGTATAGTATCGCTGAGATCGAGGCTTTCGCTGCGCGGGCCGACAAGGCTTTGGACGGCGTTCCCTTCACGTATTGCTGCGAGTTGAAATTCGACGGCACGGCGATCTGCCTGCATTATCAGGATGGGCGCCTGGCCCGGGCCCTGACACGCGGAGACGGCACAGTCGGAGACGATGTGACGGAGAATGTCCGGCATATCGCCAACATCCCGCAGCGCCTGAGTGGCAGCGGCTGGCCGGACGATTTCGAGATCCGGGGTGAGATCGTGATGCCTTATGCAGCGTTCGATGCCTTGAACCGTCAGCGCGAAGCGGATGAAGAGGCTCCTTTTGCCAATCCGCGCAATGCGGCTTCTGGTTCGCTTAAGTTGATGGATCCGCAAGAGGTGGGACGTCGCGGGCTCTACTGCACGCTTTACCATATTCCCAGCGATAATGCGGCTTTCCAGACCCATGACGAGGCCTTGACGGCTGCTGCCTCCTGGGGCCTTCCGATCTCTGAAGAACGCCGCATTTGCCGGGATATCGCCGAAATTGAAGCATATATCGCCCGATGGGACGAAGGCCGGCGCTCCCTGCCCTATGCGACCGATGGCATCGTTATCAAGATCAACGAATTCGATGCGCAGCGCCGCTTGGGCTACACGGCCAAGTCGCCCCGCTGGGCCGTCGCCTTCAAGTTCCAGGCGGAAAAGGCGCTGACCCCGGTCCTGTCGATTGATTATCAAGTGGGCCGGACCGGCGCCGTCACGCCAGTGGCCAACTTGGAACCCGTCCTGCTCAGCGGCACGATGGTCAAACGCGCAACGCTCAACAACGAAGACTGGATGCGGCAGCTGGATGTGCGGATCGGAGACTGGGTCTATGTCGAAAAAGGTGGAGAGATCATCCCGAAGATCACGGGTGTCGAGACCCTGAAGCGCCCGCTGGGTGCGGTCCCTCCCCCGTTCCCGACCGTTTGCCCGGATTGCGGGGCGACGCTGTTCCGACCTGAAGGAGAGGCCCGTTGGTTCTGTCCCAATGCGGATGGCTGTCCCACGCAGATCCAAGGGAAGATCGTTCATTTCCTGGGCCGTCGGGCTATGAATGTCATCGCCGGAGATGCGACGGTCGCTCAGTTGTATGAGTGGGGCCTGGTCCGTACTCCGGCCGACTTGTACGACTTGAAAGAGAGCCAGCTCCTGATGCTGGACGGCTGGAAGGAAAGAGCGGCCCGCCGTTTCCTGGACAGCCTGGCCGCCTCGCGAGGCGTGCCTTTCGACAAGGTCCTCTTTGCCTTGGGCATCCGTTATGTCGGCGAAACGACAGCCAAGGAGATCGCGCGCCATTTCGGTGATATCGATACGCTGATTGCGGCCTCCAAGGAAGATCTGCTGGCCGTCCCGGATGTCGGAGAAGTGATCGCCCAGAGCGTCTTTGACTATTTCCGTGATCCTCGTCATCTGGACTTGATCCGCCGCTTGAAAGAGGCGGGACTTCAGTTCTCCATGCAGCGGGACGAAACGCCGACCGGCGATGCCCTGGCCGGCAAGACGATCGTCATCTCCGGCAATTTCAGCATTTCTCGCGATGCGATGAAGGAGCTGATCGCCCGTTATGGCGGGAAAAACAGCGGTTCCGTCAGCGGAAAGACCGCTTTCCTGCTGGCCGGCAGCAAGCCCGGTCCGGAGAAATTGAAGAAATGTGAAGAATTGGGTATCCCCGTCCTGGACGAAGCGGCTTTCCGCGCTCTGCTCCCGGAGGCGGCTGCCGCTGAGCCGGCGCCACCGGGCCCGGCCACTGAACCCGTAGAACTGACCTTATTCTGAGCCCATGGACAAGAAACAGATCAAACTCACATCGGGGCAGTTGTTTACGGACAAGATTTGGACCCTGGACTTGGAGGGCTTTTCGACCGCCAAGCGTCGGCTGTACAAGCTGGTCAAACTGATCCGCATCGTCTTCGATGATTTCCAGGCCAAACGGATGGGTTTCCAATGTGTGGCGTTGAGCTATTTCTGTGCCCTGGCCTTGATCCCGCTGCTGGCGATCATTTTCGCCGTCACGGGCGGACTGGGCTTGTCTGATAAGATCTCGGATCTGTTGTATGGCCTCCTGCCCAACGACCCGGATCTCGTAGCGACGTTGGTCGAAAAATCGGGAAATATCATCGATGTGGCACAGTCCGGCCCGGTCGGCTGGGTCAGTGCCGCGATGCTCCTCTGGACCGTCCTGTGGATGATGTTCCAGGTTGAGCGAGTCTTCAACAATGTGTGGGGTATCCGCAAAGTCCCCCGCAAGCTCTATAAACGCTTCTCCTTCTATCTCCTGACCATCCTTCTGCTGCCCTTCGTGCTGGTGATTTTCGGTTTCGGGATTGCGACCTATTCCAATGTGTTCACCCTCCTGGGCCTGGATAAGATCAGCGAGATGCGGGTGCTGTACAAGATCCTGGGTTGGCTGGGCTTTTATGCCGTGACGGTCTTGACCCTGTCTGCGATGTACAAGTTCATTCCCGTACCCCTCGTCCGGTATCGGAATGCCTTGATTGCGGCGCTTATCGCCGGCGCGATCTTCCTGCTTTTCCAATTCCTGTACTTGCAGACGCAGATGTTCGTGATCCGACTGAACAGCGTCTATGGTGCCATTGCTGCCGTCCCGCTCTTCTTGATCTGGCTGAACGTCAGCTGGCAGATCGTGATCTATGGGGCACAACTCTCTTTCGGCATCCAGAATATAGATACCTACAATATCTCCGACAACATCACCTTCGTGGATGCGTTCGGAGCGGATAAGGAGCGCCGTCGCAAGCGCCGTCATGCGGAGGAGGAAGCAGAATGAGTTTCTCGAAGTTCACGAAGACGGATTTCAACCTGATTGCCAAGGAATATGCTTCCCTGGAAGAGGCGGCTCGCCGTCGCTGCAAGAGCGAGGAAGAGTTCCAGACGATCCGCCGTGCATTCGAGTTCGCGAACGAGGCGCACAAAAACATTCGCCGGCTCTCCGGCGAGCCTTATATCCTCCATCCGGTCGCCGTAGCGAAGATCGTGGTCAATGAGATCGGCCTGGGCTATAAGTCCATTTCCGCCGCCCTGCTCCACGATGTCGTGGAAGACACCAACTATACGATCGAAGACATCCGCAACCTGTTCGGAGACAAGATCGCTTCCCTGGTTGGCGGCCTGACGAAAATCAAGTCAGTTCTGGACAACGAGAACAAGAGCTACATGCTGGCTCCGGAGAGTGTCCAGGCTGACAATTTCAAGCGCATCTTGCTGACGCTCAACGACGATGCCCGTGTCGTCCTGATCAAGCTGGCGGATCGCTTGCACAATTGCCGGACGATCGAATTCCAGCCGGAGCATAAACGGGATAAGGTCCTTGCCGAGACCATGTTTGTCTTCATCCCCCTTGCCCATCGTCTGGGACTGTATGAGATCAAGACGGAGATGGAGAATATCTGGCTCCGGTACAAAGAGCCGGAAGCCTATCAGGAAATCACGCGCCGGGTCAGCCAGAATGTGGAAGACAAGGAGAAGGACATAGACGCCTTCATCAAGCCGATCCGGGAAGCGTTGCGGCGGGCCTGCTTTGATTTCGAAATCCGGAAACGGGTCAAGACGCCCTATTCCATTTGGCACAAGATGCAGACCAAGAATGTGCCTTTCGAGCAGGTGTACGACTTGTATGCCGTCCGCATCATCTTTACGCCGGATCCGGGTTCCGTCGAGACGGAGCGGGACCAGTGTTACCATATCTTCTCCATCATCACCGGTATCTACCGCTATCAGCCGGACCGGATCCGGGACTGGGTCAACCATCCCAAATCCAATGGCTATGAGGCCCTTCACTGTACCCTGCTGGGCCAGTCCGGGATGCGGGTAGAGGTGCAGATCCGCTCCAAGCGTATGGACGACATCGCCGAGAAAGGCATTGCCGCCCATTGGGCCTATAAAAACGAAGGCTACCTTTCCGAGCAGGACAGTGAGATGGATAAGTGGCTGGCCAAGATCAAGGAAATCTTACAGCAGAAAGGAGATATCAGTTCGCTGGAGTTGCTGGATATGATCCATGAGGACCTGACTGAGTCGGAGATTGTCGTTTTTACTCCCAAAGGCGAACAGCGGTCCATCCTTCGAGGCGCAACGGCCTTGGATTTCGCCTATCTGATCCATACGCATATCGGCAACCAGGCGATCGCTGCCAAAGTCAACATGCGCCTGGTGCCCCTGAATCATGTCCTCCAATCCGGAGACCAGGTCGAGATCATCACGGCGGAAAGCGGCGAGCCGAAGAAAGAGTGGCTGCAGTTCCTGCGGACCCGTCACGCCATCAGCCTGGTCATCGACTATTTCCGCGATTCGTTCGATGAACTGAAGAAAGAAGGCGACGCGATCCTCTCCGAGGAAATGAAGAAGATCGGCAGGCATCAGTCGAACCGCAATATCAAGCATCTGCTTTTGACAACGCAACTGGCCAATCGGGACGAACTCTGTTTCCGCCTTGCGCTGGGTCTTGTCAAACCCGAAGATGTCGCGGCTTCTTTCGCCAATTGGGATTCCCCGGTTGCGCCCAGACCAGTCAATTATGTCGTGGACAGTCAGACGGAAGCGGGCGTACAGCGCTATATCATTGCTTCCTGCTGCGGGCCGATCCCGGGAGATCCGGTACTGGGTTTCCTCTCCCCTGACGGTAGGACCGTGACGATCCACAAAAAGAGCTGTCCCGTCGCCCAGTCGGTGGCGGCCAAGCATGGTGACTGGGTTGTCGTGCCGGATTGGGATGACGTCAAGGCCCATTCTTCTTTCCCGGTTCGGATTTCCTTGAAGGGTATCGACCGGATGGGACTGCTCAGCGAGATCACGCATTTCATCTCCCAAGTGATGGGGGTCAACATGACCCGCCTGACCTTGAGCGTGGACGGCGGGATTTTTGAAGGCTTCATCGAGATGTACGTCTCGGACAAGAAACTGTTGAACAAAATGATCAAGCAACTCTCCTCCATCGATGGGATTGAATCCGTCGTGAGGTCTGAAATCTGATGGGTATGAAGAAATTCCTGCAACGATATTTCCCCGCCATCCCTGTGCTGCTGTTGCTCGGGCCGATGTTTTTCTCGCATTCCTGCGCCAACACGACCCAGGCTCCCACCGGTGGCAAGAAAGACACCCTGGCCCCGATTGTTGTCAAGGTGGCCCCTGCGAGCGGGATCACGGGCGTCCGTCGGACCGGGCAGCAGTTCGTGTTCACCTTTGACGAGTATGTCAAGATCAAGAACCTGCAGAACATCTACCTGTCTCCGCCCTTGCGCCGGCCTCTGAAAGCCAAGACGCGGGGAAAGAGCGTAGTTGTCTATTTCGAGGATGATACCTTGGCTGCCAACACGACCTATACGATTGACTTCACCGATGCCATCGCCGACAACAACGAAGGCAATGTCTATCCGGGATTCACCTACGTGTTCTCCACCGGAGAGACGATCGATACCATGATGATCACCGGGATCGTCCAGGACTGCAATACCTTGAAGCCGGTCAAAGGCGCCAAGGTCATGCTCTATAAGAATCAGGCGGATTCCGCCCTTTTCCTGGAGGCTCCTGTCGCGGCCGCCATCACGGATGACTGGGGCTATTTCAGCATCCGGAACATCCAGGATACGGTTTATCGGCTCTATGCGATCACGGATGCGAACAATGACAACCGCTACGACCCGGAGTCGGAGACCGTTGCCTTCGTGGACTCGCTGATCCGGCCGGTCATGGTCGTCGATGACTCCCTGCCCGAGTTGATCAAATACGACATGAAAGACACGATCAACTGCCAGAAGCGGAAGACCGAGTATGAGCTGAACCTGTTCAAGGAAAAGACGGCCAAGCAGATGATTGTCAATAAGGTACGCCTGAATGACCGGACCAGTTACATCACCTTCATGGCACCCAATACACACATCGATACGATGTGGATCCGGGGCGTTCCGGCCGATCGCCTGATTACGCAGTTCAATCTGCAACGCGACTGCCTGGAGGTTTGGGTCAACGACCGTCGTGCCATGCCGGACACCTTCTTCGCCATGGTCAATTACCTGAAAACCGACACACTCGGTCAGCTTAGCCCTTTCACGGAGGAGGTCAAACTGGTCCATCCGATCCCGAAAGCCAAACGGCGTGCCGCGCGGCGGGAAATCAAGCATGAGGATACCATCTGTGCCTACACCTTGACGGCAAAAGGTGAGACTGTCGAGCAGGAAGGCTTCCAGCTTACGTTCAAGGTCCCGATCATCTATGAAGGTTTCAAAGAGATGAGCCTGCGTATCGTCAATCCTAAACAGCAGGAAGAGCCCGGGACCTTCACCGTTACCCAGGACAGCGTGAACATCTTGAAATACAAGATCATGCCGAACGTCAAACTGATGCCCGGCTTCGAGTATTTCCTGAAGATGCCCTACCACACCTTCCGCGATATCAACGGGTTCTACAACGACAGCACGGAGGTCAAGGTCAGTCTGCCGAACGACGAGAAACTCAGCACGCTTACGTTGCATCTGAGCGGCGTGGATGGGAAATATATCGTGGACCTGCTGGACGAGAAGAAGACTACTGTGGTCCGCAACCGGATCGTGAACCGGAATGGGGATCTGGTATTTTCCTATCTGACGGCGGCGAAATACTGCCTGCGGATCACGGAAGACAAGAACGACAACAACCTGGTCGATACGGGTGACTTGCTGACCCACAAGCAACCGGAGCAGGCCAAGTTCTATAAATTGAAGGATGATTCTCCGTATATCGAGGTGCTGGAGCGCTCCGAGATGGAACAGTCCGTGGACCTGAGAGATTTGTTCAAGCTATGAGAATGAAACGGTTCTTGCTCCTCGTTTTGCTGGGATTGTCGGTCTGCTCTGCCTGGGCGGCTGACAAGCCGAAACTGCCCTCTCTCTGGCCGAAGAAAAAGGCCAAGGTAGAGAAGGTCTCCCCTTACCCGGATTCGTACCTCGATACGGTCAATGTCAACAAGAAACTGCTGCTTAATGACTATTCCATGTTCGGGTTCGAGTATGGCGTGTCCCGCAACTCGCAGCTCTTTACGCCCCGGTTCCCCAGCGAGCCCGTGTTCTTCCCTGAGTATTTCGGCGTGACCTACACGCGCTACGGGAAACTGATCGGCAGCCCCATCGTCGGCTTCCAGATCGGCGCCTTCTACGGGCACGAAGGGTACCAGCTGGAGGTCAAGGAAGAAGACAACGTGATCAAGTATCAGCATATTCTCAATGCCACACGCGTTGAGATGACCTATGCGGAAGTCCCCTTCATGGCGGTTGGCCATTATGATATGCCGCATTTCAAACTCCAGCTCTGTGTCGGCCCTTATGCCGGCTATCGTCTGAGCATCCATCGCTCCGTCGATGAGCGCCTCGGCCTGGTCATCGACCCGGAACTGGTAGATAACTTTGCGGACTTCGAGAAGCGCTTTGACTATGGCTTGCATGGCGGCGTCGGTTTCGGCGTGATCTTCGATCCGATCGAGTTCCAGGTGAACTTGCGTGTCCGCTACTCCTGGTCATCCCTCTGGGAGCCCAATTACAACAGCGAGTACTACTACCGCTATGCCTACCCGCTGGACTTTATGTTGACCGGAGGCATCCATTTCCATTTCACCCGCCGTTACGGGAAGACCCGCGCCATGCTGAGGCGGGAGGCCCGGAACCGGGTCTTTAACCCGCAACCTGTTGAGAATGAAAGCAATCCCGGTTCAGATCGGTAGCCATTTGGTCATCGGCGACGGACATCCGGTCGCGGTCCAGACCATGTGCAATACCCATACTTCCGACGTCGAGTCCACCCTGCAACAGTGCCGCCGCATGGCCCAAGCCGGTGCGGATGTCATCCGCATCACCGTGCCCGGACAAAAGGAAGTCCCTGCCATCCGCACGATACGCCAGACCCTTCGCGCCGAGGGGATCGAAACGCCGATCGTCGCTGACATTCATTTTTCCTCGGAAACGGCTCTTGCCGTCGCCCCGTTCGTGGACAAGGTCCGGATCAATCCCGGCAATTTCCATCCGGATCACCAGAAGGCCCGGGACCAGTTTGCCCGGCTGATCGACGTCTGCAAGGCCAACGGGACTGCCATCCGGATCGGGTTGAACCATGGCTCGCTCGGCAGCTATATCACCAACCTGTACGGCAATACGCCCCTTGCGATGGCAAAAGCGGCAATGGAATGGGTGGAGATGTGCGTAGCGCAGGATTTCCGGCAGGTTGTCGTCTCCCTGAAATCCAGTAATACGCTCGTGATGGTGGAAGCGTACCGGCTGCTGACTGGGATGATGGATCAGCAGGGCTGCCGCTTCCCGCTGCATGTCGGCGTGACCGAAGCCGGAAACGGGGACTCGGGGCGGATCAAGTCTTGCGTCGGGATCTGGACGCTTCTCTCGGAAGGCATCGGCGATACAATCCGTGTCTCGCTGACAGAGGATCCTGTCCATGAGATCCCGGTCGGCCGCTACCTTTCGGACCGGCTGGCGCGGAAGACGGCTTCTTCCCTGGTCTCGATCCGTGTGAACGGGCGTTCCTGCCAGGCCTCGTACCGGGCTCCTTCCAGGGAGAAACTGCTGCTGGATTTTGCTTGCGATTTTGGGAAACGGCTGCTGGACAAGGAGTTGGATGAGGTCTCCATCGATGGGACCTTCCTGGGCGAGGACGGCACTCCCACCGATATCGTGGAGAGTGGCGTGGGGGCGTATCTGACCGATGAACTGATGCAGGCTTGCCGCCGGCGCTTCTACAAGCCGGAGTATATTGCCTGCCCTGGTTGCGGGCGGACGATGTACGATTTGGAATCCACCTTTGAGCGCGTCAAGAAGGCCACGGCTCATTTGCAGGGCATGGTCATCGCCGTCATGGGATGCATCGTCAACGGGCCCGGTGAGATGGCAGACGCCGACTGGGGATATGTCGGCGAAGGAGGCGGCAAGGTATCGATTTATCGGGGCAAAGAGGCCGTATTGCGGCATGTCCCTGAACAGGAAGCCGTCGATCGTTTGTTGGAGCTGATTTCGGCCGAAAAAGGCGCCTGACGGGCGCTACAGCTGGGCGATCACCGTCTCTACGGCGCGGACGATCTGCCCTTCTTCCACTTTCACTTGCGCCTCGACCGGCAGGAAGAGGTCGATCCGGGATCCGAGTTTGATGACCCCGCACTGCTCCCCAGCTTTCACCGGCAAGCCGGGACGGGAATAGGAGACGACGCGGCGGGCAAAGGTGCCGGCGATCTGCTTGAAAAGGATCTCATAACCCTCCGGGGTGCGGATGACCGTCGTGGCGTGCTCATTCAGATCAGACGATTTGGGCAGAAAAGCCAGTTTGTGCCGGCCGGGATGGTATTGGCAATAGGAAACTTCACCGGTCACGGGCCAGAAATTGGCATGGACGTTCAGGAAGTCCATGTAGATGCAGATCCGGATACACTCGCGCTTGAAATACTCCCCTTCATAGGTTTTGTCCACGATGACGACCTCTCCGTCAGCAACGGAAGTGACTGTCTTTTCGTTGCCGGGCCCGCTCCGGTCCGGTACCCGGAAAAAGAAGATCGAGAACACCGCGAAGCCTCCCAGCAGCAAACCGGCCAGGCAAAGAATCCATCCCTTGTGCGTCAGCAAACACAGCAAGAGAAAGAGGACCAGGCAGATTGCCCAGACGGTCAAAATCGTTCCGCGTGCATCTTTATCGATTTTCATACCGGAAAGGGACTAAATGAGATTGAACAGGACCAGATAGATAGCTCCCAGCGGCATCGCCAGCAGGGTGCTGTCCAGGCGATCCAGCATGCCGCCGTGACCCGGAATGATCTTGCCGGAATCCTTGAGATTGAAGCATCGTTTCCACATCGACTCAAACAAGTCTCCGGCAACTCCGGCCCCGTGCATGATCGTAGCCAGGATGATACAATGAAGGACAGGGATGGAAAGCAAGCCCGTCCAGTGCAGGACCAGGGATGCGAGAATCGCGAACAGATACCCTCCCCAGAAACCGATCCAGGACTTCTTGGGCGAAATCTCCGGGGCGATTTTCTTGCCATATTTCTGCCCCAGCAGTGAGCCGATGAAGAAGGCACCGATGTCCGAGCACCAGATGATGATGAAGAAGCCGAGGAGCAGCAGGCCGTTGAAGCTTCCGCTGCGGAATACCAGCAGATTCGACAGGGACATCGGAACGGCGATGTAGAGCAAGGCCGTATAGATATAGGCAAATTTCGGGAATTCAGATTTATCCTTGACAAGCAAGGAGTTGAACATGACGATGAAGACCGGGATGATCGCCAGGGAGACAAATTTGCCCGGCATGTCGAAGGCGCAGCTGAAATACAAGAGGAGGAAGAGAATCACGCCGGCGGCAATCGCCAGCGCCCGGGAAAACTTGTAGCTCTCCCCCATGGTCATCTTGAAGAACTCGGCCATCATGACGCACATCATGAAAATGATGAGCGCGGCAAACAGGTACCCGTTGATCAGCAGGCAGCAAAAAATCAAGGCGCCATATACGGCGCCTGATAGAATTCTGACTACGGTATTGTTCATCTGCAGTCGTTTTGGTCGTACATCCCTACAAAGATATAAAAATAATTAGGATTCCGACACTTCGTCCCGCAGTCTTTCTTCACCGTGCTTGCCGGCTTTCGGTCCGAGAACCTTCTCGATGTCCTCCGCCATGATGACTTCCTTGGCGATCAGCTGCTCGGCCAGGACCGTGACATCCGCCCAGTGTTCCTGGAGCAGGACCCGGGTCTTTTCGGTGACCTCGTCGCTCAGCTTACGTGCCTCAGCATCAATGGTTTCGGCTGTCTTTTCGCTATAGGGCTTGTACAATTCGTACCCGCTGGCGCCGGTGGAATCATAGAAGGAAAGGTTGCCGATCTTGTCGCTCATGCCATAGTAGGTGACCATCGCGTAGGCCATCTTAGTCAGACGTTCGAAATCGCTCAACGCACCGGTGCAAGGGACGCCGTTGTTGGCGATCTCTTCCGCGACCCGCCCGGCCACCAGGCTGCACATCTCATCCATCAGTTCGCTCTTGGACATCGTCACTTTTTCGTCCGGGAGGTACCAGGTCGCCCCGAGGGTCTGTCCGCGCGGCACGATCGTAACCTTCAAAACGGGATTACAGCCCGGCAGCAGCCAGCCGGTTACGGCGTGGCCGACCTCGTGGAAAGCGGTCAGGCGCTTCTCCTCCGGAGACATGACCGTCTTCTTTCGCTCGATACCGCCAATGACCCGGTCGATGGCCTGGATAAAATCTTCATTGTCCACGGAGTCTTTGTTCTTGCGGGCGGCGGTCAGGGCCGCTTCATTGCAGATATTGGCAATGTCCGCACCGGAGAAACCGGCCGTATGTTTGGCGATGTTGTCCAGGTCGAAGTCGGTGCCGAGTTTGATCTTGCGCAGGTGGATCTGGAAGATGTCTTTCCGCTCGTTCAAGTCCGGGAGGGTCACCTGGATCTGCCGGTCGAAACGTCCTGCCCGCATCAACGCCTTGTCGAGGATATCCGCCCGGTTGGTCGCCGCGAGGACGATGACGCCGCTGTTGGTCCCGAAGCCGTCCATCTCGGTCAGGAGCTGG
>JAEEGL014422811.1_pt1 | contig 20402 bp, 16 predicted proteins | sample 9134231 | NCBI WGS metagenome assembly JAEEGL01 (sample SAMN16246548, study PRJNA631951) | gut metagenome | biome: gut microbiome; feature: rumen; material: fiber-attached | host: Bos | place: Iran: Karaj | collected 2018-10 | reverse complement strand
TTGAAAAGTATCAGGAACTCGGCTATGAGCCGGTGCTGGCCGGAAAGATCGACGGCTTTGGCGACATTCCCGGTTTCTACGTGGATGTCAATACCGGCAGGGAAGGTCCTGTGCTGGCTGTTTTCGGAGAACTGGACGCTCTGGATATCGCCAACCATCCGGAATCCGTCAACGGCATGACACATTGCTGCGGACACCATGCCCAGTCGGCTGCCCTGCTTGGTCTGGCGGCGGCGCTGAAAGAGGAAAACGCACTGGACGGACTCTGCGGAACCATCCGGCTGATTGCCGTGCCGGCCGAGGAAATGATCCAGCTGAATTTCCGGGAAGAACTGCGGCAGAAAGGCGTCATAAAATATCTTGGCGGCAAGACGGAATTCATGCACAGAGGCATTCTCGACGGCGTCGATCTGGCGATTATGGTTCACGGCACAGCAGCCGGCGAAGGCGAACCGTATGATTTTGAGTGCGGCTACGGCAATAACGGCTGTATGGCCAAAACGATCCGTTTCAAAGGCAAATCATCCCATGCCGGCGGTGCTCCGCATCTCGGTATCAACGCCCAGTATGCGGCCATGCTGGGTCTGCAGGCCGTCAATGACCTGCGGGAAACCTTCCCGGATCAGGATACGATCCGTTTCCATCCGATCATGATGGGTGTCAACTGCGCGGTAAATATCATTCCTGACGAAATGAAGATCGAAAGCTATGTCCGCGGCAAAACTCTGACTGCCATCAAGCGGGAAAACACAAAAGTCAACCGGGCCATGGCCGGAGCTGCCCTGGCAATCGGAGCCGGCGTGGAACTGAGAGACCGGCCGGGATACGCGCCGGAACATCACGACAAGGAATTCATGAAACTGGTGGAATCCTGCTGCTCTGATCTGGTCGGCGAAGCCAGAGTGCGCTTTGACTATGAAGACTGGGGTACCGGCTCTTCTGACTTCGGTGATATCACCTGCGTCATGCCGGGTGTACAGTTCAATGCCGCGGGTGCGACCGGCACCTTCCACGGCATCGACTTCGATCCCTCGGATCCGGAAAGACTCTGTATGAATTCCATCAAGGCCCAGCTGTTCGTCATCGACGCGCTGCTGTCGGATGAAGGAAGCGCCGCCAAAAAGATCGTCATGGCTTATGAGCCGGAATATCCTTCCGTCAAAGCCTATCTGGCGGCCATCGACACAATGGTTCTGGACAAAGACGCGGTTGTTTATGACGCGAATGGAAATGTCACGGTAGACTTTCAGAACACAGTGGAATAAGCAGTGAAGAAAGCTATTGAAAAGGAGTGAGATGTCATAAATCCCACTCCTTTTTTACTTGTTCCAGACATTTGCCGGCCGGTATACCAGGTTGCCGGTGCCGCCGTCCAGACGGTTCATGAAGCGGTCTGTTTCCCTGACCCGGCGGCCGTCTCCGTAAGGATTCAGACCGCCGGCAATCGTTCCGACATGCCTTCCCTGTTTTTCCGCCGCCATGACTTCCTCACATAAGGCGAGCAGATCGTCGACCGTGCGTTTCAGTGCCACCGGCGCGCCATGGCAGATGAGAAAGATATCATAGGTGCCTTCCATGCCTTTCAGACGCTGCAGGGCATGATAATAGTTTTCCAGAGTGTCGGACGTCTCACAGCACAGCAGTGTATTCTGATTAGCCGCATCGCCCATAAAGATCATCCGGTTCGTCCGGTCGAGATAAGCAGTGGACCCAAAGGTATGTCCGGGCATGGCCACCGCTTCCAGACTTCTGCCGCCCAGATCAAAGACGTCATGATCCTGAACTGTCTGCGGTCTGATATCACGGCAGCGGACGATCATTTCATCCGGACACGGACTGCCCTGCGGATCCATGATCTGCTTCATCATCATGTAGTATCCTCTTCTTGTTTCATAACTGAGGGTATCCGTGTTCAGATCCGGCAGGTCTTTTTCCGGAATGAATACCTGTTCGTCGGCGAAGGTATAGATATTGCCGGCATGATCCGGATGAACATGTGTGACGAGAACCGTCAGGGGTTTGTCCGTCAGCGTCTTTACGAATTCCGCCAGATTGCCGATGCCCGTGCCGGTATCGATCAGAGCCGCCTTTTCCTTTCCTTCGACGAGGTAAAAGAAGACACCGCTCAGATCCGTGATCAGTGTGACGCCGTTGGCCAGCGGCGCTGTTTTGAAGTATTCCATTCTGTTCTCCTCCGGTTAAGCAAAAAGAGGGCTTCCCCTCTTCAGTTCTTCGGTTTTGCGGCTCTTTGATCGATGCCGTAATAACGGCAGAGAGCACGGTAATACAGTTCGGCTGTTTTCTTATAGCCTTCTTCATTTGCCCAGGCTGAGACATCCGCCTCATTGCTGACATAGATCTGTTCCGTAACAACAGCCGGGACAAGCGTCTTTTCCATGATCGTCCAGGTGGCAAGCTCATAATCGTTTTTATCGTTCTCGCCAACGACTTTCATCTGGTATCTGTCCTCACCGATCGGTTCATAATACATGTAATTCACTTCCGCGCTCAGATCGTCCGCGAATGTTTCCTGGATCGAGCGGGCCAGTTCCAGACTGCGCTCATGATTATCCGAAGCCGGCTGTTCGGCATAGATATGCATGCCGGTTTTCTGCGCGTCCGGATCATAGCCGGCATGAATGCTCAGCACCAGGTCCGCTTTTGATTCGTTGATTTCCCTGACAATGTTCAGGATCGCCCGGGAAGTGCCCGCGTCGTGGGTGCGCAGCACAATGAAACGGTCATCGTCCGCCAGTCTCGCGCATAACGCGTTGACGACTCCTTCATTGAATTCCGCTTCATTGACAATGCCGGTATAGCCGGTCTGTTCACCGCCGTACGCAGCATCCACAGCGATGATGATCTTGTCATGGCTGAGATGCAGACAGCCGGCAAACGTCACGCCGATGCCGAGAAAGACAAGCAGAACGGTCAGGACCACAGCCAGCGGATTTCTGAATTTTTTCTTTTTCGCAGTATTCTTTGTTTTCTTGTTATCAGTCATCTGTATTGTCCTTCAAGTTCTTCCAGGCGGGCATCAGCCTTCATATGATCGATGATCTTTTTCATCAGTACTTCCATGTCACTGCCTTCGCTGTAATCCGCCGCGGCCATGTAATTCGCCCGACCGTCATCGATCAGTTTCCGGGCAGTTTTCTCGGCTTTTGCGGATTCTCTGTTATAAACCGCAATGGATTTGCCGCCGTATTCCTTGACCAGCCGCATGCAGGGAATATCCGTGATGCCGTCCGCGATATACACCATCCGGCTGAACGGCAGCGGCCGCTTTTTCGGATCGACATATTCATTCAGGTCCTTGTCGTCGTTTTCGTCAAGAACCTGTTTGTTGATGCGGAAGATATACTGTGTCTTGGTCGTGTAGTTGACGATCTGAGCCGGCCAGACGGCGATGCCGTTTTCATAGAAATAACGGCAGGCGTAGATCCTCGTGAATTCGTCCGCGATCGGAACCGCTTCGATGATCTCCTTCATACCCGAGGAAATGATGTAGTGCTCGATCAGGAAGCCGGCTTTGCGGCCGTATTCATTGATCCGTCTGAACCATGTTTCCACCCCGGGATAGAGAACGATCTCCTTGCCCAGACTGAAGAACATGTCTTTGCGGAGCGGATTGTTCTGCTCCGCGAATTTATGCTGGAGAACATACAGATACGAACTGATGCTGTCCATATGATTGCGGATCGTCAGTTCCGTTACCTCATTCCAGAATTCACCAGGGTTATCATAACCAAGGGCCGGAATCAGGCTGTATTCCTGCATGTCCTTGGTGCAGAGGGTTTTATCAAAATCGTAGATCAGAGCGGCTTTCTTCATAGCTTTTATATTATAGCATTATTTGTATCCCGTCAGCCGGACAACGAAAAATCCTGTCATGTGACAGGATCTTGCAGATAGCTTAAAGACTCAGCAGTTTCAGAATCGCTTTGACGTAGATTTCCGCCTGCAGAAGCAGCTCATCGACCGGCACCCATTCATTGGTATTGTGGATATGGTAGTCCTTGCCGGGGAAAGCACACCCGAAGGCGATCGTATTCTCGATTTCCTTGGCGTATGTGCCGCCGCCGATCGTCATCGGCATTGTTTCAAAATCACCGGTGACTTCCTGATAGGCACTCAGCAGAGATGTTACCAGCGGTGAATCCGGCGGGAAGAACAGCGGTTCGACACCATGCAGGACTTCCACTTCACCGCCTTCGTCAGAAAGACGTTCTTTCATCATGCCGATGACCTTGCGGGAACTGAACGTGACCGGGAAGCGGATGTCGATCGATCCCTCGACGATGCCGTCCTTCATGCCGATCACACCGGCATTCAGAGTCAGGGCTCCGTATTCATCCTCGCATTTGCAGCCAAGGCCTTTGCCGTCCGTGTTCAGACCGATATGTGAGCAGTAAAAATTCACAAATGGATCCTGATAGCCGGCTTCCTTCAGACCCATAAAGAGCCAGGAAATGGCATTGACGCCAAGTTCCGGCGTACTGGCATGCGCGGCCACGCCGACAACCGTGATATCGATTCCCTTTTCACTTTCCTCAATTGAGAATTCCAGATCGTTGTTGTTGAAATAATCTTCCAGTTTCTTGCGGGAGAAACTTGCTTTGTCGACCGTAACCGTGCATTTCGGACAGACGACATTTCTGGCAGTGCCGCCCTCAATGGCGCGGATGCCGGTCAGTTTGGAACGGTAGACAGCCGCGACCATGCCCTTTTCACCATGCACACCCGGGAACTCGCCGTCCGGTGTGAAGCCGTAGTCACAGGAGCCTTCCTTTTCCACATAATGCTCGAGACACTTCGAACCGTTTTCCTCATTGGTTCCCATGATCAGACGGATCCGCTTATGAAGCGGAACGTTCATGTCACGGATCACCTTCATGGCGATCATTGCGGCAACGACAGCGCCTTTGTCATCGCTGACACCGCGGCCGTACAGAATGCCGTCTTTCTCAGTCATGACAAACGGATCGGTATCCCAGCCGTCTTCTTTGCGGGCCGGAACGATATCCAGATGTCCGACAATGCCGATCAGTTTCTCACCTTCGCCCATTTCGGCATAACCGGCGTAATGATCCACGTCCTTCGTTACAAAACCGTCCCTGGCCATCATGTCCAAAGCAGTCAGCAGCGCTTTTTTCGGCGCTTCACCAAACGGCGCGTCTTCACTCGCCGTACCCATTTCACTGTTGATAGCGACCAGTCTGCCGAGTCTTGCAAGCAGTTCGCCGCGATATCTGTTAACCATAGATTTTACATCCATAGCAGTTTACCCCCCGAAAACATTCCTAATTATACAGGATTCGCACTTATAAAGATATATTCAGCGATACCGGACAGTGGTCCGATCCGAAAACATCATTGTGAATTCCCGCTTCGGTTACTTTGTCCATGATTCTCTCTGAAACAAGGAAATAATCGATGCGCCAGCCGGTGTTTCTTTCTCTGGCCTTGAAGCGGTAGCTCCACCAGGAATACTTCACTTCTTCCGGATAAAGGGTACGGAAAGTATCGCGGAAACCGGCCGCGAGAAGCTGTGTCATCTTCTCTCTTTCCTCATCTGAGAAGCCGGCGTTCTTATGATTCGTTTCCGGATTTTTAATGTCGATTTCGTTATGGGCGACATTCAGGTCACCGGTGTAGATGACCGGTTTGACGGCGTCAAGTTTTCTGAGATGCGCCTTCAGAAGTTCTTCCCATTCCATGCGGTAAGGCAGACGGACAAGACCATCCTTGGAATTGGGCACATAAGCGCAGACAAAATAGAAATCCGGGTATTCGAGGGTGATCACACGTCCTTCTTTTGTCGTGTCGCCTTCAATTTCATACTGCACGGACAGCGGCTCGCTGCGGGTATAGACCAGCGTGCCGGAATAGCCTTTTCTTTCGGCGCTGTTCATATACATATGATAGCCGGCGAAGCGCATGTCGTCTTCCAGCTGTTCCGGCTGCATTTTTGTTTCCTGCACCGCGAAAATATCCGCGTCAGCAGTCATGAAGAAATCCGCAAATCCCTTTTTCATACAGGCCCGCAGCCCGTTTACGTTCCATGATACAAGTTTCATCTTTTCACTTTCCTGGTTGCCTCGCGCAGCCATTTCTTCTCTTCTTTGTTCAGATGCGGAGAAAGGATCCGATACACGTTCTGATGATAATCGTTCAGCCAGCCGATTTCCTCATCACTCAGATATTTCAGATCGATGGCTTCCAGATCGTACGGACAGTAAGTGACATCTTCAAAATACAGGAACTGGCCGTAAAAATTCTTTTCGCCTCTGGTTACCAGCAGTTCGTTCTCAATACGGATACCGAGTTTGTGCGGCATATAGACACCCGGTTCGTTGGTGACGATCATACCGGGTTCAAGCCGGACAGCCGGCCGGGCCGGTGTGCCCATTCCCCAGCGGATGCCGTGCGGACCTTCGTGAACACTGAGCACATGACCGACGCCGTGGCCGGTGCCGCACTGGTAATCGATATTGATGTCCCATAAAGGACCGCGGGCAAGAATATCCAGGTTATTGCCGCAGGTGCCGTAAAGGAATCTGGCATGGCCAAGTGCCATATGGCCTTTCAGGACTTTTGTATACAGCATCTTTTCTTCTTTGCTCAGCCGGCCGAGGGAAATCGTACGGGTGATATCCGTCGTGCCGTCTTTATAGGTTCCGCCCGAGTCCACCAGCAGGAAGCCGCGCGGTTCCACTTTGGCATGGTTTTCGTCGGTGGCTGAATAATGCATCATCGCGCCATTGGCCTGATAGGCGGAGATGGTCGGGAAAGAAGGCTCGATGTAATCCGCCTGGGCGGCCCGCAGATCATAAAGATAATTCTGGGCCGTCACTTCCGTCATCTTCTTTTCACCGACGGTTTCCTTGACCCATTTGATAAAGCGGACCATGGCAATGCCGTCCTTCACATGGGCATTGCGTATATTGCGGATCTCTGTCTCATTCTTGACAGCCCTGAACAGCAGCAGCGGCGAGGGCTCGTTCAGAATACGGTTGTCCTCCGCCAGTGCAGCATACAGTTCCGTGTTCAGGGTGCGCAGCGTCGCCCAGACAGTCTTATCATGCAAAGCGGCAAGATCTTCCGCCAGCGCTTCATAAGCCCGGATGGAAACGCCGTTGTCCTGCAGGTGTTTAACGGTCTTTTTCGTCAGTTTGGCAGAATCGATATAATAGCTGACACTGTCCATGCTCACCATCGCGAAAGCATAGGAAACCGGTGTGCAGGCAATATCATTGCCGCGGATATTCAGCAGCCAGCAGGGATCTTCCAGAGCGGTCAGGATCAGAACGTCAGCGCCTTTTTCCTGCATCTTCGCCCACGTACGGCTGATTTTATCCTTCACGCTTTCGCCGGTATACTTCTGCGCCAGTGTATAAATCTTTTCCTGCGGCATGGCCGGGCGGTCTTCGCCCCACACTTTGCCGGCCAGATCATGATGCACGGACAGTTTCGCGTTTTTCTTTTTCAGAACTTCTTTCAGATACCGGGAAGAAGCTGCCGAAACGACCCGGCCGTCATAGCCGAGAACACCGTTTTCCGGTGTGTTGGCAGCCAGGAAAGCCAGCGGATCCAGAACGCCTTCCTGCCCCATGCGCATCAGTTCCACGCCGGTCCCCGCCAGTTCCTGTTCCGCCTGGGTGAAATAACGGCCGTCGGTCCACAGACCGGCGAAATCCTGCGAAACGATCGTGCATCCCGCTTCACCGGAAAAACCGGAAATAAACGATTTGCATTTAAAATAATCCGCGGTGTATTCTTCGGAAAGATGATCGTCCTCATTCGGAATGTAATAGATGTCGATCCCTTCCTCCTTCATATATTGTCTCAATAAAGCGACCCGTTCTTTTGGTGTCATAATATGCCTCTCTTCCGACTTCTGTACTCTATCATACCTTTTTTTCGTCCCTCCTGTCTTCTCATGAGCCAAAAACACGAACACTGTAAGTTTTTCGTGCGAATAGCCTGGTGCCCGTTTTTCCCTTCCTGCATGTATAATCAGGGTATGAAGAAAAGCGCCATTTCCATTTCTGTCTCACCTGGATCAGCCCGGTACACACCTGGATCAGAGGATGGAATCCGGTTTCCCTTTCAGCTGCTGTTCTGCTTTGTCCGTTTTCAAAAGGATCTGTTTCTTTCTGGAACAGGTCTTTCTTTTTACGAACCGCAGATTTGACGGGAAATGATTTTTCATTAGAATTAATGAGGTATTATGGCTATCACACAAAAGACATTTTCGGTTTCCGACATTTCCATTCAGGTCAGCGCCGATTCCATTGAAAGAAAAGTCAGATCGCTGAGCGGCGTCAGAAGCGCGTCGATCAGTATTGAAAATCACACCCTTTCCGTGGAATTCGACGATGAACTGATCCGTCCGAACCGTATCATACAGGCCGTCCGCGAAGCAGGCTACCAGGCTTATCTGAAAGAGGAAACAGAAGAGACATCTGTCCCATCAGACCGTCATGTTTTCTCGCTTCCGCTTGCCGTATGCGCTTTGCTGGGCGTGGCCGGAATGATCTGCCGCTGGCTCCCGTTCGGCATGGGGATCGCCCCCGGTTTCAGTCTGGCGGTCTTTTATCTGACCCGCAGTGTCATTCCGGATGCTCTGCAGGAGCTGAAAAACCCCAAAAGCATCAGTATCTTCGCGGCGGTTCTGATCGCCTGTCTGACTTTTGTCTGCGGCATCGTTCTGCTGGTGCGGCAGGATATTCAGTCGGTTCTGCTGTTTGCCGACAGTTCGTGGGCTCTGTTTTATGCCATGCTGATCCGTGACTGGCTGCGTTACCGCCGCAGTGTCTATATCCAGCCGCAGCACAGTCTGCTGCCGCGGACAGCCGCTGTTTACAAAGATCATCAGGAAACCATGGAAGCGGTCAGTGACCTGAAAGTCGATCAGATCATTGTCATCCGTCCCGGCGAGATCGTTCCGGCGGATGGCCGGGTGTACAAAGGCTTCGCGGTCATGGATGAATCCGCTCTGACCGGCTGGGAAAAACCGGTCGAAAAAACAAAAGGTTCTTATGTCTATGCCAACTCAAAATGCCTGAAAGGATCCATTGCCCTGAAAGCCGAGCGGGTCGGCAACACGACCGCGATGATGAAACTGGCTGAAATGGCTGAAAAGACCGCTTCAGACGGATCCTTCCGTTCGCCCTTCAAGAGTTTTACCGGCAATCTGTTCCTGTATACGCTGCTGGCTGTTCTTCTTTCCGGCCTTGGCTGGTATACCCTGCGGCATGATCCTGTCTTCGCCTTCTCAGCTGCCATGTCGGTCCTGGCCTGCGCGGCATTACCGGCTCTGTCACTGACTTCCGCCAACGCCGTTATGCATGCGGCCCGCGGCGCGGCTGCCGAACATATCCTGTTCCGCACCGTTGACGCCCTGGAGATGACGGGACGCGTCGATCTGGCCGTCATGGAACAGAATCATTCCATCACCGACGACGAACTGACGGTAACCGATTTTATTCCTGCTTCCGGACTGTCGGAAAGCGAATTCGAATACATTGTTTACGCCCTGGAAAGCCGTTCTGAGCAGCCGTTCGCAAGAGCGGTTACCAGATATCTGAAAACCCGCCGGATCGCCGGCATCGACAAAGAAGAGTTTACCCGTCTCAGTTCCCGCGGCCGCCAGGCGATTCAGTCCATGAGCCGCTATTCTGCCGGTTTCATGGAGGAAATCCTCAGCCGCGGTATCGATACTGATGACTGGGATCCGCTGATCAGCAGACTGCGCCAGGAAGGCAAGCGGGTCCTGCTGTTTACCGAAGAAGACCGGATCATCGGCCTGATCGCCGCGATCCGACCGCTGCTGCCGGGTGTACCGGAAGCCGTCAGGGAACTGCAGAATATGGGTATCGACATCTGTCTGCTGAGTGACGGCAGCGCCGATGAATCGCTGCTGCTGCAGAAAGAACTGCAGCTGGAAAACGTCATTCACCAGCCAGCCCGTTATGAAATCGAACGGCTTCTGCAGAATGCGTCCGATGCCAATGAAGTCAGCGCGTATCTTTCCGGAAATAGTTCTCACATCACCGCCCTGCCGGCCGACGTATCCGTCATTATTGGTTCCGGCGCACAGACTTCCTATGAGAATATCGGACTGCAGCTGACCAGAAAACGGCTTTCTGATTTCATTAAAGCCATCCGTATTTCCCAGGCTCTGAACAGCCGCATCCAGTATGCCGAGCTCGCTGTGATCATTTATCACGCGGCGGCCGTTTCCCTTTTCGGTTTTATCCTGCCGCAGTTTATACCGTATCCGATGCCGCTTCTGATCCCGCTGGCCTGTTCGGCAGCCGCCGTCTTCGCGGCATCCCGTTTCCGCTGACCATAAGAAATGAGGCAATCATGAAACAGAACCTGCACACCCATACCGTCTACTGCGACGGCAATGACACACCGGAAGAAATGGTGCTGAGTGCCATTGAAAAACACTTTGACATCCTGGGCTTCAGCGGCCATGGCCATGTGGAATATGACGACTATGCCATGAGTCTTGCCGGCACAAAGGACTACATCCGTGATGTAAACGCCCTCCGGGAAAAATACCGGGATCAGATAACGATCTATCTTGGCACGGAAGTCGACGTTCTTTACCGGATCAAAGACAAAACACCGTATGACTACATGATCGGCAGTGTGCACTGCGTTGAAAAAGACGGCGCAGTCTTCCCGGTCGATTATTCAAGAGAAGTTTTTGAAAAATATCTTCAGGAATGGTACGGCAATGATTTCGTCCGGCTTGCGAAAGATTACTGTTCCTGTTACCACACGCTGAAAAGCTGGCCGGAAATCGATATGATCGGCCATCTCGATCTGATTACCAAATACAATGAAGACGAATCCTATATCCGCTTTGACGATCCCGCCTATGTCCGCGTCATGACCGACGCCATTGATGATCTTGGCACTGAGCGGATCTTCGAAGTCAATACCGGCGCGATTGCCAGGGGCACCCGCAGAACACCCTATCCGGCCTTCAATCTGCTTTGTTATCTGAAAGAAAAAGGTGCCAGGATCATGCTGAACAGCGACTGCCACAACCGGAACGATCTGGACTGCTATTATCCGCAGGCGCTTGCCCTGATCCGGAAAGCCGGTTTCCGGTCACTGAGTGTTCTGACGGACAGCGGGTTTACGGAAACTGACATTGACCTGTTTGATTAACCAAAAAAAGATCCCTTTCTTTACAGGGATCTTTTCTTAATTATAGTTTTTTTTTGAAATTTCCGATTTGCTGTTTTCGGTGAAATGTCACTTTCTTTTTTTTCTTCTCACGCGATGCTTTCACCATCGCCATGAAATATTTATTTCTATGTTTACAGCTTTCGCTGCATGATTTCAATATTCAGTTGTTAACCGAAATTTGCCATTGGTCTGCCCTCATGCAGACTTTCACTTTCTTTTTTTGTGAAGCTTTGTTTTTTCTACGTCCCCCTGGACATTTCTGCATTTATCCAAGTGGACGGTTAGTGAATTTCGAGTAAAATCTCCTTCATGATCAATACCTCCTTTGTAAGTACTGATTCTTTTTTTTACTCAATTTCTTTTTTTATGTCTTCTTTTCAGAAGACTTTTAATTGTAATTGAGCAATACCTCTTTCATGATCTGTACCTCCTTGATAATTGGTACTTCTATCTTCACTTTTAATATATCAATGCCGTGAATGAATGACAGTCTTTAATTTCAAAAATTATTTGTATATAATAAATTTGTTGGGAGCCCGGATGGGCATTTTCTTTATATGATACAGGATATATACCCTTATAAGCTTCACAATGAATATCTGCCACGCTCACCCCGTACCGGTGATTACCTGTTTGCCTTTGCCGGCAGCCAGGCCGTCGTCAAAACGGATGAGACTTTTTTCCGTTTCGAAGATCTGGCTTATTACAGCAGTTATACGTTTCTGTTTGAGATCAACAGCACCGGTTTTTTCCTGATCAGCGAACCGGAAGCCGCCCATGTCACCATCCCTGTCCGCTCACTGCGCAGCTATCAGCCGCAGTACCTTGCCTTCGCGGCCATTACCGCCTGGCAGCTGTATCAGTGGATGAATGACAACCAGTACTGCGGCCGCTGTTCCTATCCGATGATCCGTGACAAAAAAGAACGGGCAATGCGCTGTGAAAGATGCGGAAATATCGTTTACCCGAAGATCTCACCAGCTGTGATCGTCGCGGTCATCAACGAAAAGGATCAGATTCTCGTGACGAAGTTCGCGCACAGCACCTACAATAACTACGCACTGATTTCCGGGTTTACCGAGATCGGCGAAACAATAGAAGAAACCGTGATCCGGGAAGTCAGAGAAGAAGCCGGCATTGATGTGGAACACCTTCACTATTACAAATGCCAGCCCTGGTCGTTCTCTTCTACCCTGCTGTTTGGCTTTTTCTGCCGCGTCAAAGGCAAAGACACCATTACCATGGACGAGAATGAACTGAAAGTCGCGAGATGGGCCGGCCGCGATGAAGATATCGACAGTCCCGATACGGTCTCACTGACATCGGAAATGATCCGTCTCTACAAGAAAGGCCAGGTGAGTTTTGATGGACTTTAATCAGATATTCTATCAGATCTATCCGCTGGGATTCTGCGGCGCGCCGAAACACAATGACGGCGTTTTCGCCAGCCGGATCCTGCGTGTCATTGACTGGATCCCCCATTTCAAAAAACTCGGCATTACGGCAATTCTGTTCAACCCTGTTTTCGAAAGTGACAGGCATGGCTACGATACCCGTGACTTCAGCAGAATCGACTGCCGTCTTGGTTCCAACGACGACTTCGCCGCGGTATGCAACGCCCTGCACGATGCCGGTATCAAAGTAATTCTGGACGGTGTTTTCAATCATGTCGGCCGCGGTTTCGGCTACTTCCAGGACGTCATACAGAAGAAATGGGATTCCCCCTATAAAGACTGGTTCCATATCAACTTTGATGATCACAATCATCAGGACGGTTTCTGGTATGAAGGCTGGGAAGGCCACAACGAACTGGTCAAACTGAATATGCAGAACGAAACGGTACGCCGCTATCTGATCGAGCGTGCCGATCAGTGGATCGCCGAGTTCGGCATCGACGGACTGCGTCTTGACGTAGCCTACATGGTAGACAGAAACTTCATGCGGGAACTGTGCGGCCATATCCGCTCCTATGATCCTGACTTCCTGTTTATCGGCGAAATGATCGGCGGCGACTACAATGTACTGATGCAGGACGGACTGCTGGACAGCGTTACCAATTATGAATGCCGCAAAGGTCTCTTTTCCTCAATGAATTCAAAGAACCTGTTTGAGATCGGCCATTCCCTGAACCGCCAGTTCGGCAGTGATCCGTGGACGCTTTACCGCGGCAGACATCTTCTGTCCTTCGCGGACAACCATGACGTCGACCGGCTGGCCAGCGTTCTGAGTGACGCAAGAGACCTGCCGCTTACCTACGCGCTGATGTTTGCCATGCCTGGTATGCCATGTATCTATTACGGCAGTGAATGGGGTGTCAAAGGTGCCCGGACCAAGTTTACCGACCACCAGCTGCGGCCGGAATTCAAGGTACCGGAATGGAACAGCCTCAGCGACTATATCGCCCGCCTCTGTGAAATACGCCGGTCATATTCCGTCTTCACCGACGGTGACTATAAACAGGTCTGGCTGCAGAATCAGCAGTATGTATTCCGCCGCCGCAACGAAAAAGGCCAGCTGACTTTCGCTGTCAATATCAGCGATCAGCCGGTGGATGCTAATTTCGATCCGGAAGTTCAGGATGGCATTGACCTGTTCCAGAGGAAAAAGATCCACTTCTCTCAGCCGGTCCGCCTGGACGCGAAAACCGCTTATTTCTGGTATACCGACTGGCTTTGAATCTGACAAAAAAGACTTCTGAGATTTTATCGCAGAAGTCTTTTCATATCTTCAGCCGGTTCACATTCGATCTGAATCTGTTCCTTTGTAAACGGCTGTTCAAAAACCAGTTTTGAACAGTGCAGAGCAGGCCGGGGAATCTGTTCCGTGTGGCCGCCGTACAGTCTGTCGCCGCATAAAGGATGACCGGCGTATGCCATACCGGCTCTGATCTGATGGGTACGGCCGGTGATGATCGAGACATGCAGAACGGAAAGACCGCCATGCTCGGCAATCACTTCATACTCCGTCACGCATTCCTGACCGTTTCGGGATATGCGGCGGTCACGATGTCCTTCCTTCTTTGCCAGCCGGTACCGCAGAATTCCTTTCTTTTCATCAAGGATTCCTTCCGCGATGGCAGTATAGGTCTTTTTCAGAAGACCTTCTGTCCGCTGCCGGGAAAGCCTGGCTGCCGCGGGCTGGTTTTTCGCATACAGCATGATGCCGGAAACGTCCTTGTCCAGCCGGCCGACGGCCCGGATCGTAAAGGATGAACCGTAATAATTCTGCAGCAGTGTCCCCATATCGTCGTCAAGGTGTTCATGGCTGGGATGACACGGCATGCCGGCCGGTTTGTTGACGACGACGAGATCCTCGTCTTCATACAGGATCTGCGGTTTGCCGCTGATCCGCGTATAGTGCGCCAGATCATAATCCGGGAAATTGATTTCCAGCCTGTCGCCGGTCTGCACGACAGCGGTGATGTAGGCGGAACTGCCATTGAGAAGAATACCGTTTTCGGTGAATTTCAGACGCGAGATCTCCCGTCTGGACAGACCGACGGACTGTGACAAAACGGCCTTGATCTTAAGGCCGTTTAAATCATCCGTAATTGGTATGACGATTGTTTTGCGCATATCTTCAGCCCTGGATCTGGCTGCGCAGATAGCTGTCGATGAAACCGTCCAGATCACCGTCCATGACAGCCTGGATATTGCCGGTTTCATGAGCAGTACGCAGATCCTTGACCATGGAATACGGGTGGAAGACATAGGAGCGGATCTGAGATCCCCATTCGTTCGCCTTCACTTCGCCGCGGACAGCAGCCGCACGTTCTTCATTCTCACGGATCTTGAGCTGCAGCAGTTTTGATTTCAGCATGTTCAGGCACGCTTCACGGTTCTGCAGCTGTGATCTCTGGGTCTGACAGAAGACGACGATACCGGTCGGTTTATGGGTCATGCGCACGGCACTGTCGGTCTTGTTGATGTGCTGGCCGCCGGCGCCGGAAGAACGCATGGTAATGACATCCAGATCTTTGTCATCGATTTCAATGTCCACGTCGTCCTCGAACTGCGGCATGACTTCCACCGAGGCAAAGCTCGTGTGGCGGCGGGCATTGGAATCAAACGGCGAGATCCTGACCAGACGGTGAACGCCGTTTTCCGCCTTCAGATAGCCATAGGCCATCGGGCCTTCGATCAGCACCGAGCAGGACTTCATACCGGCTTCTTCACCTTCCTGATAGTCCATCAGAGTGATCTTGTAGCCATGCCGCTCCGCCCATCTCATATACATGCGGTACAGCATGGAAGCCCAGTCCATGGCCTCGGTTCCGCCCGCTCCCGGGTGGATTTCGAGAATGGCATTGTGGTTGTCGTATTCACCGGAGAGAAGAACCTGGATCTCAAAAGCGTCAAATTTCTTCATGACATCACTGTATTCTTCCTCAATGATCTCATTCATGTCCGGATCAAAGGATACCGACAGTTCACTGATTCCTTCGGCAAGATCAGAAAGTCCGGCACTGAGACTTTCGTAAGTGTCCAGCAGTCCTTTCAGCTGGTTTGTTTCGCGGATGATCTTCTGTGCTCTTTTCTGATCGTTCCAGAAATCAGCCGCATTCATCAATTCGTTATTTTCGTTAATTTTCTCCTGCTTAGACGCGAGGTCAAAGAGAGGAGCCAAGCGACTCCAATTTGGCCTGGCTGCGAGCTACGCTCTGTTTCATTTCAAACAATTCCATATTAAGCCTCCTGTTTCTGCTGAGCAGGGACGACACGGACGTTCATGCAGTAGGACACGATATCCTGTGAGATCGTCTGCATCATTCCCTGGAATAATTCATAACCTTCCTGGACATACGCCTGCAGCGGATTCTTTGAGGCATAGCCTCTCAGACCGATACCGTTGCGCAGCTTGTCCATCGTATCGATATGATTCGACCAGGCACGGTCAAACATTCTGAGGGCGACTTCCTTTTCGATCGCCAGCATGCGTGCTCTGATCGGTTCGATCTTGTTTTCATAATACTGCCATGCTTTATCAAGGCAGATCTGAATGACGTCGTTATTGTTCTGACCCTGAATATCCGCCAGGGATACAAGGTCTTTGAAGCCGATATCGTTCAGACCCTTGATCAGGCTTTCGCAGTCAACTTCCATCTGACGGGATTCCGGATCGACGTGAGAAGCGACCATATCGGAAATGACCCGGCGGAACATGTCATGAATGACCGAATGGACATCGTCATTCTCGAGAATGAAATCTCTCTGCTCATACATGGTTTCACGCTGCTGGCGCATGACATCGTCATACTGAAGCAGCTGTTTACGGGCGTCGTAGTTGACACCTTCGACACGTCTCTGGGCACTGGAGATCGCTTTGGTAACCGTTTTGGATTCAATGACCTCATCACCCAGCGAAGCGAACAGACCTTCCATCCGTTCCGATCCGAAACGGATCATCAGGTCATCCTGCACGGAGACGAAGAAACGGGACATACCCGGGTCGCCCTGACGTCCGGAACGGCCGCGCAGCTGGTTGTCGATACGTCTGGATTCATGACGTTCCGAACCAAGGACGCAAAGACCGCCAAGTTCTCTGACACCTTCACCGAGCTTGATATCGGTACCACGGCCGGCCATGTTGGTGGCGATCGTAACCGCCCCCATACGTCCGGCATGCGCGATGATATCCGCTTCACGGGCATGGTTCTTCGCATTCAGCACCTGATGGGGAATCTTTCTTTCCTTCAGGTATTTCGAAATCAGTTCAGATGTTTCGACCGCGATGGTACCGACCAGGATCGGCTGTCCCTTGGCATGCCGTTCGACGACCTCATCGACAAGCGCTTTGAATTTCGCTTTCTTGGTGCCGTAGACCGCATCCGGGTAGTCGATACGTTTGACCGGTTTGTTGGTGGGAATCTCGACAACGAACATGTTGTAGATTTCCAGGAATTCTTCTTCCTCTGTCTTGGCGGTACCGGTCATACCGGACAGCTTGTTGTACAGACGGAAGAAATTCTGATATGTGATGGTAGCCAGGGTCGTCGTCTCCTGCTTGATGGAGATGCCTTCCTTGGCTTCAACAGCCTGATGCAGACCGTCAGACCACTGACGTCCTTTCATCAGACGGCCGGTATTCGGGTCGACGATGACGATTTCGTCTTCTTCTTCATCCACGACGTATTCAACGTCGCGCATCATGACATAGTTCGCCTTCAGCGCCTGGTTGATGTGATGGAGAAGCTGGGTATGACTCAGATCATACAGATTCTCGACACGGAAGACACGCTCGGCCTTGGAAACACCCTGTTCCGTCAGCTGTACGGAACGGCTCTTGACGTCGACCTCATAGTCTTCCTCTTCCTTCAGACGTTTGACAAAGCGGTCCGTCTGCAGATACAGATTGGCTGTCTGCTTCTGGCCGCCGGAAATAATCAGCGGTGTCCGGGATTCATCGATCAGAATCGAGTCAACTTCGTCGACGAGGGCGAAATTCAGACCGCGCAAAACTCTGTCCTGCACACGGGTGACCATGTTGTCACGCAGATAGTCGAAACCCAGTTCCGAGTTTGTCGTATAAGTAATGTCACAGGCGTAAGCTGCCCGCTTCTGCGGTTTGGAAAGCTGACGCAGATTCAGACCGACCGTCAGGCCCAGCCATCTGTGAATCTGTCCCATCCATTCCGAGTCACGCTTGGAAAGATATTCGTTGACGGTCACGACATGCACGCCCTTGCCTTCCAGAGCGTTCAGGTAAACAGCCATGACGGAAGTCAGCGTCTTACCTTCACCGGTCTTCATTTCCGCGATATCGCCGCCCTGCAGGACAGCGGCACCCATCAGCTGCACCGGATACGGGAATTCCCCGATGACACGGCGGCAGGCTTCACGGGCTGTCGCGAAAGCTTCTGTGAAAATATCGTCCAGTGTTGCCCCGTTGGCGAGTTTTTCCTTCAGATAAGGAGTCATCGCTTTCAGGTCTTCATCCGACTTGTTTTTGTATTCTTCTTCCAGATCAAGAACCTTCTGGATCTTCTTTTCTACCTGTTTCAGTCTACGGCCATCTTCATTGAACAATTTGGATATCAAATTTGCCATAAAACCTCCATTTTTTCAGCCTCAAGCCCTAATATTATACAGATATCGGGTATAAAAGGCAATGAATCCTATAACCATCTGATATTTGCCGAGACCGCATAAATACGCACTTTTTGCGCCTTCTGTCCCAGTGCCGCAAGGGCTCCGAGCATGGTCGCTCCGGTCGTGATGGTATCATCGCACAGCAGGATCTTTTCCGGCAGCTGCACACCGTCTTTCAGAATGATGGCATCCTGCATGGCTAGACGTTCTTCGCGGTTCAGATTCTTCTGATCCTGTGATGTCACTTTGCGAAACGGTTCGATCATCGGCATCTTCAGACAGGCAAACATCAGCCGCAGATGGCTGAAACCCCGGGCGGCGCTTTTTTCTTCACTGCTGGGCAGAAGACACAACGTATAGCCACGGTAGCGAAACCGCAGCCGGTCAGCGACTTCATAGAGAAAAACGTCTCTCAGAGCTTCGTCATTCAGTTCCTTGAACTGGATCAGACAGCGGGAAAACGCTTCGTTGTAGACGTAGGAACTTTCCGCCCTCACCCCGCCGAGCCGGAAGCGGATGTGTTTCCGCCGCCACTCGCTGCGGCACTTCTCGCAGAGCGGATCCTGCGGGTCAAACAGATCACGGAAAGTGCCTTCGTCCCGGTTCTTTCCACACATCAGACAGCGCACAGATTTGCCTCCCTGAGCGATGCCGCGCATCGTTCCGCTTTCTCACTGCGCCGGCGGCAGAGAAACAGCACGTCTCCTTCCGGATAAGCGAAGACACGCCCGACCCGGCCGGCCATCTGAACCAGTCCCGCTTCATCAAAGATCCGGCTGTCCGCCTGATAGACGCAGACCTGCACGTTTTCAATCGTCAGTCCCCTCTCCATCACCGTGGTGCACAGCATCACACCGTTCTTTTTTTCGCGGAACGCACGGATCACCTCATCTCTGTTTTCCGGATGGCTGGTGCACAGGCAACAGGGAAACAGAAGGAAAAGAAACCAGAATAGATACTGGGCCTTTTTGATGGACGGCACAAATACCATGCAGGACTGCGCGCGGTGTCTGTGCAGCCAGCGGATCAGCGACAGAAACATGACTTTATCCGGAACAACTTTGATTTGAGGGACCGGCAGCGGATGACCGTGCGGTCTTCTGTTCAGAACCAGACGGATCAGCGATCCTTCTTTTTCTTTTCTCAGCAATTCCTGATCCGGTGTCGCGCTCAGACAGATCATATGGCCTTTCCTGCTGGTTTCGGCAATGCCGTGCAGCACCTCGCTGCCCCGGAAGGGAAACGCATCCGGTTCGTCCAGGATCAGCAGGTCAAACGCCCGGTAGTAACGGTAAAGCTGATGGGTCGTGCAGATGATCAGATCACCGTCTGTCTCCTCCGTGTGACCGCCGCATACGGCAACGACTTTCGCCTTCGGGAAATACCCGGCCAGCCGTTCCCGCAGTTCCAGAACCACCTGACGGCGCGGAATCGCGAAACACACCTTCTTTTTCTCCTTCAGCATCTTCGCGATACTCAGGACTACGAGTTCCGTCTTGCCGGCACCGCAGACACAGTGCAGCAGCACATCCGATGTATCGATGAGTTCCGCGCACTTCACAGCGATCTCTTCCTGGGCCTTCGTCAGAGGATACTGCAGGGTATATTCCTCACTGCCTTCAGAAACAGGCGCAAGAGACACCGGCTCATTTTCCTCTTCCAGCATGACTCTTCCAAAGGATATGCATTTGCGGCAGTACCATCCCCTGCTGCCCCGGTAAAAGAATGCTTTGTCTGTATTCAGACATCTCGGACACTGCATCATAAAAGACCTCCTCACTGTATATATATTCGTGAAAAGGTCTGTTTCTCTCTTTTTATCAATGATTTTTCGCGGCCTTCAATCCGCTGAAAACGGAAAGGAATCGATTCTGCTTCACATATAAACATACTTACTGACTGCCCGCAGAATCATAAATTCGTAAAACGACTGTAAATGATAAATCTTAATCACATTCCATCTGCTTGATTGAATTCGAAGTTTCAAAATCAATACGGATATTGCTGAAAACAACTTCACCGTCAAGACAGTTCATATCTGCCGGATGTATTACAAAACAGATTTCCCTGATACACTCCAAAGGTCTGTAATTCATGTTT
>JAEEGL014189503.1_pt1 | contig 20402 bp, 20 predicted proteins | sample 9134231 | NCBI WGS metagenome assembly JAEEGL01 (sample SAMN16246548, study PRJNA631951) | gut metagenome | biome: gut microbiome; feature: rumen; material: fiber-attached | host: Bos | place: Iran: Karaj | collected 2018-10 | reverse complement strand
CAGAAATTATTGCTGCAAAAGTGCCAGTCCTCGTTAGCAATATAGAAGGTCCTATGGAAATTATCGATTACGGTAAGTTTGGAATGTACTTCAAATCTAAAGATATTGATGACCTTGCTGACAAATTAGAAATTGTACTCCAAGGGAAATATGATTATTCAAAGGTTGACCAAGCTTATCAGCATGTATCAACCAACTATTCAGTTCAAAACACAGCTAACAAATACATAGAAGAATATAAAAAAGTAATAAATCGGTAAAACCATGATAAATTTCACAGTTGGTCCGGTCATGTCAAGTGACAAGGTACGTTCAATTGGAGCTGAACACGTTCCATATTTTCGCACTCCTGAATTTTCCAAAATAATGTTGGAAAATGAATCTTTGATCAAAAAATTTGCCAAAGCAAGTAATGATTCAAGAGTCGTTTTTATTACGGGTTCAGGAACGGCTTCTATGGAGGCAACAATTATGAATACTCTGACTCCAACCGATAAAGCCATCGTTATCAATGGAGGTAGTTTTGGTCATCGTTTTGTGGAATTATTAGAGCTTCATGAAGTTCCATTCAGTGAAATTAAGCTTGATTATGGAAAAGCTTTAAAAGCTGAGATGCTTCAAGAGTATGATGGTAAAGGCTATACAGCTTTTGTCGTCAATTTGCATGAAACATCTACAGGAGTCCTTTATGACATCAATCTGATTAGTGAGTTCTGTAAAAGAAATAATATGTTCTTAATAGTCGATGCTATTAGTTGTTTCCTTACAGATCCATTCGATATGGAAAAACATGGAATTGATGTAATGATAACAGGTTCTCAAAAAGCCTTGGCATGCCCACCTGGAATCTCTATCATTACTTTATCCCCAAATGCATTAGAACGAGTAGCCAAGAGTAAGACAAAATGCATGTATTTTGATTTGAAAGATGCTCTAAAAAATGGAGAACGAGGACAAACTCCATTCACCCCAGCTGTCGGTACGTTATTACAAATCAACGCAAGACTTAAAGAGATAGAAGAACAAGGTGGAGTCGAGTCCGAAATCAAACGTATCGGAGATTTAGCAAGTTATTTCAGGACCTCCATCAAGGATTTACCTTTTGAGAGATTCACAGAATCAGAATCTAATGCAGTGACAGCACTTCATCCAACCACAGCCAATGCTTACGATATTTTCTCCATTATTAAGGATGAATATAATATGTGGATTTGTCCTAACGGAGGAGATATGCGTGACAAAATATTTAGAGTGGGACACATAGGTTATTTACATAAAAAAGACTATGATCTGTTAATAACAGCTTTCAAAGATTTACAGCAAAGAGGAATCATTTGAAAAAACATCTTTAATTGTTATTTTATATTTGATTTTATCCCATTTTACTATACAAGAATCTATTGGATAGATATATGCCTACCATCATGGACAACAAAACCATAACAGTTACCTCTCCACTACTTCCCAATTTAGATGAGTTTCATGAACTACTTCAACAAATATGGGACAAGAAATGGATTACGAATAATGGTTCTTTCCATAAGCAATTAGAAACGGAATTGGCTGAATATTTGAAGGTTCCATACATTAGTTTGTTCACAAATGGTACTCTTCCTCTGATTACGGCATTACAAGCATTAAGAATTACAGGAGAAGTCATCACCACCCCATACAGCTTTGTCGCAACAACGCATGCTCTTTGGTGGAATGGTATCAAGCCAGTTTTTGTTGACATAGAACCAGATAGTGGAAACCTTGATCCAAATAAAATTGAAGCAGCTATCACACCAAGAACGACAGCCATCATGCCTGTTCATGTGTATGGAAGACCTTGCAAGGCCAAGGAGATTCAAGATATTGCTGACAAGTATGGTCTAACAGTCATATATGATGCTGCTCATGCCTTTGGCGTGGAAGTGAATGGTGAGAGCATCCTGAATGCAGGTGACATGTCAACCCTCAGTTTTCATGCCACGAAGGTCTATAACACTATCGAGGGTGGTGCTATGGTGATGCATGACGAAAAGACTAAGAAACGTATCGATTATCTGAAGAACTTTGGTTTTGCAGGAGAGACAGAAGTCGTGGCTCCTGGTATCAATTCCAAGATGGATGAGATGCGCAGTGCTTACGGTTTGCTCAACCTGAAGCAGGTGGATGCAGCCATTGAGGCACGCCATCAGGTAGCCATTCGTTATTGTGAAGCACTGAAAAACGTTGAAGGCATCAGCTATTGGGAAGATATGCCAGGCGTCAAGCATAACTATAGCTATTTCCCAATCTTTGTAGATGCAAAGACATACGGTATGACACGCGATGAACTCTACTTCAAGATGAAGGATCAAGGTGTACTCAGTCGTCGCTACTTCTATCCATTGATTTGTGAATTCTCCACTTATAGAGGATTGGAAAGCTCCACACGTGAGAATGTACCGAATGCCTACAAGATGGCAGACGAAGTGATCTGTTTGCCTATGCATCATGTTTTGACAGACAAAGATATTGATAGAGTTCTCAATTCTGTCTGTTACAAAAAATAACAACCACGGTTTCAAAGCCCCTGCTTCGATAAAAAAACACGAATGGCAACAGATTTACCATTAGTCAGTATTTTGGTGCCAGTCTATCAAGTTGAAAACTATATCGAGCGATGTGCCAGAAGTCTCTTTGAACAGACCTATGATAATCTGGAATACATCTTCGTGGACGACGGTTCTCCAGACAAGAGCATATCTGTCCTTGAAGAAACATTATTGGACTATCCCCACCGAAAGTCACACACAAAAATTATCCGACATCCTCAAAACAAGGGAGTTGCTACCACTCGAAATATAGCTGTAGCAGAAAGCAGCGGTATGTTTTTGTTCCATGTTGACTCAGACGATTGGGTGGAGCCTAACGCCATCGAACTTCTGGTCAACAAGCAGCTTGAAACAAATGCTGACATTGTTACAGGACAAGCCTGCGTACATCGTCATGATGTTGTGGAACCATATTTGAGTGGGGGATGGAATCTGGATAGGGAATCACTGTTAGTTCATCTTCTGAAATATCAGGTAAGCACAACTCTTTGGCGACGGCTTATTAGGAAAAGTCTTTACACAGACCATGCTATCCAGTGCGATGAGACTGGAAGTGGTGGTGAAGACTATCAGATCTTGCCTCGCCTGGTTTATTATGCAAAGGTCGTTTCGGGGATTGATGCATGCATCTACCACTATAACAAATCCAACAAAGCATCGATAATGAATAGTATTAGCTCTTGTCTTGACACTCAGCTCCAAGGATATGTATCTGTATCCGTCATATCATCTTTCTTCTCCGACAAGGAAACTTATTTACAAAAAATCGTTAAGCCATTAAAAGTCAAGAATCTACATTATCGGCTACTTCAGAATATTAGGTGGAAGAATAAGGAAGGTCACAAACTTTTCGCCACTCTCCTTCTTCAGTCTGATAAAGATTGTTGGCACTACATCGGATGGAATCATCCACTAAAGAGATTGATTGAGAGTCACTACAGACTGATTAGGATGGTAATACCTTTTATCCATTTTTTTAACATGGTGAGGAAGAAATGTTCTGTAACCATCCTTTTCTAAGCAGTTTTGCGGCACTCTACGTCTTTATTCAACAAAATTTTTGAACAATGATTAAAACTTCAATAGTAGCTGACAGCATCAAGTTGTCTTTAGTACGTAGCCTCTTCAATGAGGCCAAGAAATACAACGACGTGATTGATTTCACGTTAGGAGACCCAGATGTTCAACCTCATCAGGCCATCAAAGATGCAGCCTGCGAGGCTATTCAGTTAGGCAAAACGCGCTACTCCCAGAATGCGGGTCTTTTAGACCTCCGACAAACAATCAGTAGGTATTATGAACGCAAGGAGGGTTTTAAGTACGACCCTTCTACAGAGGTAATAGTGACCGTAGGTGCCATGGAAGGCTTATATTTGGCACTTATTTCCATGCTAAATCCTGGGGATGAAGTCATCATGCCAGCACCATACTATGTCAATTATGCACAGATGGTACTCATGTGCCATGCCGTACCTGTGATAGTGGATAACCCAGAGCGAACGGATCTTAGCTTCGATGTAGCAGACATCGAGAAAGCCATCACACCTAAAACTCGTGCCATCATGATCAATACCCCCTCAAATCCCTCTGGACGTATCATTCCACAGGAGAAGATTGAAGGCATTGCTAATTTGGCAAAAAAACACAACCTAGTGGTTATTTCTGACGAGGTTTACAAGTGCCTGATTTACGACAATGTCCCATTTCAAAGCATTGTTGCCATAGACGGTATGCGCGAGCGCACAATCCTTGTCAATTCTCTTTCCAAAGAGTTTTGCATGACAGGCTATCGTATCGGCTATGTATTGGCTCCCGAGGAGATCATAGCAGCCATGACTAAGCTTCAGGAGAATGTCTGCGCCTGCGCCCCTCTTCCTTCACAATATGCAGCCATCAAGGCTCTTGGCAACGAGGAAGACTATTCAAAGGATATGGTGGCTATCTTTACTGAACGGAGGAATATACTATACGAGGGGCTGAGCAAAATAGACAAGTTCCATGTCAAAGCTCCTGATGCCACTTTCTATATGATGGTTGATATATCCAAGACAGGCATGGATTCCATTGACTTCTGCTATGCCCTGCTTCGTGGAGCCCATGTGGCAGCAGTGCCAGGTGTCACCTACGGTCAGTGTTGCAACCACTATATCCGCATCGCCTTTACTCTTGACATTGAGAAAATCAAGGAAGGTGTGAGTCGTATCACTGAATTTGTAAACACACTATAAATGATGAAGAGAGTATTAATGCTCGGTGGCAGCATCTATCAGACATACGCCATCAAGGCTGCGGTCAACATGGGATATTACGTCATTACATGCGACTATCTGCCCTCTAACCCTGGTCATCAGTTTGCTCACGAATATCACAATGTCAGCACTACTGATAAGGAAGCAGTTCTTGCTTTGGCAAAAGAACTGAAGGTTGACGGAGTAGTAGCATACGCAAGCGATCCAGCTGCTCCAACTGCTGCATACGTCAGTGAAAAACTTGGATTGCCAACCAGTCCATATAAATCAGTTGAGATACTAAGCAAGAAACATCTGTTTCGCCAATATCTCTCAGAGCACGGCTTCAACGTGCCAAAAGCAAAAAGCTACAAAACATTCGAAGAGGCTGAAAAAGACATAGATTCCTTCAAGCTGCCAGTGATGGTGAAGCCTGTTGACTCTTCAGGAAGTAAGGGAATCAACAAGATGACCGATAAAAGCCAACTAAAAGAGTATGTAGAAGATGCGTTGTCCTATTCGCGTGATAAGATATTCTTAATAGAGGAATTTATCGTAAAGAATGGCCCACAGATTTCGGGTGATGCCTTCTCAGTAGATGGCAAACTGGTATTCCATTGTCTGGGCAATGAATTTTATAGTACCAAGGTGGACAAGGACTTTGCTCCCCTTGGTGAATGTTGGCCAACGGTGATGCCTCAGCATGTAATAGACACTTTGGCGGATGACTTGCAACGACTGATTTCAAGTCTTGGTATGAAGTCAAATGCCTATAACGTTGAGGCTATTTATGGTGAAGACGGCAAGGTGTATATCCTGGAGTTGGGCGCCCGTAGTGGTGGTAGCCTGATTCCTCAAATCACAGCTCTTGCTACAGGTGTTGATATGGTGCCATACGTCATCAAGGCAGCGCTTGGTGAAGACTGTTCCAACCTAAAGATGGCTCCTGTCAAAGGATTTTGGAGCAACTACATGGCTCATGCCAACAATACAGGTCATTATGCAGGCATTGAGTATGACAAAGATTTCAAGAAGAAAAACCTCGTAGATTTCGTAACCGACATCAAGCTTGGAGACCCTGTTCACAAATACCGTGACGCACAGGACTGCGTAGGTGAACTATTGCTCAAATATGATAATGCCGAACAGATGAACAATATTATTGAGAACATGGATAAATATGTTCAAATCAAGGTGAATTAGTAATGAAAATTGCGATTGAACATCTTAATCTTGACGAATTGAAATCATTTCTGCGTGAGCAGGCTGAAGATGCCTTTCCTGACTTGAAAGATGCAGCTCGTTTGAATATGCTTGCAGAGAAATGGCATACTTATGCGGAGTTTTGCACGTGTCGCGAAGACAGTGGTCGTTTGGTTGGAATGATAGCGTTTTATGCTAATCGACCAGAAAGTAGTATTGTTTATTTACCACACATCTATGTGTCTCCACAATGCCGTTGCAAGGGCGTTTTCAAACAAATGCTTCATGTTGTAGAATGTAATGCAAAGAAGAATGGATTTTTTAAAATGAAGCTTGAAGTACAAAGAGACAACCTTAATGCATTTCGGACCTATGAAAGACTAGGATTTATCATTTCATGTGACGATAATAGCAAATCGTTGTTTTTAATGAAATCATTGTAACCAAGTATTATTGAAGCTAACAAAACAAAATGGGAAAAAGAATTTTGTTTTTGGATTACGCCCGTACAATTGCTCTTTTCTTGGTTGTTTTTACACATCTGTATTCTGTTGACTCAAAAGAAAGATTATACATCTATGCTTTCCACATGCCATTTTTCTTTTTAGTTAGTGGAATGCTGCATAAAGAGACTGAGTTTAGAAATCTCATTAAGAAAATGAGTAAAAGGATGCTCGTTCCATTCTGTTTTTTTCTAATTTGTGGTTACCTTTACTTCGTTATTTCATCTTATAGTTTGTCTGAAGACATACTTTTACAAAGCATTAAAGGTATCATCTTTGGAAAACCAATTAAAGCTAATGATATTTTATGGTTTTTGTTGGTTATGTTTAATGTTCGGATTTTGGGAAATAGTATTATAAAAAGGCCTCTATTATCATTACCTATTTTTTTCATAGCATTTATCATCACTTTTTTGTTTCATTTGAATCATTTTTATATTGGAACAACGTTAATGGCTTTACCATTTTATCTTATAGGTAATTATGCAAAAGGATATTTATTTAAATTTGCTAAATGGCGTTTTAGTCCAATCATGGCATTTTTATTATTATTGCTTTCAATTATTATCAGTATTATAAATGGTAGAGTTTCAATGTCAGGCTTCGTTTATGGACATGCATCTACTCCATTTTTAAGTATAGCCTTATTCTATATCAATGGATTTGTTGGCAGTTTATTTCTAATGAGCATGGGGAGGATTTGTAGTGAGCAAACATGGATGTCGCTACCTGCTAAATGTGCAATCAGTATCGTGGGACTACAATTCATTCCTCTAACTATTTGGCATAAGCTGATAGGCTTAAATCAGAATTATATTCTCTGTACAGCGTACACAATTTTAATTATGGTAGGTTGTGTGTGTTTCCATTTATTTATTGAAAAAAAAGCAAATTGGATTCTTGGTGGCAAGTTAAGTTGATATTAAAATAATAAATAATTAATAAAAATGACTGAAAGTGAAAGAATCATTGAACAGGGAATCTTACCTAAATCGTTCTTCAAGGAAGAAGAAAAATGTGGATTTCTTGTCACAGAAAAAAGAAAAAAAATCTGGGCAATTGAGTTGGATATCTATCTAAAGTTTGTAGAGGTATGCAACAAACATCACTTAAAGTTTTGGTGTGATGGTGGTACATTATTAGGAGCTGTACGTCACAATGGTTTCATACCATGGGATGATGACCTTGATGTTATTATGCCTCGAAAAGATTATAACAAATTGATGGAGGTTGGACCAATGGAATTCTCGAATCCTTATTTTTTACAAAACCCTCACACTGACCCAGGCTTTGGTTTCTCTTATGCAAAACTTAGGAACAGCAATACATCTTGTATTTCTAAGTGGTTTGCAAAAGGAGGCTTTAATCAAGGGATCCATATTGATATTTTTCCACTTGATTATGTCAATTTGGATGAATTTGAAAAAGAAAAAGCACAAATAATTGAATGTATTATGAAGAATTCTTCGTATATGCGAAGAAACTCTGTTGAATTATTGGAAGGAAAAAGACTGGAGAATTTCCTGAAATACCAAACAGATAATCCTGTTAAGGAATATGATAAAATGCACAGAATTGCATCTAATCCATCCTATATAGGTTCTGAGTATGTCGCAAATTGTGTAGTTACAACATTAAAGTCAAGTGCTCAAATCTGGAAAGCGTCATGGTTTGATAAAACAATTATGCATCAATTTGAAACAATAGAAATACCAATGCCATACAAAATAGACGAACGACTGAAGGCCCAATATGGAAACTATATGGAATTTCCTCCAGTAGAACAGCGTGGTAACTGGCACCCAGATATTTATTGGAATCCTGACGAACCTTATACTAATTATATATGAATATAGCATTATTGATTGCAGGCGGTTCTGGTAATCGTATGGGGCAAGACATCCCAAAACAATTTATGCATTTGGATGGTGCTCCTATCATTATCCATACTATGCAGTGTTTCCAACAACATCCTGACATAGGAGCTATAGCTGTGGTGTGTCTTAAGGGGTGGGAAACCGTACTTCAGAGTTATGCCAATCAGTTTAATATTACAAAACTGAAATGGATTTTCGAGGGTGGTAAAAGTGGATTTGACTCGATTCACAATGGTATATACGGATTGAAAGATGTCGGGTGCGATGGCGATGATCTAGTGCTGATTCATGATTCCGTTCGCCCTCTCTTGTCGCAGGACATCATTTCATCAAACATTGCCACATGCAAAGCTTATGGCTATGCTATTACTGGCATTAAATGTCGAGAGGCCATTTTGGAAAGCTATGATGGCTTTACAACAAGGACTAGCATCCCTCGCGACACATTAATACGCACTCAAACCCCTCAAACTTTCCAACTTAAGAATATTATCAATGCACATGAACTTGCCAAGACCAAAGGTATAACTGATTCAGTTGCAAGTTGTACACTTATAGCTGAGTTGAATGAGGATATTGAAATGCACATTGTTCCTGGCTCTGAAAAAAACATCAAGATAACGACAATAGAAGACCTTGAGATTTTAAAAGCTTTGATGCATACATCAAAAGAATCATGGGTGAAATGAACTCATATAAAGAGGATATCCAGAAAATTCTCCAAGAAAAGTTGCCTTGGGAAATACTAAGTGGGTGCAACGTTTTAGTGACTGGGGCAACAGGACTTATTGGAGGTTGCTTAGTGGATATTTTAATGATGAATCCTATAAAAGATTATGTGGTCTTTGCTTCTGGACGAAACATGGAGAGAGGAAAGATTCGTTTTAAGGATTATATTCAAGATAGCGACTTTCATTTAATAAAATATGATGTACTAGAACCATTAGTAAGTGATGTAAACTTTGACTACATCATCCATGCAGCGAGTAATGGTAGTCCAAACTTTTTTGCACAGAAGCCTGTAGAGGTGATGAAATCAAATATTCAAGGAGTATGTAATCTGATCGAATATGGTTTGACTCATGGAATGAAACGTATGCTTTATGTATCCTCTGGTGAAGTATATGGTGAAGGAGATGGTCGTGTGTTTACAGAAGACTATAGCGGCTATGTAAACCCAACTTTACCCCGCTCTTGTTATCCTTCAAGTAAACGGGCAGCAGAGACTCTCTGTGCCAGCTATGCCGTAGAATATGGTGCTGATGTGGTGATTGCTAGACCCTGTCACATTTATGGTCCTTATTTCACAGAACAGGATAATCGTGTTTATGCACAGTTTATTCGAAATGTTGTAAGAAACGAGGACATTGTAATGAAAAGTACAGGTGAACAATTCCGTTCATGGTGTTATGTCGTAGATTGTGCATCAGCATTACTATACATTTTGCTAAAAGGTGAAAGGGGACAAGCATATAATATAGCTGATGAATCATCTATTATATCCATCAAGGAACTGGCAGAGATAGTAGCGGAGATAGGAAACAAAAAAGTGATAATGGATGTTCCAACGGATGTTGAGAGAAAAGGATTTAATGTAGTCACGAAATCCGTCTTTTCTACAACAAAAATAAGAAGTTTAGGTTGGAAAACTTTACCTCAGTCGATGAAAACAAAAATGGAATCAATAATCACCATACAACAAATATGAATAAACTGAAACTTGAATTTCCAGAGCATTTTTTTGAAGGAGAAGAACGATGTGGTTATTATATCTCACCTGAAATGAAAAAAGTTTGGGCTGTCGAACTAGACTTGCTCAATGAGTTCATGAAGGTATGCGACAAATATGGAATTAAATACTATGCTGGGGGTGGAACCATGTTGGGAGCTGTTCGTCACAATGGCATGATTCCATGGGATGATGATATTGACATTTTTATGAAACGCTCAGAATATGAGAAATTTGTAAAGATAGCTCGGGCAGGAGAATTCAAAAAGCCCTATTTTTGGCAGGACCATTTGACGGATCCAAGTTATCTTGGGGGTCCTGGACGTCTGCAGAATAGTGAAACAACTGCAATTGCATATGGTGCTTTCAGAGAAAAAAACGGAACTATAACCGACCATTTGGGTATTTATTTAGATGTATTTCCATTGGACAACATTCCTGACGACAAGTTAAAACATGACACATGGTTAAAAAACATTTCTAAATTAGCTCGTCAGGCTTGGAATTTAAGAATGTTTAGACAACGGAATTTACTACAAGATAACAAAGAACTAGAATGGCTGGATTTCTGGTTCAATCTAACGGGAAGACCAAATCATTTGTTTGAGAAATACTATGAATTGTTGTCTGAGAATGCAAACGAAGATACTAAAAAATGTTGTATTTTCTCTTTCTATACTCGTAATATAGGACATTGGGTATATGATAATAAAGATTGGACAGGGAAGATTGAAATGTCCTTTGAGATGTTAAAAGTTCCAGTTCCCTTCAATTATGATAAAATCTTGACTGACACTTATGGTAATTGGCATCAATTAGTTAAAGGCACAAGCGTTCATGAAAAGATAGATATCGGTCTTTTCTTTGATACCGAACACCCTTACTCTTATTATGTTGATCCTGTAAAAGGCATCCGAAAAGAACTAATTGAACAGAATAACAGATGACATATCTTATACTTTTAGCTGGTGGCATTGGAAATCGTTTAGGTGCTGGCATTCCCAAACAGTTTGTGAATGTACTTGGTAAACCAGTGATTGCATACACTATGCAAAAATACCAAGAGCATCCAGAAATCGATGGCATTGAATTGGTATGTGTGGATGGATATCAGGATGAGCTCAGAAAGATAGCAGACAATCATCACATATCAAAAGTAATAAAAATCGTAAAAGGTGGCTCTGAATATGAACACTCCATCATGAATGGTGTTGAGGGTTTGAAAGGCATAGCCAAGCCTGATGATGTTGTTATCATCCATTGGGCAGCATCCCCCTTTGTGACCGATGAAATCATCTCTGACAACATACGTGTTTGCAAGGAAAAAGGAAATGCCATGAGTGCCTGTCCAGCGTACCTTCTTTATGGCTCCAATGATGGTGAACAATCAAAAAAGAACATTAATCGCGACACGATTAAAATTCTGGCTGCTCCACAAAGTTTCCTCTACAAAAATATTGTTGACATTTACAAAGAGGTAGAAAAACGGAACTTATTTGAAAGTGTTGAAGCTCACACAACTGCTTTCATGACAGCACTTGGCATTCCCATATATTTTTCGAAAGGAAGCCAGACCAACATTAAGATAACAACCAAGGAGGATCTGGATTTGTTTACGGGCTACGTTCTCGCTCAAAAGTATAAATCAGGAAAGATTAAGATTTGATTTTTAAATGGACAGTATTCAAACAACCGGAGGGGTTCTTCATCCTGAGGATATTCTATTTATCAATAATTGTATTTGTGAGGTATTCAATTGTGAACCTTCTCAAATAACGGATTTGAAACCTCTTCAGAAAGGGCTTTCCAACTCTGTCTTGTCTTTTAGATTTAACGGTGGGAAATATGTATTCCGCTATCCAGGTCTTGGTTCTGAGATTCTCATTGACCGAGGCAGAGAATCAATCGTCCAGAAGCAAATTGAAGATGCTGGGGTTGATACTTCGCTGGTGGCTATGAGTGTACGCTATGGTTGGCGGATTTCACATTTTGTGAAGAGCAGACCTTTCAATTATCATGATGTGAATGACATGGTAAGGGGAATCATTCAGTTGAGGAAACTTCATGCTATTCGTCCTAAAGTCAGATGGGAGTTCGACATTAAAGAAAAATGGGAGTCGATTCGAGACATGACGCCAGCAGATAAATATGGAGAGAATTTCAGCCAATTCCCTGAATTCAAAGACATTAAAGAGCGTATTTATCAGTTATATGAATTGGCGAAAAACGATGGTGTTAAGAAATGTCTGACTCATGGAGATTGTCGTGATGAGAATTTTCTGATTAATGACAGAGAGATTCATCTGATAGATTGGGAGTATGCCGGTTTTGGTGATCCCGGCTTTGACATAGGAACGTATGTTTGTGGTGGCGACCACTCTGAAGATGAGGTTGACAGAATTCTGTTCACTTATTTTGGAAGAAAACCAACTATCAAAGAAAAACGTCATTTCTATGCATACATAGCTATATCCGGATTCTTCTATATGCACTGGACAATGTACAAGGAATCACAAGGACAGACAATTGGTTATCTAAAACCACTTTGGTACCATTTTGCGAAGGAGTATAGCAAGAAGGCACTACCATTGTATAACGAATAAGAACGAGAACTCATGACATATATCATATTATCAGCAGGTAAGGGATTAAGGCTTCAGCCTCTTACACTAAATCATCCCAAGTCTTTATATAAGCTTGACAGCAATACTACAATACTGCAACGGTTGGTGAGAATGATACGCCGTTATGATTCAGAAGCGGAAATTGTAGTGGTTGTAGGTTATATGTACAATCAAATCGAACGAGAATTGGAAGATGACAACGTGGTCTTTGTTCACAATCCGTTTTACTCAGCAACCAGTTCAATGGGATCACTTTGGTTTGCCAAGGAGTATCTGCAACGTGAGAATGTTACAATCATAAACGGTGACATTGTTGCAAGTGATGCGCTGCTGGAGAAGGTTGTTTGCTTGCACACTGATTATCCGTATATTTTGCTTGATAGCACACATAAGGATGCGAATAAGTACAATGTGCAAGTTCAGGGAGAACTGGTCTGCATCATGAGTAAGAACCTTACTGAATACACTGGCAATTATGCCAGCATCACAAAACTAGACGCTGTTTCCTCACGCTTCCTGTATGAACAGCTTGTTCAGATGGTGAACGACGAAATGTACAACCTTTTCTACGAAGATGCCTTAGTACAGATGGTTTTTGAGAACAACTTTGAGCTCTACTATAAAGACATAAAAGACTATCAATGGACGGAGGTGGATTGCGCGGACGATTTACTGAAAGCACGTCAGATACAGCAAACAAGTATCATTGCAATTTAATCTAAATGGTAATGACCTTGGAGGAACATATTTTTCTTCCCCCCAAGAATTGTTAGCATTGGCACGCTTGTCATTTTTTACAGATCACTTATAAGACAATTATTTATGGATAATTCAGTTGAATTCAACGCCAATTATTTAGTATGTGTTAGATGTTCAACCTTTAATCATGCACCATTTATTGAAGACGCAATGAATGGTTTCTGCATACAGCAAACTAACTTTCCTTTTGTTTGTACTATTATTGACGATGCAAGTACAGACGAAGAGCAAGAGGTGATTCGCAATTATCTTCAGGAACACTTTGATTTAGAAGACAAGTCTGTTGTTAGAAATGAAGAGACAGAGGATTACATCTATTGTTATGCCCGCCATAAAACCAATCACTGTTGTTATTTTGCTGTTTATTTTTTGAAGTATAACCATTATAGCATCAAAAAGCCTAAAGCACCATATATTAAAGAGTGGAATCTTCCTATTAATTATATAGCGATTTGTGAGGGCGACGACTATTGGATAGACCCTTTGAAATTGCAAAAGCAAGTGGGGTTTATGGAATTGCATCCAAACTGCACAATGACTTGCTCTCGGACTAAACTTTTCTCTGAGAATCGGCAAAAATATTTTGGTGAAACATTTTGTTATGAAATAGATAGAGATGTTGACATTAAAGATGTAATCTATAGAACAGGTCTCTTCATTTCAACTCCATCAATTATTTTTAGATCAGTTCTAAGAAATAATTATCCAGAGTATTGTAGGAAATGTGCCGTTGGTGACTATCCATTGCAAATTTACGCTGCTTTACAAGGTAAAGTGAGGTATTTCAACGAGTCCTTGGCAGTCTATAGGACTGAAAATTCACAATCATGGATGGGAAAGCAGGATTGGCTCAGTGTTTCAGATGCAAGATTGAAAGTATTACAAAGCGAAGTAAACATGATGAAAGGCTTTGCAAATGATTATCCTCAATATAGAGATTTATTTGAGAATAAAATAGCAGAGTTCATTAACGAAGGTATTCCAACTTGGCGTTCAAGCAGAAAAGATAGAAAAAAATACATGGATTTTTTTGCTTCTGACATTAAGAATTATTCATGGCGTTGGAAAATCGATAAAATGATTAGGCTCACAAGAATTCCAAGACTCAGAAGATATTACGAAAGATATATTCTGAAAGATTTCAACTACCACAAAATATCATATTGATTTTTATGAAGAAAGTCATCACATACGGAACCTATGACCTTCTGCATCAAGGGCATATCAATCTGCTTAGACGTGCAAAGGCTTTGGGTGATTACCTGATTGTTGGTGTCACAAATGATAATTTTGATCGAGAACGAGGTAAACTGAATGTGAAGAACAACGTTCTTGAACGTGTGGAAGCAGTTCGTGCAACAGGTTTTGCTGACAAAATCATCATTGAGGATTATGTAGGACAGAAAATTGATGACATTCAGAAATATGATGTGGATATTTTCGCAATAGGTTCTGATTGGGATGGCCAATTCGACTATCTGAATGAATACTGTAAAGTCGTATATTTACCTCGTACGGAAGGAATTTCTTCAACAATGCTCAGAGAAGAAATCCAACAAGATATAAAAATAGGTGTCGTTGGATGTGGACGCATTGCGAAACGTTTCATCCCCGAAACAAAATTTGTTAGTGCAGCTATAATTGAATCACTTTACGACGTTCAACATTGCAAAGCTAATGAAATGGCAACGGAATTTAATGTAACACATGTTGCCAAAAGCTATCAAGAATTAATTGAAAGGGTAGATGCAGTCTATGTTGCTACTCCACATCTCAGCCATTATGAACTTACCAAAGAGGCATTAGAGAAGAAGAAACATGTGCTTTGCGAAACACCATTAGTGTTGAAAGGAGAGCAGGCGAGAGAACTGTATGAACTGGCTGAAAAAAAAGGTGTGATACTGCTTGAAGCAAACAAAACTGCGTACTCTCCAGCATTCAACCATCTGATTTCTATGGTAAAGAGTGGATTAATCGGTGAAATAGTAGATGTGGATGCCAGTGAATCAAAACTTTGGGGTGATAAATTCACACGAGAGCTTGACCCGGAACAAGCAGGAGGGTCTATGTATGAATTGGGTTCATACCCTTTACTACCTATCATCAAACTGATGGGGATAAACTATGAGACGGTTCAGTTATATTCTCGTTTGCAAAACAATGTGGATATCTATACAAAAGGTGTGATTCATTACCCAAAGGCTGTTTGTTCTTTTAAACTTGGATTGGGTGTGAAGACTGAGGGAAATTTGGTAATATCTGGTACAAAAGGTTATGCATACGTTCCATCCCCTTGGTGGTTGACAGATTACTATGAGTTCCGTTTTGAGGACCAAAACAAAAACAAGAAATTCTTCTACAAATGGGATGGAGAAGGTTTGAGATATGAAATACAGGAATTTATATCATGCATCGTTAATAAAAGATTTGGTTCTGCCAAACTAAGAAATAAAGAGAGCATTTGCATGGCTGATATTATGCAACAATTTGGGGAACGCAAAAATTTTATAGAAATATGAAAGAAATGACTTTAAAAGAGGTTCAACAGAAATGCCTTGAAATATTACAAGATGTACATCTTTTTTGTGAAGATCATCAAATAAAATATACATTACAAGGTGGTACATTAATAGGAGCCATACGACATAAGGGGTTTATTCCTTGGGATGATGACATCGACATTGCTATGCCAAGACTTGATTACCAGAGGTTTATTGAAGAATATGAATCAAAGAACGGTTTTCAAGTATATGCTAAAGAAAGAAAAAAGAACAACAATGAAGTTTACATTGCTTTCGCAAGAGTTTGTGATATGAATGAAACGAGCGTTGACACGTCTTTTATACCATGGTCCAATTATAAGACTGGAGTATGGATTGATATTTTTCCATTAGATGGTATTGAAGATTCTCTTGAAATCAGAAATAAGCATTCTGAATTAGTCTATAAAAAATGGCAAAGGACGTTGACATACCGTGATAAGATACGATCTATCAAACAGAATTCAAGCTTCATTGGAAAAATAAAACAAATCATTAAAAAGATCATATATTTCCCTATCACTGAAAAAGAACTGACAGACCATATAAAATTATGTAAGGAGGTACCTTATGGTACCACGCAACATTATTCAAACTTAGCTTTTGCCGGATATAAAACCAGAGAAGTTCATCGTACTGCCGTTCTGAATCATACGATATTGACACCATTTGAACAATCGAGTTTTTATATCATGGAAGGCTATGATGAGGCATTAACCGAAAAATATGGCGATTACATGAAAATGCCTCCTCTTTCAGAACAAAGTGGACGTGGTTCATTCAATAAATACTACTGGAAATAATTTCATTATTCATTTTTGAGCCAAGTAATTAATAATAACATTCTGATACTATAAGAATTATAATCATGAAGAGAATCTTAGTTGTGGGTGGAGCCAATGGAATAGGATTGTCTATCGTCACAACATTGTCAAAACAATCAACCACAGAAACTATCTATGTGGTAGATAAAGCCCCACTACAAGAACAATATAAAAATGAAAAAATCAAGTCTTTTATATTTGATTTAACAACAAACGATTATTCTTTTTTTGATCAATTCGCTGACATTGACTCCTTAATGATAACAGCTGGTTTCGGCAAGCTTGTATTGTTTAAAGATTTAGACGAATCTGTCATTGCACAATCGTTCAATGTGAACACCATACCTGTATTACGCTTAATTAAAAGGTTTTATGCCAAGTTGGAATCACAAGAGGATTTCTACTGCGGAGTCATGGTCAGCATATCTGGTTTTATGTCATCTCCTTTTTTCTCTGTCTATTCTGCAACAAAAGCAGCTCTAAAAATTTTCATTGAAAGTGTAAATGTTGAATTGACAAAGTCTGGAAGTAGCAATCGCATTTTAAATGTTTCTCCTGGCAATATTCAAGGTACTAATTTTAGTCAAGGAGAAACTGACTTAAATATTTTACGTCCTTTGACAAATGAAATTATTCAACATTTAGAGAACAAAGACGATTTGTTTATTCCACAATATGAAGAGGTATTCAAGCATGTTCTTCAACGTTATCATGATGATTTTAGGAAAGAAGGATTGCATAGCTATGATTATAAGTTGAAAAAACTTTCATCGCAATAGTTCATGCTGCCTTTTTATTATTTGAGCAGCACAATCAAGCTTTTTTATATGCTAAAAATTATTCTTTTCGTCAAAAAAAGACAAACGTTTGTTTGTAAATAACCATGATTAAAGTAATTACATACGGTACATACGATTTACTTCATTACGGTCACATCAGACTTTTAGAAAGAGCCAAAGCTCTTGGTGATTATTTGATTGTTGGAATCACGGCAGATAGCTTTGATCGAGCACGTGGTAAAATCAATGTTCAGCAATCATTGATAGAGCGAATTGAAGCAGTGAAAGCAACTGGTATTGCTGATGAAATCATTGTGGAAGAATATGAAGGACAGAAAATCGATGACATTAAAAGATACAACATAGATATATTCACTGTAGGCTCTGATTGGAAAGGCCATTTTGACTACCTCAATGAATTTTGCAAAGTCATTTACCTTGATAGGACACAAGGTATTTCAAGTTCTGAACTGAGAGCTGAAAAGAGAGAACTCAGAATGGGGTTAATTGGTGAGTCTATCATTCTAAACAAATTTGAGAGAGAAAGCAAATTTGTCAATGGTGTAAAAATTGTGGGAGTATGCATGCAAGATGATACAGACTTTTCTGAAAACATGCGAAATCTACCATTGGTCACCAATGATATCAATGAGTTGTTGGATGCAGTTGATGCTGTCTTTGTCATTTCCCACCCTACAAAACACTATCACCATATTCGCCAAGCTCTTGAAAAGGGGAAACATGTACTCTGTGAATCTCCAATAGTGATGACAATAGAAGAATGGAGTGAACTCAAAGAACTAGCTGAACAGAAAGGATGTGTTTTGATGGAATCAATTAAAACGGCATACTCCATGGCGTACAGTCGATTACTTCTACTATTAAAAGGTGGTGTTATTGGTAAAGTCGTATCTGTAGATGCCACTTGTACAAGCTTGTCGGAACTCATGATGAAAAAAGGACGTAACCTGACTGGCACATGGAATTCTATTTGTTCTTGGGGGCCCACAGCACTGCTTCCTATTCTTCAAATATTGGGAACTTATTATAATCAGATGCATATTTATTCTCACATGAAAGAGTCGGAAGATAATTTCGATTTATTTACAAAGATATCTTTTTCTTATCCACATGCAGTGGCATCTATTAAAGTTGGAATGGGTGTTAAATCTGAAGGAGAACTGATTATTTCTGGAACAGAAGGATACATATTTGTGCCTGCTCCCTGGTGGAAAACTGATTACTTTGAGGTGCGCTATGAAAACCCAGCTAACAACAAACGGTATTTCTATCAGTTAGAAGGCGAGGGAATCAGATACGAAATGGTATCTTTCCTTAAAACAATCGAAACACATAAAGATTTCTCATGTATTGAGACTCCAGTAACCAAAGAAATCGTAAAGATAATAGAGGATTACAACAAAAGGAAGAATTTCACGTTAATATAAACATGGCAAAGCAAACTATCTCTGGCGAAGAATTAAAAGAAATACAAATACAAATCTTACAAAGTATAACAGATTATTGCGAAAAAAACGATCTGCGATATTTTCTTGCATATGGCTCCCTGATAGGAGCTGTGCGACACAAGGGATTTATTCCATGGGATGATGATTTAGACATCATGATGCCAAGACCAGATTTTGAAAAATTCTGCGCACAATATAAAGACAATTATTATGAAATATTATCACCTCAAACAGATGACAAATGTTTCATAAATTTTGCTAAAGTTCACGATATTAGAACTCGATATCAAGAATCATATAGTAAAGAGAATAATTATGGCATTTTTGTCGACATATTTCCCATAGATGGATACATCGATAAAAAACAGATGTGGAAATGCTACATTCTTTACAAACTAATACAATATAAGACGTCTGTATGGAATCACTCCAATACACTCATCAAGAATCTTTTTTTATACATCATCAAGTTTTTTTTATTACCCATCAAAACAAAAACATTTGTTCATCAATTAATATCAGAATCTAAGAGATTAAAATACGAAGATGCTGAATATGTGTATTACTTTACAGAAAAATTTGCTCCTCTGAGAAAATCTATATTCGAAGAATACATATATGCAAATTTTGAAAATAAAAAATACAGAATACCAAAGGATTTTGATGAATTATTAAAAATTCAATATGGGGACTATATGAAACTACCTCCAGAAAAAGATAGAGTAAATGTTCATCAAGCAAAAATATGGTGGAAATAAAAAAATATGTAACATTTTATTAATGATGTCCAATCTTTAAAAAATGAAACAAATTTCTATACGACAACATAAAGCCAATTTAGTAAGTAAGTTTTTTACAGTCTTTTGGATTCTTTATATCCCAACATGTATTCTTTTTTATAGACGCTTACCCGACTATATTGATGAATTCATGTCACTGACCTTAATTTTATTTGCGCTTGCTAATTGGAAAATCAAGCGTAATAACACAAAAATTAAAAATGAATTAAAAGCATATATAGGTATTATGATTGCCTATGTTCTTTATTCATTTCTTGTAAAAATCAATATAACAGAAGCCATTTTTTATGATTTACAACAACAACTAAGACCATATTTGGTCTTCTATAGTACATATTTGTTAGCGCCAAAACTCAGCAAAAAACAATATAACAAAATTATTACAGTTGCACTTATAAGTAATATTTCATTTATTATTTTAATCTCCATAGGCATTAAAGTAGGAGATTTTGGTCTTTCCACACCTGTTATTGCTCAAGGTAGTT
>JAEEGL017104371.1_pt1 | contig 20403 bp, 21 predicted proteins | sample 9134231 | NCBI WGS metagenome assembly JAEEGL01 (sample SAMN16246548, study PRJNA631951) | gut metagenome | biome: gut microbiome; feature: rumen; material: fiber-attached | host: Bos | place: Iran: Karaj | collected 2018-10 | reverse complement strand
GTACGGCTTTTTCCGCGCCATAAACGGAACTGGCCAGGCCGAACGCTTCCCAGTTGGTAAAATGCCCGATGTGAATAATGCCTCCAGTACGTTGGTCGGTCTGAACTACTTTTTCGAAACCGATGATGCGACAATGCTTTTTAAATTCTTCCGGTTTCATATGGCTTAAATGGACAAATTCGGCCAAAATTGTTCCCATATTTTTCCAAGATTCCAAGGCAATAGTGTGTACTTCTTGGGCAGATTTTTCAGGAAACGCTTGCTGGATATCTTGTTGCATGCGCCGGAAACGGTTGGGCAAAAATACACGGGCCCCGCCCATCAAAGTGCGTGTAACGGAAATGGCTGTTTTATAGGGAAGGAGCAGCAACGCCCCGCATAGAAATTTGAGTGCCAGGTATTGAATGTAGTGAAGCGGTGTCTTTTTAAAACGCGTACTGGACATATTTTCATTATAGCAATTTTTTGTTGATAACCCTTTCGGAAATGGTAAAATATCCTAACACATACTCATAAGGGGTTTTATATGGATTGGTTGACGATAAAAGAAAAATTAGAAGGGAATATAGTAGGTCGTGGGTGTTTGTTGTTAGCTTCCAAGGGTTACGGAGCTGCCGGTGCTTTGCATCGTGCCGCCTACGCCAATGGGTGGAAAAGTAGCCAAACAATCAACTCTCGTGTGGTATGTATCGGAAATATTACGGCGGGGGGTACCGGAAAAACGACGGCTGTTTTGTTGGCGGCCACTACGCTTGCCCAAGCGGGAATCCGGGTGGCAATCGTTTCCCGCGGATACAAACGGCAGCAAAAATCGTCCGAACCGATCATTTTATTTGATAATCCGGATGTGGATTGGAGAGCCGCCGGGGATGAACCTTTTATGATGAGCCGTATTTTAAGCAGTTATAAGGTGCCGGTTGTCATTTCTTCCAACCGCGCTCAGGGGGCTACGGAGGCCTTGCGCCGTTTTAAAAGCCAATTGATTCTGTTAGATGACGGATTCCAGCACCACCATTTACAACGCGATGCCAACGTTGTGTTGGTAGATGCACAAAATCCGTTTGGCAACAAGCAATTGTTACCTTATGGGATTTTGCGTGAACCGCTCGAAGCATTGGAACGTGCCAATTTGGTGCTTTTAACTCATTGTGACCAAGTACATCCCCGTGTGTTGGAAAACATCAAAGACGAGATTCGCCTTTACAACGATCATATTGAGATTTTAGAAAGTGAACATAAACCGGAGTATTATATTGATATTTGTACCAATAAAAAGGTAGAACTTTCCGCGCTCAAAAAACCGTCGGCCTGTTTTTGTGCATTGGGCAACCCGGAGTCCTTTGAGAATACCTTGACGAATTTAGGGTTGGAACTAAAACAAAAATGGCGTTTTCCGGATCATCAACATTATACGGTGGAACATTTGCGTACGTTTGAAGATACGCGCGGAAATATGCCGTTGATTACCACTTTCAAAGATTTTGTGAAATTCCCGGATAATTGGCGAGAGATTCTAACACATGATGTCTATGTGTTATCGGTCAATTTGAAAATCCGCGGCGGGGAAAAGGAAATGGACAAATTTACCGATATTCTTTACCCTCAGTTTTCCAAACTGAAAGAGCAAGAGGGATTTTTTACGGCTCCAAGTGAATACTAACGTTTAAAAAAAACCGCACCGTGAGGTGCGGTTTTTAGTTTCTTTCCAAAAACCAAAGTTTGATGTGTTTTACAAACGTGTAAAATGCACTGAATACGGCCCATATAAATCCGCGAAATCCATCCAAGAATCCAAGCTGCAAAAAGTAGCGTTTGATAAAATCAAACGGAAGGCATAGCAGAGCGGGTATTAAGTGAAAACGTTTCCCGTTTTGATACATCGTTTTTGCCGCCAAAGTGGTATAATGATTACATTTTTGCAAATATGTTTCTATCGTATCATACGGATGATGTTCAAACACATTTTTTAACTGTCCCACTTTTCCCGTTACAGTTAATTTTTCGTGTACAAGGCCACCTGTAAATTTTGCGTTCTTTGTGCGCACCAAGCGTAATAACGCTTCTTTTTTCAATCCGCTGTGATGCATTTGTTTTTTCCAAAAATTATTCACACGGGTCAATCGGTAGCCGTCATATTGGTCAGAGCTAATGGCTTGTTTGATTTCGGCAGCAAGTTGCGGAGTTAGCGTTTCATCGGCATCCAAAGATAATGCCCAATTCCCGGATACTTTGGAAAGGGCAAAATTTTTCTGTTGGGTAAACCCTTCAAATTTGTGTTCAAAAACAATGGCTCCCAAGTCACGGCAGATAAGGGCCGTCTTGTCTTGGGAAAAAGAATCCACCACAATAATCTCATTGACAATATTACGTGCACTGAGAATACATTTGGCAATGTTCTTTTCTTCGTTTTTTGTAATCACAAAAAGTGAAAGCCGCGCGGTTTCATTCATGCGTTCATTGTAGCATTTATAAGCTTTTACGCCAAATATAAAAGGGGAAACCGCTGTAGCAGGGTTTGGGGACTACAGCGGTTATGGGTAAAATCAAATTGTTAAGGGTTACTTTCTATAAATACTATAGCGCATCTGGCGTAAAATAACCAGGGTCTTTAGACCTAGGCGAGAAGGACAAAAGTACCCAGGGAAAAAATAGGCCCTTTTTACCCTATTGCGGAGAAATAACAGTTGCATAAGTCGGAAATATTAGTTATAATAAATATAGATTTTACGTCACCGTAGCTCAGCTGGTTAGAGCGATTCTCTCATAAGGAATAGGTCGGTGGTTCGAGCCCACCCGGTGACAAGATTTCCCCTTCTTGATGAGGGGGTTTATTTTTTTTAGGAAAAAGTAGTGCAAAAAATCTAAAAATGTACTATCATAAAGGTACGGAGAAATTATGAAACGATCGCTCTTCCTTTTTTCCTTTTTGGCTGTGGCGGTTTGCCCAGTGTGGGCTTATTCTACTTGCGAGACACGGGTAGACAATAATCCGTGGGCCAGCACGCCGCAACGTGTTATGTATTGTTTAAATGAGGAAGATCCGTACGAAGTGCAACCGGTTCCTCCGCGTGTACTTTATACGGAAGTAATGTTGGAAGAAGAAAAACAAAAACCCGTCCAAACAAGAGTTTCCGATAACAACCCCTATTTTAGAATGGATCGCTATTCCGTTACGCGCGACTATGTGGGAACACCCAAATTCCCCGAGTTTCAAAACAATTTATTAAGTGAACAAGAAATATGGGCGGCAAACCATCCGTATCAATCGCAACCGCAACCTCAACAAGAGGTGGTGTACGCGGAGGAAACACAGTGGCAAGAGCCCGTTTCTTATCAAACTCAAACCACAACCACCACAACAAAAAAGAGAAAATCCGGCGTAAGAGAAACGCGTAAGGGTCTTTCTCGTCGTATGCAAAAAGCCCAGCGAAGAAATATGGCGAATGGAACCACGCAGGTGCAAGAAACGGTAGTTACCACAACCGTTACGGAACAGTATCCCGTAACCGATGTCTCTAATCCTTATGCTGTTCCGGTAGAGACGGATAACTTTTTGGAACAGGAGAACCTATCTGTGCCGGAAAATATCTAACGGGGAAAAGGTATGAATAAATTAGCAAACTATTTTAAACGGCCGTTTGAAGAGAAAGGGGTTATCGTCGCAACGTTTGATTTTATGTTGCGTGGCTTAACTGTTTTTGTGTGGATGTATTTGATGACGATTTTAATCCGCTTGGTGTGGGATTCGCTATTACTGGATTATAATCCTATGGCCAAGATGTGGTGGTTTTCTTATAGCTTTTTAATATTTTTTGGTGCTTCCTGGTTAGCGTATATTGTTTTGTTTGTGCGCAATTATTATATGGAAGAAGAGTAAGCGGTTCAAATTTTTAAACCCCGCCTCTATGGCGGGGTTTTTTATTTTAATTTTTTAAGAATCTGTTGAGCCAACGCACGGTCATTATGCAGTTGTGTTTTGAGTGCGTCCAGTGTTGTAAATTTTGTTTCATCCCGTAATTTCTCGATGAACCAAATTGTGATTTTCCGGCCATAAATACTTTTATGAAAATCAAAAATATGTACCTCTACAAGTGGCAATAATGTATGAAGTGTGTTCACGGTAGGACGGAATCCGATGTTGCAAAATCCACCGTAAAATTTTTTCCCGACACGTACTTTTACGGCAAATACGCCCAGCGGCAAAATTTTGTAAATACCGGTATCCAAGTTCGCCGTCGGAAATCCTAATTTCCTGCCCAAACGGTGCCCTTTAATAACCATACCGCTCAGTTCGTAGGGATGGCCCAGGAGTTGGGTAGCTAAGGGAACATTCCCCAAAGCCAATGTTTTTCGAATGAGCGAGGATGATATTTTTTGATGATCATTTTGGTAAAAATTTTCCACATGGAAGGGAATTTGTTCCCGCCGGCATTGTTCACGTAAGAAACTTACCGTTCCCTGGCGGTCCTTCCCAAAGGCAAAATCCGCTCCTACCACCATGGCTCCCATGTGGTAATTGGTTTTTAGTTGTTTCCAAAAGCGGGAAGGGTCGCAATCTCGGCACGCATTAAAATCCAACGGTAGTGTATTTACCCCATATTGTTTAAACAGTTGTTTTTTCTCCTGCGGAAGTGTTAATAGTGTCATTTCCGGATGATTCGAAAGTAATGTTTTGGGTGGGAACGGAAAATATAATACAAGCGGTTTTAACAAATAATGCGCCGCAATACTTTCCAACCGATTCAATAAATACCGGTGTCCGCTGTGCACTCCGTCAAAAGTTCCGATTGTGATGGCGTATTTTTGTTTCATAAAGGTTGTACCCTACGGTATAATTCTTCTCCGGTGCAAGTTTTTAGCAGTTGTCCGTCTAATGCGTTTTCCACCCGATATGGGCCCACCGCTACACGCCGTAAGGCAGTCAAGTGTCCGACCGTTCCCAATTTCTCAGCCAATAAAAATCCCATAGAGCGCACATAGGTACCGCAAGACCCTTGTAAGGTGAAAGTAATCTCATCGGGAGCATGGAAGCGTAAATCCTGCCAAGCTACTGTTACTTCATTGAATTTACGTTCCATCGGCACTCCTTTGCGTGCCAAGTCGTACATCCGTTCTCCGCGGATACGTTTGGCACTGTAAAAAGGAACGGGCTGGCGAACGGTCCCCGTCAATGTAGCAGCTGCCTGTTGTATTTGCGAAAGGGAAAGGGGGGGAACCGGGCTTGTATTTACCACTTCGCTGTAAGCATCCCAAGAAGCAGTTTCCTCTCCTAATTTTAAGGTACCTTGGTATATTTTTGAAAGTTTTAAGAAACGGTCTTGTTGTTGGGTCGCTTGTCGGCCGATAAGCAATACCAGTAAACCGGTTGCCATCGGATCTAACGTACCGCTGTGTCCGATTTTTTTGGTTGCCAGTACGTGCCGCACAATGGCGATAATATCGTGTGAAGAAAAATCAGCCGGTTTGTCGATTAACAGTAAGCCGCTTTGTTGCGGTTCATTGAATATCTTTGACGACATTTTGCACCACTTCGGCCAATGATTCAGCCACTTCGCTTACGGTTTGGCCGGTTACTTTGAATCCGGAAGCCCGTGCGTGACCGCCTCCGTTGAAAGTTTGTGCTATTTTGCTTACATCTACGCCGTTGCGGCTTCTCAAATTCACCGATACTTTATCCGGTTCTTCTTTAATCAGGGCCGACACTTCCACCCCGGGAATCATAGTGGGTTGGCTGACAATTCCTTGTGTTTGGGCGGGGGTTGCTCCCAATGCTTCAAAATCCCGCTTGGTCAAAATGATTTGACTGTATTTGTTATCAAACCGCATTTCCATTTTTTCAAAGGCACGGCCCAGTAATTTAAGTTCGATGTAAGATTTTGTGAAGTAAATGATTTGGTTAATAGTAGCGAGGTCTGCTCCCAATGCAACCAAAGCCGATGCTACCCGCAACGATTCTGCGGTTGTATTGGAATGTACAAAACGTCCCGTATCCGTCACTAACCCGGTATAGAGGCAAGTCGCTTCATCCGGAGTGGGCAAACAAACAGGATCTTCGGATTCTTCAAAAAGTTGGAAAATAATTTCAGCTGTACTGGACGCACCCGAATCAATATGATTGACGTCACCGTAGGCCTCACTGACTAAGTGATGGTCAATGTTGATAAGCGTTTTTGCATTTTTTAATACTGCTTGTAAATCACCGCCGCGGTTACGGTCCGAACATTCCAGCAGAATAACGGTGTCAAACGTATTGTTCGTCGGCAATACACCCACATGTACTTTGTCCAACCCGGGTAAAAATTTTAAATCGTTCCCTATGGCAGGTGCCGCATAGGCGTAAACTGTTTTTCCTAATCGTTCCAACAAAGAAGTAACCGCTAAGGTGCACCCCAAGGAGTCGCCATCCGGGTTTAAATGGCCTGCAATGAAAAAATTTTGCCCTTGGAGCAATGCCTGCCAAACAGCGCGTAGATTTTCTGTTCTATTCTCCATGTTCTTTTTCCTTGTCGATAATTTGGAAAATGGATTCCACTCGTGCGGCCTTTTCGGGCGTATCATCATATTCAAAGCTGAAAGAGGGAATTCTCTTCAGATGGAGTCGTCCGCGTAATTGCGCACCTATTTCTTTGCGCAGTAACGAAAGTGCCTGTTGCGTTTTTTTAAGATCTTCCGGACTGCCGAAAACGGAAAAGTAAACCTTAGCAGTAGCCAAATCTTTACTGATACGCACCGCTGTAATCGTGACAAATCCTCCAAAATCACCGTTGGCGGCCATTTTGGTAATCAGGGTATTGATTTCTTGCAAAAAAAGGGTTTCTAAACGTTTAATTCTATCTATCATAGGGTTATTATACCATTTTGATACTTTAAAAAATACTTGATTTTTAGAGGATATATAGCTATACTTTTATGAGCAGGATAGTTCCTGTTAAAAGGAGAATAGTTATGAATCGTAAAGGTTTTACGTTGATTGAGTTGTTAGTGGTTGTGCTCATTATTGGTATTTTAGCATCTGTTGCTTTACCTCAATATCAGAGAGCAGTAGAAAAATCCCGTGCTACGGAGATTCTTACTTTGTTTAACGGGTTAACCAAGGCCGAAACAATTTATAAACTTTCCGAAGGGGAGTTTACCGAATTACTTCCCAACCTGGACTTGCAGTTCCCCAATTTGTCTGCTTCCAACAGTTTTACGACGCAAAGTTTTGAAGTGGAAATTGTACAACCTACAGAGAGCAGTGCAACAAGAGATACTTTTCTGGTACGTGCAACACGGCGTACGGGTACCACTTATTATCTTTATTCCTCTATCGACAATGGTGGTGTAATTAAAAGTTGGTGCGGCGTTTCCGACGATCAAACGGAACCTACTACTTTAAGCGGGTCGGATGATGCTGTTGTGCTGTGTAAAAATATCAGCAACGGCGGAGCGAAAGGAGAAATTAACTAAGCTTGTTATTTTGTCTTATAAAAACCCCCGGATTTATGTCCGGGGGTTTTTAATGTGAAGGATAAACGCAGAATACTACATTTTAATTCTGCGAGTTACATTTTCCTTTTTAAAGCATTCAATGATATCGCCTTCGGCAACACCTTTGAATCCTTCGATTAGAATTCCGCATTCGTAACCTTTTTCCACTTCCTTTACGTCATCTTTGAAACGTTTGAGACCACCGATTTTTCCATGGCCTACTTCTTCGCCGTTGCGTTTGATGCGCACTTCATAGTTGCGGAAAATGGTTCCGGAATCTACCATAGAACCCGAGATAAGCCCCGAGCTCAATTTCATCACTTTTTTGATAGTGGCCGTTCCTACGACCGTTTCCACCACGTCCGGTTCCAATAAACCTTCCATAGCGGCCTTGATATCTTCCAAAAGTTCAAAGATAATTGTATAGTGACGGATTTCGATTCCTTCCCGTTCGGCTTCAGCTTGTGCTTTGTTTTCCGTATTTACGTGGAACCCAATCACAACCGCATTACTGGCTTTGGCAAGCAAGATGTCCGATTCGTTAATATTGCCCGGGGCGGAAAGAACAATATCCAGTTCTACTTCATCCGACGGAATACGTAACAAGGCATCTTTGATGGCTTCGATAGATCCTTGTACGTCTGCTTTTAAAATCAAACTGAGTTTTTTGACTTTGTTGCCTTGTTCATCCGCTTTTCCCAAGGCCATGAGTGACATTTGTTTGCGATGGGCCTGGGAATCTTCTTTTTGGGCTAATTTGCGTTTTTCGGCAGCGTAACGGGCTTCTTTTTCGCTCTCCATAATGTAGAGCGTATCACCGACTTGCGGCGGTTCCCCGTTGATTCCCAAAATTTCTGCGGGAACGCTAGGGCCGATTTTTTGATAGCGTTGGGAATTTTCGTCAATCAGCGCGCGGATGCGTCCGTAGTTGGTTCCTACGAGGAAAGGATCCCCTACTTTCATGGTTCCTTTTTGTACCAGTACGGTAGCAACGACGCCGCGCTTATTATCGCGTTTGCTTTCCAAAATAACGCCTACCCCTAAACGGTCTGGATTGGCTTTTAATTCCATCATTTCGGCTTGCAACGCAATCATTTCCAACAACTTATCAATATTGATATGTTTTTTAGCGGAAATCTCCACAAAAATTGTAGAGCCCTGCCATTCTTCCGGTACCAATCCGCGGGCTGCTAAATCTTGTTTGACACGGTCCGGATTCGCCCCGGGCAGGTCAATCTTGTTTACCGCCACAATAATGGGGGCTCCGGCAGCTTTGGCGTGTTCCATGGCTTCAATGGTCTGCGGCATGATTCCATCCGTGGCCGACACAACGAGTACCACAATATCCGTGGCCTGTGCCCCACGTGCGCGCATAGCGGTAAATGCTTCGTGACCAGGCGTATCTAAGAATGTCAGCACGCCGCGCGGCGTTTTAACGCGATACGCACCGATATGTTGTGTAATGGCACCGGCTTCTCCCGCCACCACGTTTGATTTGCGGATTGCATCCAACAAACTGGTCTTTCCGTGGTCAACGTGGCCCATAATGGTAATAACGGGGCTACGCGGTTTGAGAGAGGCAGGATCATCCTCTATTTGGATAACGGCCATGGCATCTTTATCGAGTTCTTCTTCGGCCATTTCTGCCGTAAAACCGCATTCGGATACAACGAGTTCAATCATGTCTTTTTCCATACGTTGATTGATCGTAGCGAAGATGCCCATGGTCATGAGTTTTTTAATGAAATCATTGATTTTGAAATTCATTTTTTCCGCCAATTCTTTGACGGTCGGTTGTCCCACAATGCGGATTTTTTTAGACGTATTTTGCTCTGCCGGTTTAGGAGTTTCCCCATGATGTTGTCCATGGCGCGGGGTTTGCGCGGCAGGTTGCGGTCGTTGAGGTTGTTGGGGGGGAACCTGTGGTTTGGGTTGAGAAATTGGCTGAGGTTTAGGTTGCTGTTGTACCGGAGCCGGTTTTGGCTGAGCCGCCGGTTGCGGTTTGGGCGCCACAGGAATTGCCACATGAACCGGTTGCGGTTTAGGCGTTGGCGTATCGGCGTGAACGGGCTTAGCCGGAGCTGTTGTGTGTGCCGGTTTATGGGCAACCGGAGCAGGTGTTTTAACATCCGTTTTTATTGTTTCTTTCGCGGTTGCTTTTTTGGTTGCTGTTTTTTTGGCAACCGGTTTCTCCGCCGTTGTTTTTTTAACGGGGGTTTTTTTAGTTGTTGTTTTTTTAGCGGCCGGCTTTTGCGCTGTAGTTTTTTTGGCAGGCGCTTTTTTGGCGGTCGTTGTTTTCTTCCCGGTTGCTTTTTTCTTCGCTGGGGCCTCTTCCGAATTAGTTGTTTTCTTGACTGTCATCGGCGGCCTCCTTTTTGGCGGCTAAATACTTCTTAGCACCTTCAATAATCTTAGCGGCAGTTTTTTCGCCGATTCCTTGCACGGTGCAAAGATGTTCCGGTTCCATTTCGGCAATTTTTTCAATGCTGGTAAATCCTGCTTTTTGTAAAATTTCCGCTGTTTTGGGACCAATTCCTTCTACATCTGCCAATTCGGATTGGATGGCATCGGTCACTTCTTTTCCTTCCTGTGCTTTTTGGCTTTCGCTTTTTACTTCCAAATTCCAACCCGTGAGACGAGAGGCCAACTTGATATTTTGCCAATCTTTACCGATGGCGATTGCCAATTGGTCATCCGGCACAATAATAGTAGCTTTCTTTTCCGTTAAGCTGTCTATTTTTACAAAATTTGCCTTGGCGGGAGAAATTGCATTCACTAGCAAGGTAGAAATATCCGGGGAGTATTGGATTAAATCAATTCTTTCTCCGGAAAGTTCGTTCATAATAGCCCGGATGCGAATACCGCGCATACCTACACATGTGCCGATAGGGTCAATTTTGCTGTCAATGCTGGAAACGAGCACTTTGGCACGAAATCCCGGGTCACGTTCTATTTTCTTAATCTCTACGATTCCTTCATTAATTTCCGGTACTTCTACTTTGAATAATTCTTCCAAAAATTTCCCGTTACCGCGTGATAAAATCACGTACGGCCCACGTTGTCCTTTGTCCATTTTAAAAGCGGCGGATTTGTAACGGGCCAAGGTTTGGTCTTCGCCGATGTTGGCCAAATCGTTTTGATTGAGCACTTTGGCGATAATCGCTTTTACGCGGGAACCGTTGCTGTAACGTTCGCGTTTGATTTGTTCGCAGTACGGCAAGATGGCTTCTACTTTGCCCAAATCCACGATAATATCTCTATCGGACATACGGCGCACAGACCCGGTAATCACTTCACCTTCACGCGGTTTGAATTCTTTATAAAAGTTATCGCGTTCAATGCCACGTACCTTTTGAATAAGTACCTGTTTGGCAATTTGTGCAGCAATACGTGAAAAATCTTTTACTTCCAACGTATGGGTTACAACATCGCCTGCTTTGGGGTTTTTTAAATGTTTTTTGGCATCTTCCACGCTGATTTCCGATTCCGGATTCATTACCATTTCCACTACGTTTAACGTTTGAAATGCTTTGATAGAACCGTTGGCCACATCGATGTTGGCGGTAATTTGGGCGGTTTTACCTAAATTTTTGCGCAAAGCGGAAACGAGCGCATCTTCAATTGTTTTTAAAATGTCTTCTCGTTTGATATTTTTCTCTCTTTCTAATCCTTCAAGAGCCAAAATAAAATCTTTTGCATTTCCTTCCATGTTATTTTCTCCTTACGATGTTAAAATTCAAGAACAGGGTCCAAATGGGCCTTCTTGATATTGTCATAATTAAATTTGTATTGGTTGGTGCCGTCATCAAGCACAAAATGATCCGCTGCGGCACTGGCAATAATACCGGTAAAAGAGCCACGTCCTTCCAACGGTAATTTTAATACCACTTTAACGCGTTCATTTATAAAACGTTTAAAGTGTTCGGGTTTTTTCAGCACACGCTGAATCCCGGGAGAAGAAACTTCCAAAATATACGCACCATCTATCAGATTCTCCATTTCTAAAATGGCATCGATTTTGTTGGTCAGTTCTCCGCAATCATCCAGGGTAATACCCCCTTTTTTATCTACAAAAAACTGCAAAACTTTCTTGTGACCTTGATTTTGGATTACCAGGTCCACCAATTCATACTGTTGGGCCTCTAAGGCCTTTGCAACGGTTTCTTCAATGGTTTTTGGGTCTCTCATAGTAACTCCTTGCCCTATTATACAAAGAGCGACTTGTCTTACCAAGTCGCTCTTATCAAAGAACACATATATTTTAGCAGTTTCCGGTTGGTTTGTCAATGTGAAGCCAAGGATACCAATTGTTCGACTGCCTGGGCCAAATCCCAACGTACGGCCTCTTTTTTAGCACGGGCCTTATATTCGCATTGGCCATCTGTCACCGTTCGGGAACTGATGACCAAACGGTGCGGCAGGCCGATAAGGTCCATATCCTTAAATTTAATACCCGGGCGTTCATCGCGGTCGTCCATTAATACGGAAATCCCTTTGGCCTCTAGTGCGGCGGAAATTTCGTCTGCGTGTTTTTTGACCTCCGGGTTGGTATCATAGTCAATGGCCACAAGCGCCACATCAAACGGAGCGAGGGGGGCGGGCCAAATAATACCGTTATCGTCGTGTGACTGTTCAATGGCCGCAGCCACTACGCGGGAAATACCAATACCGTAGCACCCCATAATCATAGGTTTAGCGGTTTGTTTTTCATCCAGGAAGGTCGCGTGCATAGCATCGGAATATTTGGTTCCCAATTTAAACACGTGTCCCGTTTCAATTCCTTTCTTAAATGTAAACGGTTTGCCGCAGCGGCCGCACAAATCGCCTTCCGATGCCATTTTTAAATCCGCATAGACATCTACCTTTATATCGCGTTGGGGCGTAACATTGATGGTATGCACGTCTTTTTTATTCCCGCCCGAAACACCGTTCACAATATTTTTAACGTAATTATCAGCATAAATCATGACGGACGGATTTTTTTCTTTAAGCCCTTGTGCACCGGCAAAGCCCACAAAAGATCCGGTTACTTGAGTATATATCTCTTCCGTGGCTTTTTCCAATTCGTTGCATTTAAGGAGGGCTTTGAATTTAAATTCATTAAGTTCATGATCCCCGCGCACAAGTGCCACGACCGGTTTTCCATCAGCGGTAAATACCAATAGTTTAATGATTTTATCTGTTGAAACGTTTAAGAGCTTTGCTACATCTTCCACCGTGTATACTTTGGGTGTATCGCGGTCTTCCATAGGTTTCAAATCAGCAGGATTTAAGGGAACTCCTTCCGGTTTTTTCACCTCGGCTTTTTCCGTATTGGCTGCATAACCACAGGCCGAACAGTTTGCGATAGTATCTTCACCGGTATCGGCCAACACCATAAACTCGTGCGAAAAATTCCCGCCGATAGAACCGGTATCGGCCTCTACTGCGGTAAATTCAAAGCCGCACCGTTTGAAAATGCGTTGGTAGGCATCATACATTTTTTGATACCATTCATTGGCTTGTTCATCGGTCGCAGCAAAAGAGTAAGCATCCTTCATATAAAATTCGCGTGCGCGCATGACACCAAAGCGGGGACGGATTTCATCCCGGAATTTCGTCCCGAATTGATACAAACAAACGGGAAGTTGTTTGTAAGAAGAGGTATCTTTACGCACTAAATCGGTGATGACTTCTTCGGCGGTGGGGGCAATACAAAAATCGGCCTCTTTGCGGTCTTTAAAGCGCAAAAGTTCTTTGCCGTAGAACGTCCAGCGGCCGCTTTCTTCCCATAATTCTTTGGGTTGTACAACGGGTAGCCATACTTCGCACGCGCCGGCTTTATCCATTTCCTCGCGTACAATATTTTCTACTTTTTTAAGAACGCGCAAACCAAGCGGTAACCATTCATATAGACCGCTGGCCAATTTGCGGATGAGCCCCGCGCGAATCATCAGTTTAGCCGATAAGGTATCGGCATCTTTCGGTGCATCTTTTAACGTCGGTATATAATAGTTAGATAATTTCATAATAACGTCCTTATTTTATGTTAGGATTTCCTTGGAAATCAGTTCTGTTAGGGCAAGTCTGTTCATTTTGTGCAGGGTGTGTGCGATAATAACGTACCATTTGAACATATATATAATTGCATCCATCCGAAATATTATTGTAATAAATGTGATCTATAATGCCTTTTTTATCAACATGAGCATTCACAGTACAAGTGGTTCGTTGTACATTTTCCGGATAACGGGTAGTGGTAACACCCCATTCAAAATATTTTTCTCCATCAACAGTTCTTTCCCCCATAGGAAGGCCCATCGTTTCAAAAGCAAATTCTTTTGTACACCCTTCCAATCCTTTAATAATTTTTTCTGCGGAATTAGGTATGTTAGAACGTTGATATGTGTATTGTTCTATGGTTTCATCTTGCTTTTGCGTAGTTATACACGCTCCCAACAATGCGGCTCCTACAACAATAAAAATTCCTTTTTTCATTTCACTTTCTCCCAAGTTTTTATCTTTTCGGTCAAAAAATCTACCCATTTTTCTTGTGGTAATTTGAACATTGTTTTGCCATGTTCAAAATATAATCCTTCACCTTTGCCGCCGGCGATACCAAAATCGGCATCTCTGGCTTCGCCGGGGCCGTTGACAATACATCCCATCACGGCAATTTTGAGCCCGGTTGCTTTTTCGCGCAAGGCCTTATCATTATAAATCTTTTCTTCCAACGCGTGAACCGTGCCTGTTACGTCCACTTGCGTTCGTCCGCAGGTCGGGCATGAAATCAAATTCGGCCCATATTCGCGTAGCCCAAGCGCTTTTAAAATCTCATACGCACAGCGCACTTGCATGCGCGGATCTTCGGTAAGCGATACACGAATGGTTGCACCGATTCCTTTTTGCAAAAGTGTTCCCAAAGCCACGCTGCTTTTTACTGTACCGCTTAAAAAACTGCCGGCTTCCGTTAGCCCGATGTGCAGCGGAATATCGGTTTGTTTGGCAAACAGTTCGTTGGCCAGTACGGTGCGGCGGAAATTGTCCGATTTCAACGAAACCAACACATTTTTGAAATTTAATTGTTCTAAAATATTGGCTTGTTCGAGGGCCTCGTTTACCATGACTTCGGCCCATTTTTCATCGGAAAGTTCCATTTTCCCTTCTACACTTTTCAAATATTTTACACTGCCTGCGTTGACGCCGATACGAATAGCCACCCCATTGTCTTTGGCGGCTTGTACCACGGCTTTTGTGTTTTCCACGGCGCCAATGTTGCCGGGGTTAATGCGCACTTTATCCACGCCTTGTTTGATGGCTTCCAGTGCTAATTTATAATCAAAATGGATATCCGCCACCAGGGGGGAATGAATACGTTTTTTTATTTCTCCGAGGGCCTGCGCGGCTTGCATATCGGGAACGGCTACACGGTTAATTTCGCACCCGGCTTCTTCCAATGCACAAATTTGGTCAGCGGTTTTTACGGCATCGCGTGTGTCGGTGTTACACATGCTTTGTACACGTACCGGATGGCCGGTACCTAGTACAAAATTTCCTATTTTTACTTCTCTACTCTTGTACATTTTCCGCCTCCGCGGGTTGTGGCTCAACCGTTTGCTCCACCGTGGTTTTCGGTTTGAAGAAAATACGTTTAATATCGGAATACGACGCATACACGAATAGTAAAATCAGTAAGTACAACCCGATGTTGACCGCCATATTGAGTGTTTTTTCCGTCGGTAATTTATGGGTAATTCCTTCCCACAAATACACCATTGCGTAACCTCCGTCCAATATCGGAATGGGGAACAAGTTAAACATCCCTACCGCCACGGAAAGCATGGCAATCAAAAATACAAAATCCAAAAGCCCGCGATGAACGGATTGGTGGATAATATTTACGATACCGATAGGTCCGGCCAAATCAGGTGCTTTTTTCTGTGAGAAACTTTTTCCCAAAGATTGAAGGGAGTATTTTGTCCAATAGTAGCATTGGTAAAACCCGTAACCGATGGCCACAAAGGCGGACACTTTGTGATATTCCGGTAACACGGTAATACCTAACACTTTAGGAGAAGAGGGGTTAAAATCTTCTTCTTTTACCGTGGCGGACAGAGTTTCTTCTCCGCGTTTGTACGTTAATTGTAAATCTCCCTCGCGTTGTGTCAACAACTCCGTTAATTCTTGCCAATTGGCAACCGGTGTTGCGTTCACGGAAGTAATGACATCCCCTTCTTTTAGGTCAATTTCCGCAGCCGGGTAATGCTCGGCAATAGAACCTACGACGGGAGCCATTTTAATTGGGTCGTTTTCCGGCATCCCTTTAATAAAAATCAGCACGCTGAAAATAAGCGCAGCCAGTAAGTAGTTAAACAACGCACCGTTTATAACCATGAAAAACTTTGCATACCACGGCTTTGCGGCAAATTCATACGGTTGGGGCGGTTGCGTAGCTCCTTCCGGGTGGAACATCGGACCGGCCGGTTCCACAAATCCGCCGAAAGGAATAGCACGGAGTTGATAATCGGTATCTCCGGCTTTCTTGTGCCACAATACTTTTCCAAACCCAAACGAAAATTCTTTCACACGGATTCCGGTCAAGCGGCATGCCACGTAATGCCCGAATTCATGTACGATTACAATAGGGCTTAATACAACAAGTACAGCAATAATGGACAATAACATGTGATTCTCCTAGAGAACGGCTTTTTTATACGATTTGTCTTTCAAACAAGCCAGGGTTCTTTCGCGCGCCCATTGGTCGGCTTCCAGTGCTTGGTTTAAAGAGGCATCCCCCTTTGTTTGGGGTGCGGTTTTTAAAACGGTATAAACTACTTTAGCAATATCCGTAAATTTGATTTTTTCCTTTAAGAATGCATCTACTGCCAATTCATCGGCCGCACTCAAAACGGCAGGCATAACTCCTCTGGCTCGGGCAGCCGCAAAGGCAAGTGCCAAACAGGGGAAACGTTCCAAGTCCGGCTCCAAAAAATCCAATCGTGCCGTTTCAAATAAATTTAATTTTTTGACGGGACTTTCTGCCCGCAGCGGGTAAGTAATGGCATATTGAATCGGTACGCGCATATCGGGTTCGCCCATTTGTGCCAAAATGGCCCCGTCATTAAATTCCACAGCCGAGTGGACAATGGATTGCGGATGAATCACAATTTGTACTTTTTCTTCCGGTACATTAAAGAGATTCATAATTTCAATGGATTCAAACCCTTTGTTCATTAAAGTAGCAGAATCGACCGTAATTTTTTTACCCATACTCCAACGCGGATGATTTAATGCTTCCCCGGGAGTAACGGTGGAAAGGGCCCCTTTTCGTTTGGCAAACGGTCCTCCGGAAGCGGTAAGAAAAATTTTTGAAATATCTTGCGCTATTTCGTGATAAGTATGTTCATTGGCCATGCCTGCCAAACATTGAAAAATGGCGGAAGGTTCGCTGTCTACCGGTAAAATAGCGGCTTGCCAACGTTCACATTCTTTCATGAGTGTTTTTCCGGCCATGACCATCGGTTCTTTGTTGGCCAGGGCAATGGTTTTGCCGGCTTTGATAGCGCTGACTAACGGTTGAAACCCTACGGCTCCCACCAATCCGTTGATAATCAAATCGGCAGAAGGCAAAGAAGCCATAAACATCAAACTGTCAATTTCCGGCGGTAGCAGGCGCGTTCCTTCCGGCATTTGGTCTTTGATTTTTTCGTAGCTTTCGGGGTTTAGCACAGCGGCAAAGCGCGGTTTAAAAGAATGAATTTGTTTTAATAATAATTCGGTATTATTATTGGCAGACAAGCCGATTACCTTGTAATTGGGGCCTAACCGGGCAATTACGTCCAACGAAGAAGTTCCGATAGAACCGGTAGAACCTAAAATAACAATATTTTTCATAAGGACACTTTAAATGTATAAATAATCACGTAATAAAAAATGGGGGCCAACAGTAAGTATGAATCAAAACGGTCCAAAAAACCACCGTGCCCGGGGAGCAAATTGGAAGAATCTTTTACGCCGGTGGAGCGTTTTAATATAGATTCGGCCAAATCAGATACTTGTCCAATTACCGCAATAAGTAATCCTATCCAAATAGCTTGTTTGACGGAGAAGAATGAAGATAGGAACAAATGGCGCATTAACAAAGCTCCGCCCACCGCCAACAACGTTCCGCCGATAGCACCTTCCCACGTTTTTTTCGGGCTGACTTCTTTGTTAAGTTTATGTTTCCCGAAAAAACGGCCGGAAAAATAGGCGCCGGTATCGCTAATCCAAACGGTGATAATCATAAATAGCGTTAAATATTCCCCGTACTGCACAATATCCCGCAAATTGATCATATGCGCCAACGACCACGGAATCAGAAACACACCTAAAAAAGTATTGGAAACACGCTCCCAGGAACGTTTAGGGGTAACCACTTCAAAAAACAATATGCCTGCCAGTACAACGCTAATGATGAACGGATAAAAGTGATTCGTCAGCGTAAGTCCTTCAATAGAGGTTCTTCCCAGAATGGCAGCAACTGCCAAAAGGAGACCGAAAATCATTAAAGAAATCGTGTTTACCGGTTTTTTCCCGGCGATCAACACCAAGCTATATTCATACAAGCACAAAAGTATAACACAGCCGATAAAAGCCATATAGATAATACCGCCGAAGTGAATGGCGGCTAAAATGGCAGGAATCCCTACCAAAGCAGTAATAATACGTGGTAATAGCATATAAGTTTATTTTACTATATTTCGCGCGCGTACGGTCATTATTTTCGGCGGGCTAACATGGCCTGTGTTTTGGGGGAAGTAAGTTCCCACAAGGCATTTTTGGCCACCCATACGGCGGTACGGTTTTCCGGATACAGGTCTAAGATATCGCGGGCACATTGCAGTGCGTAAGGGGTAAGACGTTGGTTTTTTTTGCCGATATTGCGCAAGGCCCAGTTGACGGCTTTGTAGACCATCGGGTGAGGATCGCAAGAGTGATTTTTAATCAGCGGCAACATTTTGATAAGATCTTCATTTTTTGTTTTGGCGCGCGGCATCGCCAAACAGGCGATTATGGCAAACCCGGCCCGGCGGACAAATTCACCCTCCCGTTTTATCCACCGTTCAGCCAATTTAAAGGGACTTTTTACTTTTGAAAACAAATTCAAACAACACATATCGCAAATATCCCAAGAGTTAAATTCTTTGACCCAAGTATCCGAATCCGCAAGTGTCATTTGTGCCGGGTCGGCCAATAAGGAAGCCATAATACGTGCCTCGTGGATATTACTTTTCCAAAGTTCCTCGGCTAGGTCGTGGTCCGGGCACGGCAATCCTTTTACCAGCAAACGCAAGGTAGTTACAGGTGTTCCCAGGGCGTAGTCGGTATTAATGCCAAAACGCTCCTTCATTTGTTTTTTAAAAGAGGGGGAAGAAAACCGTTCGATACGGGCCAAAAGTTCCTTTGCGCGGGAGCGGACAATGGGGGAAGTCATACGCCTCCAAAACGGCGCGTACGTTGGCAATACTCCGTAACGGCTTTTTGTAGTTCCGTTTCGTCAAAGTCAGGCCACAAAACGGGGGTAAAATAAAACTCGCTGTATGCACTTTGCCACAGCAAAAAATTGGAAAGGCGTTCTTCACCGGAGGTGCGGATAATGAGTTCCGGGTCCGGTAACTCCGGTTGGTAAAGGTGTGCGGATATATCTTGCGATGAAATGTTTGTTTTTCCTTCAGCCAACAAAAGGTTGACTGCATGCGTGATTTCCTGGCGAGCCCCATAGTTAAGTGCCAAATTGACGGTAAGCCCGGTATTTCCGGCGGTTGCTTTTACGGTACGGTCGATTTTTTCAAGGATAGAAGGGGGAAGTCCTTCCCGGGATCCGCTTACCCATAAACGCATATTTTGTTGGATGGCTTGCTGCGAATAATTGTCCAACACGTGGGAGAGCAACGTCATTAGTCCGTCTATTTCTTCTTTCGGGCGGGACCAATTTTCGGTTGAAAAGGCATAAAGCGTAATAAACTTAATTCCCATCTTTTGGGCGCCTTTTAACGTGCGTTCCACGGCTTTTGCACCCTCTCTATGTCCGGCCAGTCGTGGCAAATGGCGGCTTTTGGCCCAGCGGCCGTTGCCGTCCATGATAATAGCGATATGTGTGGGAATTTGATTTTGCTGCATATAGATATTTTACCTTTTTAGAATTGATTTGGATAGCAAGAAGATTGGGCTGAATTAATTACATTATAAAAATACCCCTTCACAGGGGTATTTTTTAGATTTCTGTGGGGAGTAAATTTATTTTTTGTAATAATATCTGCCAAAGAAATTTTTATATGCCTTAGCTATTTGATCCGGTGTATATGCATTGGGGGCAATGGCCTCTTTTGCGTTGTAAATATTAATCCAGTCCGAAACACGTTCTTTGACAATATCCCCTTCGCCTACTTCAAATTCGGCCTCTCCTTCAAAGTGGACGTGCAAGATTCCGTCCTGTTCTCTCAGGGTTGTTCCGTCACCGCTGATTCCCAATTCGTGATCTCCCATGCGTATTTTCCAACCGTCTTCCAATAAAGCGTCAAACAATTCTTCCACTTCTTCGGATGTTACTCCCGGTTGCAAATTAATCCCCTCTAGTACATTATTCTCTGTTTTGCTCCACACCAAATCAATGTGTTCTACTGGAGGGAGCATCTCTTCATCATAAACATATCGTCCTTTGTATTCCGTTACTGTGTAAAAATCTCCGCTGCGCAGGTGCCGGGGGTTTTTGCCGCCATATAGCATACGCACGAAACTGCCGTCTTCCTGCGGACCCAATTTGGTTTGGTAAAACAGGTCTATAATATCCCACACAGGATGATCTTCCGGCAATATGTTTACTCCTTTTACGTAATTTTCCACCAACATTAAGGCATCATTTCCCTGGGCGGTAAGATTAAGATATTTACTATTCTCATATACCCACTGATG
>JAEEGL016747315.1_pt1 | contig 20403 bp, 11 predicted proteins | sample 9134231 | NCBI WGS metagenome assembly JAEEGL01 (sample SAMN16246548, study PRJNA631951) | gut metagenome | biome: gut microbiome; feature: rumen; material: fiber-attached | host: Bos | place: Iran: Karaj | collected 2018-10 | reverse complement strand
GCTCGATCATCGACGACGCCTTCGGGGAGACCAGCCCCCATTTGAGCCATCTGCGGACATAGCCGAACATTCCCTGCCTGGCCCGTTCCAGGTAGTCGGCCGCCTTGCCGTAGCCCAGCCTGGACAGTTCGGCGACGAGCGTGTCGACCTGGGCATCCGCCAGGCGTGTCCGCTCCAGGAGCGCCTGCCTGTCCTTCTCGGCGACCTTCTCGAAGTCGTCGGCGGGCAGCTCCAGCGCCATCACCCCGGCCAGGCGCCTCTGGAACGGCCGCGCATCCTTCGAGCCGCCGCCGTCCTGGCGCATTGCATGGTAGAGGTCGCGGTGCACATGCCACTGGCATCTCTGCTGCTCAGAGGCGAAGCCGGCCAGCGCGGCCGAGAGGCCGAGCTCGCCGTCGCAGACCAGGATGCTCCCGTCCGCAAGGACGAGCCTCCCCTGTTTCCACAGGTCGTGGATCTCCTGCCAGGACTTTCCCGCCCAGCTGCTCATCGGAACCAGCCTGCCGCCGCGAGTCACGCCGACGACCGCCTTCAGGTCCCCGCGGGCCGCCCTGCCGTCCCCCTGCGGTGCGCCCTTGAACCCGGTGCCGTCGGCGAAGACCGTGAGCGGCTCCTCCAGTACCTTGCGGGGAATGTCGATCTCGTCGCAGTCGGTGCGCAGGACCCATTCATGCGCAGTGCGGAAGGGCGGCGCGGCCACGCCGGCTTCCGCGAGCATGGCGACCGTGCGGCGGTAGCTGGTCTCGCTCGTGGCGTCGACGACCAGCTTCTCCAGTTCGTTCGTCCTGGTCTGGTAGCGGCCCAGCCTGAGCAGCCGCTGCAGCGGGGCGAAGGTCTTTCCACAGGAGCTGCACTTCACGCGGCGGAAGAGCGACACGGCCCCCAGGCTGGTCCGGATGCCGCGGGTGAAAGAGCCGTTGAGCGTCCAGCGCCCGCCGCCGCATGGACAGGGCGCCCCGCGTCCCTTCAGCAGCCGGAGGATCAGAATCTCCTCGACAAGCATCAGGACCAGGCGAAGAATCTGGCCAAACGCCTTCGACTGGAACAGTTCCGACAACTTTCCAACCAGAATGTCCAAAGAAAACTGCTGTTCCGACAGGCAAAACTCCAAATCCATGCTAACTTTACAATGGTGCATCTGTTTCCCCTCTGTTAGTTTTTGTCACTTACCCTAACATAAGAGACAGATGCACTATTTTAGCTCACTCAAGAGTTTTTCACAAAATTTCGCACATTACCAATATTTTTAATCTTTGAGAAATTTAGACTATTTGAGAGTTCAGTCAATTTTTATTCTTTGTTAATTGTCTTCATTGCACAGGGAAGTGTTTCTGAATACTACATTTGGGATTATAAACAATCGTTGCCTCGATTTATTATGACACTAGTTAATCTGAATACACGAAGTTAATCCATAACGTTCTAAAAGGTATTGAATTTCCTTATCACAGAAAACTTTATCTTTCCCTTTCAGAATCATTATATCTCTCATGGCCTTTATAGAGATTATTAAATCGTTATTAGTTAAACTAGTTGATAAAAGATGCTTTTGGGCTGAGTTATATAATTCAATGCCAGTACTTATATCATTATTTGATGTATTAGACGGCCACGCATATCCTATCATTCTTCCTAAGATTTCGCCAACAATGTCGGGAATATAAGGAACTTTGTGTAAATGTGCAGGATATAGACTGCCAAAATCATATAATGTGCCTTCAGACAAATTTTTTAAACTTCCCCAAGAAGTTTCAGACTTCAAATCATCTTGCATAGAATTAAATAAATGACTATCGTTAACCTGAAGAAATAAATCTATTCCTCTTTTAATCATATAATTCATAATTTCTGCCCAAAGAACAGGCATAGTTATCTGTTTATATAAAAGTTCAGGAATGGAAGAGGCTAGTTGATATGGCCGAGCAGTAACATTAGATATTACAGGAATTTTGGGATTGTTAAAAGTTATGCGTTGTAAATGAAGAAGAAAGTTGTCAGCGGCATTTTGCATATATTTAGTGTGAAAAGCGCGTGTAACAGAAAGTGGGTGACAATGAAATGTACCTTTAGACGAGATATAGTCCAATGCTTCTCTAGCTCCAGAAACTATAATACAGGATGAACTATTGAAATTTGCACAATAAACTTCATAACCAGTTTGAATAAAAGCCTCTTGACAAAGTGATTCCACTGAATCTTTTGTGCATTTATACAAAACAAGCATACCTTGAGGTATAGAAATGTAAGATTGTTGCATCAACTCTCCTCTTGTAGCAACAAGTCTTAATCCAGTTTCAAAACTTAATGCTTCAGCAATTGTTAAAGCAGTAATTTCACCCAAACTATGTCCCGATATATAATCAGGTGGAGAAGAGGCAAGACAATCTTTGAAGGCTATATAGGAAATATATTCAGATGTATAAATAGCTGGTTGTGCCAAATTTGTTGGTAATATTCCAAGATCATCGTTATTTTCAATAATTTGGATTAGTGACCATCCAAGTATTTTCTCGGCCAACTGTAAGTGTTTTATCAACTTAGGGTTAGTCCTAATGAGTTGTTTTATGTAGGCAGTATGATAACTACCTTGACCTTGAAACAAAAGTGCGCAGTTCATTTATTTATAATATTGTTTATGCAAACAACAACATCATTTAAAGTTTTAAAGTGTTGCATATCTAAATGCTCATCATCAATTTCAATATTAAACTCATCTTCACAAGCAATAATAAACTGAATGTAAGTAATTGAATTCAATAGGCAACTTAAAGGAGTATTAATTGATAATTCACCCTCTGTACAAGTTTTTTCTTTTACTAGTCGAAGAACTATTTCTTGAATTTGAGTTATCATAAATATTAGCCCTCTATTTTATTTCGAATCAAATCACAAAAGCGATTAAAATCACTAAACATTCCGTAATTGATTTCATCATCGTCGAATTCTATATCAAAAGCATTCTCAACTGCAGTGACTAGCATTAGAAATGTCATAGAATTAATCTCTAATGTTTGCAAACCATCAGTACGAAGCTTTTCAACGGTAACTGGTTTGCCTAACGTTTCACCAATTACACTACAAACTTTTTCCGCTATTTCATTAAAATCCATGAAAACTACTCCCAGTCTTTTAGTTTCAAAATGTACTCTCGAAAACGTGATTGTTCCATTGCCGCACTAATACGAATCCATAATCGAGTGGCGTTACGATTAGCTGGCACACAAAATGACTGCTGACTTAAAACTCCCGTTCCCATTAATGCAGACAACTGCTGTATACAACAATTTTCATCATAAGAAATAGGAATCGGGATTTGGACACAAAAATTGTATCCTCCTTTTAGGACAGATAACTTAAAATGTTTGCGTAATTCAAGTTCCTTTTTGCAAAATTGATAATTGTCCATTATAATCATATTTTTTTCCAAAATATCATTTCTAAAGTTCAATCCATCTTGAAGTACAGAATTGCTATGTAGTATTGGACTGAAAATGTTTTTATAAATGTGAATACCAGCTGTTTGAAGTATTATATTACGAAAAGACCTAATTACTTTTTTTCTATCTGTTTCTGAAACACGAAGTATAATACGATAAAATAGATCAATAATAATGGCGCACTCGTTTCCTAAAGGATGATTAAAATATAGCATTTCATTACACCATTCAATATAATTTGCTAATTGCAGATTTTGTGTAACAACATAACCGATCCTTGCACCCGCAATTGCTCTTGTTTTTGAAAAACTGTTGATTATAACTACATTCATTTGCGTGCAGGTTTTGCGAATAATCTTCTCTGGAGTTAAAATGTTATCTTCCATAATCATTTCATCATATTGACACAAATCAAATATTACTATACTTTGTGCTTCTTTGCAAGTATCAAGAATTAACTCAAGGTCAGATGGAGAATACATTTCACCACTTGGATTAGCTGGATGAGTCAACACAATACAAGCTCTAGGAGATAGCTTAATTGCTTTACATATGTCTTCGACTTGGGGAAGCAGTCCGTTATCACTATAAACCACTTCTAAATCTAAGTTATTTAACCGACAACTCTTTTGAAATAAATAATAACTCATTCCGCATAGAATGACTTTTCCATTATTATTAATAATATTTGAATAATAAGAAATAACAATTTGAATTGCAGATGATGCGCCAACTGTAATTCTAATATATTCAGCAAAATCATTGTCTGATTCTTGCATACCAGCTATGAGACGCTCATAATACTTGAGACCGAAAACTAACAGAGGATGCCCAGAAGATTGTGTATATCCATTAAGAAGATTTGTTGAATTAATAGAAATATTAGACATTCGCCTATAAAGTTCAGAAACAGGCAAATGATTAATCCCATCAGAGATACTATCTCTCAACGAAATCAGGCTTGTGTAATTTTGAACTTTCTTATTATTCGTGTCGAGTAGAAATTCTTGAAACCAGGGATTCAATTTCACTGTTCTCCTTAATCATATATACTGCAGGTATCGACCTAGAATGGAAAATATTACTATAACAGTATGAATAAGCTCCATAGTTTCTGAAAAGTAATAAGTCTCCGTTGTGAAGTTCTATATTAAGTCTTGTTTGAAACAAGAGCCGCTTCATGCTTGTTGTGTCAAAAAAACGATATATATGTCTTTGGGATGGTCTGTACTCAGTCAGGTTTATAATTTCATTTGCTTTGCGAGTCATGCCTGACGGTATTCCACCATCCAAAAATATATCAAAAAAACCATTCTGTTCTTGAACCATTACACAACTCACAAGAGCATCTACAGCTGTATCCACAAGTGCAGAACCTGGTTCACATATTATTCGAATTGAATATTGTTCACGAATTCGCTCTAATATTGAACGCAGAGTATGATATGTTGTTTCATCACCATTTAATGTATAGCTACCACCAATATTTAAAAAGGAAATTTTGTTTTCCATTTGCATTAATAATTCACATTTAGTAATTGCTTTAAATGTCCCAGTCATATCGTGATGATCGCTAATATGAAAACTTATACAATCAGCATCCATTAAAATTTGAGGATTATTTATAATTTGTTCGGATGGCATTCCATATCCAATTGCACCATCTACAATGTCATTAACACGAAGACGAAGAATTAGCATTACATTGTTTTTGCATACAGTTCTTATTCTTCGAAGTTGTTCTATTGTGTCATATGTAAATATTCTGCATCCAATTTTATAAAGTGCAGAAATCTCTGCTTCTGTCATTACGACCGCTCCACAATAGTATTTATCTGGAGTAACACCAATATCATTTAGAACGATGGCATCCTTTAGGGAACAAACTTCATATCTAGTATCAGTGTTTGCAAGAATTTGAGCTACCTCAAAACAGGGATTGGCTTTCATTGAATATGCTATTTCGCAAGGTTTCATACGTTTTTGCATATTATAGTAATTTTCTAAAAGTCTATCTGCAACGACTATATATGCTGGTGTTGGCATTCTTTTACTCCCCTAATTTAGATTGCTCAGCTTTGCTTCGAGTTCACTCATTAGTTCAGATATACGTTCTTTTTTTAATATACATTCATCAGCAGTTATAATTAATGCGTGATCTAATGAAATGTAACATCTACATGGTGCAAAAACATAACTTTTATCATCTATGATTTCTATATTCTTTTGATTTATTTTCGTTTGATTTAGAACTACAATAGTACTTGTAGCCATTCCATTAGACAAATCATTTATTTTACAACCTGTTATAGTTGATAATTCCATCATGTCACATATAGGAAGAGTGGCCATAACATCCAAATCGGTTTGCATTTGAGAAGGAGATTCGATTTTTAAAGGAACAAGTCCCGAAAACATGCCTATTTCAGATATTATACCTTCTATTGGGATATTTCGACCAGATATACTTGTCCATATCCATTCTTTTCCAAAGGCAAGGGAAACTAAATATAAATATGTTATTGCTTTTGTAATTTTACATTTTTTACAGTATTTATTGATTTCATTAATTATTTTTTTAGAAAATGGAATACGAATTTCGTACCAATTAGTTAACTTATCAGGGAGATTGATAGTTGAATCAAAAAATGGACTTTTATTTTGCCAATAACTTTTTACTTTTTTATGATTGAGTTCTTTCCATTCCGAATATTTTTCCCAATTAAAAATGCTAATAGGTTTAATATCTTTTAAGGCATAGTTTAAAATTTCGAATATAAGTTCATCTGCACTCCAACCGTCAAACCATGAGTTATAATATGTCATTACAAGGATTGTCTCTTTATATGTATGAAAACTATCAAATATTACAAGGGGAGCTTTTTCTAGCACAAATCCCTTTTGTTTTCTATTTTTTTTAACCTCTTCTACTAATTTCATATCAATATTAGAGGAAAACTCATAATAATTATGAATGGGATTAATATGGTTCGATGTAAGATAAACAGGAGTTAAAAGTCGTCGCCATGAAAGACTGCTTTTCAAATGCTTATGAGCGTTAAGAACATACTCAAGACCTTGTTTAATTTTTGCTGGTTCAATACTATGATGAATATGTATGGTTATACTCGCAATGTCCTGTCGCAAATTATGGTGGGCTATGTTATGTGTAAGAACACTATATAACTGGGGGCATAAAGGAGATATTTCTCTAATATCTGGTATTTTTTCTACTAATTGTTTCAATATTGGATAATCTGTTCCAATAATTCTTTCTGAAACCCGAATATTTAATAAATCACGTTTTGGTAAAGTTTGCTTAAGAAAAATGACGCATTTTTTTACTGTTTCTATAAATACTTTAATTTGTTTCCAAGTATGGGATGTGGAGACAAAACATGTTCCCCCTTCCCAGACAAAAATACCATGATGAATTAGAAGATATTGTAACAATCTGAGTTCATAAACAGAATTCCCAGTAAAAATAAACAGAGAGTAGAAGTGTTCTATCCTAATGCAGATTTCCTGCTGTTCGAAAAATCTATTGAGTTTTTTGACAATAAAATCTGTCATTGAGTTCACGCGTTTATATAGGGAGGTAGTAGAATCTTTTTCTAATAAGTCTAGTACTGCCCCAGCAGCGGCCATAGTTGCTGGGTGTCCATTAAACGTTCCTCCTGTGCTGACCCATTTACCCATTTTCCCTACATGAGTTAGCCCTCCCTTATGATCTAGTATATCCATATATTGCCTTTTCCCACCGAAAACTCCTAAAGGATAACCACCACCAATAATTTTCCCATATGCCACTAAATCAGCAGTAATACCATAAAAAGCTTGAGCACCTCTCAAGCCACATCGAAATCCAGTTATTACCTCATCAAAAATGAGTGGTATGCTTTTTTCCTCTGTTATCTTACGGAGTTCTTGAACAAAAGCAATTGGTTGCAGATCAGGATGACGGCTTTGGACGGGTTCAACAAGAACGGCTGCTAATTCATTAGCATGATCCAATATATATTTGATTGATTTATCTAAACCATATGGTAACATTACAATGTCGTTAATATAATGCAATGGGGTTCCTAAACTGCGCGGAATTGGTGAAAAACTTTCCTCCCACTTGTTTTTTTGTACATATACTGGATCGAATGTTCCATGAAAAGCTCCAGCGAATATAACTATTTTATTACAACCTCTAACAGCTCTGGCGATACGAATCAGATTCATTATTGCCTCTGTGCCAGAGTTGCAGAAAGAAACCCTATCCAGTCCTGTCATTTTACAAATACGCTCTGCTATAGAAAAAGGACTCTGCATAAGGGAGCCTAGGATAATTCCATCCGTAAGACATTCCGCAACCTTATTCGCTATATAGGGATGATTATAACCAAAGAAAATTGAACCAAATCCCATTGCAAAATCAATATAATGATTCCCATCAATGTCCCATAAGTCTGCTCCTTTTGCATGCTTAGCCAATATTGGGTATGATAATTGTTCCATCCCCCGCATATAACCTGTCATAAATCTTCCATTTGCCCAATAAAGAGCTGGGTCAAGCATTTGTTTTCTAGATTGGCGAGTTTGAGCCAAATATGCTTTAAAAAACTGTTCAAAAGCATTACGAATTTGTAAATGATACCAACTGTCTGATTCTTCATTTATTTCTGAAACAGAATTGAAAATTATTGAATCTTTTGAAAATGAAGTATTTTCCAAAAACTTATTGTTTATTTCTGTTTTTTTATTTGGTTTTTGTAAAGCAATTTGCTTTGCTAAATCAGATATGGTATCTTTAGTTGTTACTTCTATATCGCAATTATATGTACTTTTGATAAAAAGTTTAAGCTGAATAATTGATACAGAATCAAAGCCTATCAAATAAAGTGGAGATTGAATTTTAACAGCATTTTCCCCATAAAGACTAGCTATCTTTTCTGTGAGATGCTCTATAATCTCATCTTCATGAAAAACTTTATGCTGTTCAACATGTGATAATACTTGTGACTTGGTTGCCTGGGCTGGGTTCTCGGGAATATCAGGTAGCCAGCATCTGGTTTCTTGTAATCTAGTGTGATATGGTTTTAATAATACAGAATTGGGAAAACCACTTAAGACCATATGAACATTTGTACCGCTAAGGCCAAAACTGCTGACGCCACATATAATTTCTTTTTTATCTAATTGAATAACTTCATTCGGAATATAAAATGGAGAAGAAATCCAATTAATTTCACGAAGCGGAGGAAAGTACCTATTTGTAGGGAAAACAAGTCCATATTGAATTGAGGCAATACACTTAAGAATACCTAGAAGACCAGAAATACTATCGAGATGACCGAAAAGGGCTTTAGCAGAACTGAGTGCACAATGCCCAACAGTTGAATCAGAAGCAGCACGACATAAAGATTCAATTTCAATTTGATCTCCAAGTTTAGTCGCTGTTCCATGCGTTTCAATAATGTTTAAGTCTTCTGATGTTACTTTAGCGTTGAACCATGCATCTTTTAGTACTTGCTCCTGCATTTTTCCATTAGGAGCGGTTAAGCTACTCGAGAAACCATCATTATTCATAGCACTTCCCCTGATTATTGCGTAAACAGGATGGTGATCATTAATAGCTTGCTCATAGTCTTCCAATACAAAGCAAATGCAACCTTCGCCTCTTGAAGTACCTTCTGCAATTGAAGAAAATGGAGCGGCATAATAATGAGGTGATAAAACAGATGCTTGAGAATGTCCTTTATAATCCACAGTATCTAGTAAGTTAATACCACCAACCAAAGCCATCTTACATTGACCACTCATTATTAAATTACATGCAGTATGTACAATAGCTAACCCTGTTGAACAAGCACAATCCATTAAAAAAGCTGGCCCATGCATGTCATATGCAAATTGAATCCTCCCCGCAAGAGATGAACTAACTACGTTAACAGGTGCATTCTGACTATAAACAGGGAACACTGTGTTTATATATTGTCTAAAGCCAATATCAGTTGGAGTGGATAAGATAACTGCACAATTTTTACCTTTAAGCGTATCTTTTGTATATCCTGCGTCATTTAGCGCATCATCCATAGTGGATATCAGAATCCTATGTGCTGGATCCATTGCACATGCTTCATCATAACCAATTCTAAAATATTTATAATCGAAAAGGTCAATTCGATTAAGTGATGCAGCGCGAGCAAATCTATAGTCACTGGGCAAGAATCCAAGTTCATGCAGTCGCTTGCATTCGTCATCCCTTCGCTTGCCAGATAGGATGTGGAAACAATCATTTCCTGATACTAGAAAATTATATAAGCCTCCTAAGTCTTGAAGTTCAGGAAGCCTAAAGGCAATACCTGTAATTGCTATGCGTGTTGGAATCGATGAATCATTGTAATACTCGGGAATAATCTTGCGTTTTTGAATTTTAGTTTCAATAAACTCCGCTTGAGTACGAATTGATGGATAGCAAAAAAGGTCTGCTGTTGTGACAAATGGATATAATCTTGCAAGGCGTTCTCTCAGGGATATTATACTTATACTGGAACCACCGACTTCAATAAAACCTGATTCGATATCAAAATCATTTCTTTGCAATTCTTCTTCCCAACAAAAACGAACATAATTTATTATTGACTTATCTTTTGATTTATCATCCATTGTTTTATCATTCTTTTCTTTTCCATGTGACTGGATAAGTTTTATGAGAGCTTCAAAATCTACCTTGCCAGTTTTTGCAAGAGGTATAGCATCAACCATAATAATCTGGGAAGGAATCATATACTTTGGAAGATTATCGTAAAGAAATTTCCGAAAAATAACTTCTGACAAGTTATGCGAAGTTTTAGGCACACAAAACAGAATTAAGTGATTGTTGTTTATAATTGCTTGAGCTTTAAAGATTTCCCGAAATGATTCTGCAACAGTTGAGATTTCTGATAACTCAACACGAAATCCATTTATTTTTAATTGTGAATCTCGTCTTCCTTCATACAAAACTCGTCCGTCTATAAGACAACGAGCGAAATCACCAGTACGATATATATGACTCGTTTGGGAGGTAGTAAAGTACTTATCAGTCTGTTTAGGTGCATTCAAATAACCAGATATAACGCCTTTTCCTTCCAGACAAATTTCTCCAATAGTATTAGGTAAACATGGGTCTCCTCGTTCATTTAAAATGGATATCCGCATATTTTGAATTGGGAAACCAATAGGAACCGAAATAAAAGAATCTTCTGGGTTGTATTTGTATATCATACAACCAACAGTACTTTCAGTTGGGCCATATTCATTGAAGATGTCAACAGAAGACCCCAAAATACCACAAATCGAACTAGCAAGAACTGTTGTCAGTTGCTCACCACCAACGATAAGTGTATTAAGCTTTGCGGAAGGACAGAAATCATTTTTTAACATTCGTAAATGACTTGGTGTAACTTTTAATATAGTAATGTTAGGATTTGAAAGTGCTGTTAGAAAGGATTCAGCTTCATTGCGAAAGACAATAATTTTATGTCCATAAACTAATGGAAGTAGTGTTGAGGTAATTGTCATATCAACAGCTGGTGAAGTAAAGAAAGCAAAGCATTGCTTTAAATCATGGCAGTAATATTGTTCTGCCCAAGCAACATAATTGATTATATTGCTTTGACTAACTAAACAACCTTTGGGTTCACCGGTTGTTCCGGACGTAAAGATACAATATGCTATATCACTTGGAATAGATAGTAATTCGGTACTATCGGTAAAATCAGTAGGCGAAATCCATAGAATTTCGTTTTCTGGTTCCTGATCTGAGATACATATATGGATTTGATTATCTTTAAGAATACGAATATTTCTTTTTCTAGGATAATGAGGATCCAAAGGAACAAATGCAGCACCTGCCAAAAGAATCCCCATTATTGCCGTTAGATAATCATATCCAGATTCCATTAGAACACCGACCAACGGAATTCTTTCATAATGGAACGTTTGTAGCGCATCGTATATAGTATGCGCAACTCCTGTGCACCTTTTCAAAAAATACTCTGCACTTACTGAAATATTATCATACTCAATTATTGTATTATTGGGGAATTGCATACATTGTTTTACAAACAGTTCCTGAATAGTATTATTAGTTGTTAAAACGGATTTACCAGAAGCATTATTTTTAATCATTTCCAAAGTATTTGGCGAAATATAAATATCGTCAAATATACAATTAATATCATTTTTGCAAATAATACTAATTAAATGAATGTATGAATCAGCAAAACAATGTACGGCTTCTTCTTCAAAATATCCTTTGTCGTAATCAAAAGAAAATGTAAAATTATTTGTGTTCGGTATGCAAAATAGGGTTAATGGGTTTTTTGCCATTTTTCCTAGATATTGTATTGATTTAAAATATGGATGCAATTCTTTTTCACTAAGTACAGGAGTATCCCAAACGAACATCACATCATATAAAAGAGCAGATGTTGATTCTTCTTGCTTCATCGAGAGAGTAAGTTTATCTTTTACTTGCTCAAGAATTGAAAGAAAATTCGAAGCATTATACATGATAATATGAGGAAGCATAATTTTTAGGGTCATTTCACTGTCGAACTCGCAATCAGCAGTAGTAGTAGTGGCTACAGCCACTTCTTTCTTCTGAAACGCTCTTCCACAGAATAGAATGAATACAGAATATAAAAACTGAAATGGAGTACAAGAATGCTTTTGACACCATGAATTAATTCGTTCTGATATTTCAAGGTCAGATGAAAACGAATGATGTCCAAGCTTACCAGAGAACTTAGGCAGAAGAATAGTATAGTCAGAGAGCAATAGCATACTTTGTTTTTTATCCTTTTCATTTTCATGTACAATAATTGTCTTTTTAAAAGATTCACTTTCAACTTTCTTTAGTTGCGGAGTAGATTTCCCTTCCATTATGTCCTTAAAAGTCACTAATAAATATTTTATAACACTTTGATCACATAATATATGATGAATATCCACAAATATATAATTGTGTTTTCCAGTTATAATTTCTGCTATGCGAACTAATTGTTCATTCATGTCAAAGGGTTTTATAAGAAAGCGAAGATGGGTCTCAAGCTCTTCTTCTTTGCATAAAACTCTTCCGATGGGATTAGGTTGTTTATCAGCATAGTATTCTTGAAATAAGCCAGCTTCCATTTTATATCTCTTCCGGAAAAAACCGCAACTAGACATGACAACCATAAGTGCATTAGAAACCTTTTGAGAATCATATGCATCCGTTAGTTCCATAAGAATTGGCATGTTATATGCAGTACTTTCTGGATGAGTTTGACAATATGTGAATATATGTATTTGTGATGAAACATCAGTATGCATATATTCATGATGTATGCGCCTATCATTAATATCTTTTAGAAGAGCCTGTTCAATTTTAAAAAGTGTAGGTTCATTATATATAGAAGCTGAAGCTACTTTAACATTCCATTTTTTTTGGATTTCAATTAGAATTTGAATTAGTAAAATTGATGTTCCACCAACAGCAAAGAAATTATCATTCTTTTTATATTTACATGTAGTCCCTAGAACTTTGTTCCAGATGCAAGATAATTCCCTTTCCAATTCTGTCAATTCACTATTGCATGTTTCTTTTATCAATGATGTTTGATACATTTTAATCAGTGCATTGCGGTTTATTTTCCCATGAGGTGAAAAAGGAAATGTCGGAACAAATAAGTAGTTATTTGGTAACATATTATGAGAGAGTACTTTTTCAAGATATGAACGAAGCGCTATCTCATTATTATTTTCGCCAACACAACATGCGACAAGTTGTGTTCCATACTCACGTTGAATAACAAATACGCAAGCATCTTTGTATAGTCCGCTCTCTTTAATCTTGCATTCAATCTCATTGCATTCGATTCGCACTCCATTATGTTTTACCTGGCCATCAGCTCTTCCAGTTACAACTATTTCACCGTTTTGAAGACGATAAGCCAAGTCTCCCGTCTTATACGATTTTGTTCCGTCGTTTAACGTGATGAAATATTCATGGTTCATTTCGTCAGAATTGATATAACCATTGCCAAGGTTTTTCCCTTGAATATATAGTATCCCTTCCGTTAAAACAGGTAATTCTTGTCGTAGATTATTGAGAATTAAAAGACCAGTGTTCCAGATAGGAGTTCCAATAGGTTCTTCATAGGTAACTTCGTTCCCACTACAGTCAAAAAAACTCACATCTACAGCAGCTTCTGTTGGACCGTATAAATTTACAAATCGACATTGATCTAATACTGAGATTCCTCGAACATTTTTAACGAGATCAGATGTTAAAATCTCTCCGCTACAAACAATAAGAGATAAACTATGCAGTTTTTCCGATTCATGAAACTCAACGACATAGTTATACAAGTTTTTTAGCATAGATGGAACAAAATGAATATATGAAATACTATATGTATTTATGAAGTTTAGTATCTTATCAGGATATTTTTCATCATTTTCTGGAAGAATATAAAGCGTATGTCCTGCAAAAAAGATAGAAAATATTTCTATGAGAGAAACATCAAAGGAAATAGGTGTTTTGTAAGCTTGGTGAAAATCTCGGGTTAATCCCAATTTATAACAATTCCAGGTTAATCTATTTACAATTGCACCATGACTAATTATACACCCCTTAGGGTGTCCTGTAGAACCAGAAGTAAAAAGAATATAAGCAGTATCATTAGATTGTATTGATATATGCTTAAGAGTTTGTGTTTGGGCGCACAAGTCATCAAAGGTTACTTGAACACAATTCCATTGTTTTGTATTTCCCACTGAAATTATAAAGCGAATATTCGCTTGTGAAATCACATCATTCACACGTTGTATTGGCATTTCTCCCAAAGGAACATATACGCCTCCTGCTAAAATAATACTATAAACAGATAATAATTGTGGAATACTCCTTGGTAATGCTACGCCGACGCACTCTCCCTTTTGAATGCCAAGTGCTTGAAGATTCGCTGCTATTTGAGTCGCATACTTAAAAATCTCTTTATATTTAATATCAGATTTCCCATCTACAATTGCTGTTTGATTTGAATAATTTAGGCACGCATCAGTAATAAAGTCTATCAATGTTTTATCAATATAATCTTGAACAATATCGCCCCACCTACATGGTATTGTATGAAGAGATACGAATTCAAAATCATTATTATTAAGAATTCTCTTGCCAATTTGCGAAAGAATGCTAACATAAGTGTGGAGAAGTAATGGAAGATGTTCTTTATATTGCTCCTCCGCTGTCATTACTTTTATTTGAACCTGTTTCTCTTGTGCTATGGTAATAATAAATGGTGCAGAAGGAGATTCAAAGTAAGAATAATGTCGTATCTTTAATACTTTTCCATCAAGCAAAGAGGAATCAAAAGGATAATTCTCAATTGCAATTATTGTATCAATAGTATTATTTTTATTCCTTCGTTTCTTAATTGTACTGCAAATCGCATCAACAACAGGCGAATTCACTTCCTCATTTTCAAAATATAACCGAAGAAGATGACACAACTCAGGTAATGTTTCTGGAATCTCGCAACTAAATGGTGGAATTTGGATAAACATACCTATAGTATTTTCATAATCCCTTAACTGACTACGTCCAGATAGAACAACATTGGTACTGACTTTTTTTTGACCTGTAAAAAAGGATAAAACGAGCAACCAGGCTGCAATGTAAATTGTCCCAGGTGTTACATGCAATTCAGCAGCAACCGATAATAATCTTGAAATAATTTCGTCCGATAATTCGAATGAGATTTGATTATTTAACTCTTTTACAGGGTTGCCAGACTTTTTGAGAACACTGCCCAAAGTACATAACTCTTCTGGAAGTTGACATTCCCAAAACTTGCTGGAAGCATTTGAGATATTAAAAGATTTATTTCTAAGCTGGTGGTACGCACGAAGTGATTTAGCTTTAAAAGGTAATAATTCTTTTCCGATGGAAATATTATAATAGGTATTTAAAAGTAATCTCCAAAACAATGACATACTCCAACCATCCATTACTATATGACAGTATTGGAATGTTAGTTTCAGTTTTTTTGAATCCCATGAAAGATTCCAAGGCTCTGTTTCTAAATCTGGCTTTGGTGCTATCGTATCTATATAAAATGGAGTAATTGTTTCTGACAAAACGACCTGCACAGGACCAAGTTTATCTATATCCTTAAAAACCGAACATAATGCCGCTTGATTTTTCATTACTTCTTCAAGAGCGGTATGCATAAAAGGAACACTAATAGCTTCTTCTAAATCCAATGTATTGGTAACTAAATAGTCACATTTTTGCAATATAATAGCTGCATACATATCCTTTTGTATCTCAGTCAAAGGTAAAAGAACGTTTTTTTGATTTAAATCTCGAAAAATCATTGTTATTGAATGACTAATAAAAAACTCAATTTACTTGAAACAAAATAATATAATGCAATTTATCGCTTGTAACATATTTTACAGAACAGGCGTATTTACCAGAAAGATACTTATTTCATCAAAGTCCAATTCTCTTGGTACAAACACTGTTTGTTTCAGCAATATGGTTTAGTAAACTCGTAAAGTGCTATTCCAACTGCTAACGACAAATTTAAAGAATCGATGTCCTTTGAATGTGGAATTAAAATGCTTTGGCCAACATTCAGAAAAGAATCATCTAATCCCGTAGCTTCATTACCAAAAATTAAAGAAAAAGGTATGGAATGATCAATTGGAAATGCTCCTAGTTTTTGGGCTCCTTTTAACATAAAGGGGTAAAACTGTCTTTGTTTCAAAAATACTTTTTTATAATCTTGAAAAGTTTTGAAATGTTGGATGTTTAATTTAAAAAAGGCTCCCATGGAAGCTCTAATAACTTTGGGATTGAATAAATCCGCAGATTGACCGATTATTGCCAAGTCATGAATTCCAAAACCAACGCATGTCCTAATGATAGTTCCAATATTCCCATAGTCACTTGGTTCTACTAACAGCACATGATTGTTTATACTGTTCAAACTACATGTATATTTTTCAAAAACACTTATAACAATATGTGCATCTTTATCTCGGATTCTCTCCACAAGTTTATCATTGATTACAAACTCAATATGCTTTTTATCACATATATCCTTAATTTGAACTTGTATCTCATTATTTACCGAAGAGTGAATCAATACAACTTTCAATACATTGGGTCTATTTTTTAATAATTCAAATGTGGGAAACGCACCAAAACAATATGAATAATTATCCGTTTTCTGATATCGTTTTAACATCATATTCATTATCAATTCGCTAAAATGATTTTTTTTAGAAGTTCCATTGTCTCAAACTCGTGTTCTTCAAAGTAGAAATGCGTTCCTTCTATAGAATGCCAGGAAATTTGATTTTCTGCATATAATTGCCAATCAGCCATATCTGTTCTCCTAATACCATAATCCAAACTTCCCCAAACGCAATAAACAGGGCATGATATAACATTTAATGGCAAGGGGGGAAAATCATTTAGAATATGGAAATCATTTTTTATTGCAGGAAGAATATAATCCTTAAACTCATTACTCGAAACCAATTGTCGTGGTACATTTCTTACAGTACATAGGTACTCAATGATATCTATATCAGATGTACATAAATTGTTTCGATTAGCAAATTGCAAAGGAGGAAGACATGATGAGATTATTAGTCCTTTCAATCTATATTTGAATTTTTTATATAATATATCTGCAATGTATGCTGCAATTATACCTCCCATGCTATGTCCAAAAATCCAAAAAGGAACTTCCGATGTGTATAAAATCAATTCTGTTTGTTCCCTAACATCATGTATAAGATCATAAAAGTTATTTGATAACGGACTTTTGAACCTTGTACCATGTCCTGGATACTCAATAGTTTTTACTTTCGCTGTATCACGCAAATTGATACTCCACTTACAGAATGCTTGAGCACTTCCTCCAGCATATGGTAGTATAATTAATTCAGGGAGACTGTTTGTAACAAATTGCTTATTAAACATTGTAATTCAATTTCCTCAACAGATAATGTGCCTATCCTAAATGTTGTGCAAATAGTAGCAACATATTCTGGTCTAATAGAAAGAGATTTGAATCTAAAAATATCGTGTTGATTAATCAACTGGTTATTATGTATCATCGGATAAATATTACAAATTTTAGAAATATTTGATCCAATGCATTTCAGATAGCTTTCCTTATACGTCCAAAGCTGATATTGGTTATTTAATGAACAATTTTGGCTATGGAGCCAAACAAATTCTTCCGTTTTAGCAATATGCAACATTAGATCCAGAATGGAATGCTCAACTTTTTCTATGTCAATACCCAAGGGATGATCTCCTATTGCACAAATAACTATGTCATTCGAATGTGATATACTAAATTCAAGAGGCACATTGTTAAACGTCGGTTTTTCCTCAGGCTTCTGCCGCATTCCAACCCAGCATGTATTGTTTGATATAGAATAAGATTGTTTATGATGTCTTCTCCCCCATTCAGCCAAAAGTAGACCAGTAATATGACGTGTTTCATCGTCTCGGCAAAGATAATTACGTCTTGGAAGGCACGATAAATTTGAGAAAGATTGAATTTGTTTATTTGTATAAAAATGTCCTTTGATGTCACTCCAATAAATATGAACGTTACGGTGTTTTTCTCCCCAATTATCGTCATTGTATTTTGGCATATTTATCTGCAAGAAACTCGTCAGTTCTCTAAGGAGAAGTGCACAGCAGACTGCATGGCCTGCGAATTCATATTTCCAGTATGGCTTCCAGAAGTCATGCACTCCTATGCTGGAGAAACCAGAAAGGACACTGTACTCAAACATGCCCTCCTGCCCACGCTTCGTGATTATTGTCTAGTAGGTGAAATCTCCAGCGTAGGCAAACTGTGCAGAGGATGGGGCACAGACCTATCAGAACATCACGTCATATCTCAGCATTGGCATGAAACACGGTGTCAATATGTTCGACACAGTGGCTGTTGTTCTTCCACGATGTCGCACTTCATACCGAGCACCATGCGTCAGAACTGGATGCCCTTTGCAGGAAACTGGTGAAAAAAGCATGGCGACAGTGTCCTTTGAACACACATCATAAACGCACGTCATCTTTCCCTTGATGCCAGACATGGTGAATTCCATGTTTTTGCATAACTAACTACAACTATCACGTCGTCAGACAAGAATGATTTCAATATGCCATATCTTTGGACGGCATTGGCACATTGTCGTTTCCAACAGATATGGCCAACACGTCTTAAACTATTGCCAACATGTGTTGACTTTTCCATCCACTGATATCAGAGGCATTTTGCTTCCGTCAATCCTTCAGTGGAATCATCTTGAACTGAGTAGGGTTAATAAGCGTGGTGACATACTGCCCGCAAAATTCAATCAGGACTGTCCACTTGTCAACACCATCTTTGTGGGAGAGTTCCCCCCTGACGCCCTCCCAAATGCCAGACGCAATCAGGAACGGATCGCCATCATGTATCTCCTTGTGAACTTCCAGTTCCTGCTGGAAACCGATAGTCTCACAAGTCCTGACCAAGCGGATTTCATCCAGAAACTGAGCCATGGTATATTGCAATGGAAGTATCTGTGCAACGACCTTAGAGTCATGAAGCTTCCTCAAGTACAGTTCCCGCATCTTCACGAAAGAGTATGAAGTAAACAGCGGACGGAGGACTTCAGTTGAATATGAATACTGCTTCCCCTTCTGGGTTATGTTGTGCACCTTGATAGCTCTTCTCAATGGAAGGTAAATGACAATGCCTTTGCTTCTGCAATACCTTTCTAGGATGAATTCCTGATTGGGCATCGTGCGGACTGCACGAACCACCTCGTCGCCAATTGGATTCAGGATCGCATCGTTAAATGCAGGAACCTGGTATTTGGGAAACTTCTTATCATTCTTCATTATTATCTGAAACGGGGGACATCAACTTGAAAATGGTTAGAAAACAAGACAAAACCTCTCGTAATGCTCCGAGAAAACTCCACCTCGGAACATCAACAAAAAAACCGTTGCAACACAGCGACTTACGCTGTCTTTGCAACGGCTATGTCAGAAATGCCGGAAAACCCGAAAATACGGGTTTCCGGAACGCAGAAAACCCCACTGAAAAAGGGCATAGTGCCCCCTTGAGTGGGGTTGTGGTAAGGAAGTCTAGATTGTAGGCAGAGACTACGCTGCATGCTTGCACACTTCCAGGAGTTCGTAAACAATTTTACCCCAATAACTTGCATCGGCAAGCTGCCAAAGCTGTAAACTTTTTTCGTGTTCCGATTGCATGGTTGTTATTGTCTGTTTTGGGAGGAAGGGTAATAATTGCTACTCTAAGAGTTAAAAACAAATGTACTATAATAGAGTTATTTGGGTTTTCAAATCATCAATACAAAAATAATTGATAATGCATCGTTGCCATCGCTGCCGCCGCCAGATAACATTGGATTTCTTCGTGACGCGTTTTTTCCCTTGATGGCTGTTTTTTTACGCTTGAATAACTTTTTTCGCGGTTTTCATCGAACACCAGCCCTATTTTCTTGAATGCATTGGTGGCGGGAGAAAGAGACCTCCCAGGAACAACCACATAAGGAGCCACCGATGAACACAGACAGATTCCTCACCATCCCAGCGGACGAGTACCATTCGGCCAGCAGAAGCGGCCAGTACATGTCGAGCCACCTTCTGACCGACTTCCGCGAATCCCCCGAACTCTATCGCCGCAAGACCAGCGGCGAAATCGCCGAGGCCGAAGGCCTCGCGCTTGCGCTTGGACGCGCCGCACACTGCCTCATCCTTGAGGGGCGCGCCGCATTCGACGAGCAGTTCCTCGTCGCCGACGGCCCCGTGAACCCGAAGACCAGCGAACCATACGGCAAGGCCACGAAGGCATACGCCGACTGGCAGGCCAGCCAGACGAAGGAGATCGTCAGCCAGAAG
>JAEEGL014255852.1_pt1 | contig 20403 bp, 17 predicted proteins | sample 9134231 | NCBI WGS metagenome assembly JAEEGL01 (sample SAMN16246548, study PRJNA631951) | gut metagenome | biome: gut microbiome; feature: rumen; material: fiber-attached | host: Bos | place: Iran: Karaj | collected 2018-10 | reverse complement strand
GTCAAATCGTTGATAGCTACTACTTCGTAGCCCTCTGCACCGAACATCTGTCTGAAAGCAAGACGACCGATACGACCAAAACCATTAATTGCAACTTTTACTGCCATTTTAAGTTCCTCCTAAAATGAATTTATTTAATTGTTTGCTGTTTCCTTTATAATTACCTGCATTGATAATTTTTTATCAGCAACTACAATTCTAATAAAAAAAAGCATATAAATCAAGTGAATATAGCAAAATATTTAATGTTAATCCATCGAAGTTGCATAAAACCCAAGAAAAAATAAAAAAGTAAAATTATCTTTTATAAGTTATACTATAGAAAGTTAAATTGGACCTAAAAACCGAATTGTCTATCAATATAAAGTAGATATATATAACAGAAAGGCGTAACAAAATGATTCTTGCAGACTACCACATGCACTCCTCAAACTCAGGTGATTCCAAGGCTCCCATGGAATCTATGATACAATCAGCCATCGATAAGGGGCTTAAGGAAATCTGTTTTACAGAGCATATGGATATGGACTTTCCGAGGCTTCCTGAACTGCCTCCGGACCCCTTTTTGCTTGATGTGGAAGCTTACAAAAAAGAATTTCTTATAAATAAAGAAAAATATTCAGACAAAATAACTCTGAAATTCGGAATTGAGATAGGAATGCAGCCCCAGATCGTCGCAGAAAACACTGCCCTTGCCGCAAAGCATGATTTTGACTTTATCATAGCTTCGGAGCATCTGGTGGACAGAATGGATCCCTATTATATGCAGTTCTGGGAGTCACAGCCTTCCGTTAAGGCAGGTATTCTAAGATACTTCGAGCAGACACTGGAAAACATACAGCTCTTTACCGAATATGATGTACTGGGACACCTTGACTACATTGCAAGATATGTTCCCAAGGGTGACTCTACTTATTCTTATAATGCATTCAAGGAAGTTATCGACGAGATCCTTATGGTCGTAATTAAAAGCGGCAAAGGCCTTGACCTTAATTCCAAAGCCCTTGGCGGTGATTTCCACATGTCCAATCCCTGCCCCGAAGCCCTTGCCAGATACAAAGCTCTCGGAGGTAAGATCATAACCTTCGGCGCTGATGCCCACGCCCCAGAGGGAGTTGCCCTGTGCTTTGATAAGATCCGTGAGATTGCACTGTCCGCAGGCTTTACCGAGTACTATACCTTTGACAGGCGCTGCCCCATCTCCCACGAACTATAATCAGATTTTCGATTTTTTTAATAATATGATAACAGCCCTCTTCTTTATTCAATAAACGAAATATAGTAAAATAGTAATGATACATGTGTGAACTATTATGGCGTTTAAGGCGGAGGTTTACGATGAAACCTGAGTTTTATGATAAGAGTAAGAGGGCTTACGTCTATAACACTATATTCCTATACAAGGTGATTTCTCTTTGTATTCTTGTCATTCTGACTGTCATACTTACCGTTATATTTGTCACAGAATCCGATAAAATAAAGCAAGCTGACGGTATGGCTCATCTGTTCATTATCATTGTGGGCATCAGTATCGTTCTCTTTACTTTCTCAGTCATATTTGATTTCTACATTCTTAAGCGCACTGTTTCAATAGGGCGAAGGCTCAACAAAATGGCCTATCTGGACAAGCTCACAGGCCTCCCCAACAGATACAGCTGCGATATTCTGATCGACAGCTTCGAGAGTCCCGACAGACTCCCGGGCGCGGGCTTTATCCTGATGCAGATCAATAACCTTACTTCCGTCAACGAAGATTCCGGACATACAGGCGGTAACTGGCTCATCTCAGAGTTTTGCTCCATCCTGGAAGAAGTCTCAGAGAGCTACGGCTACGTTGGCCGCAACGGCGGAAATGAATTCATCATGCTGATAGAAAACTGCGACAGCACCGCAGTAGATATGTTCCTTCTTGACCTGACCAAAAGAATTCACGGTTACAACGAAATGAACGTGGGAGCTCCCATGGAAATATCCTACTCCCGCGTCCTTAACATCGATGAGCATAAGGAAAAGATCTCCGAGCTAATCTCTCTTGGCTACAAAAAGCTACGGAAATCCCCTCAGACACTTTCGTAAAATTATGAAAAAAAATCTGACCGGAAACAGACTAAATAAAATAAGGGCAAATATCCTCTTAGGGGTTATTACCTGTCTTCTTTCTACCATGAACGGCTGCGGTGACGCCGAGGACTTAATAAGCGCCGCACAGCCTTCCGCTGACCAGACAAGCGCAGCGCTAAGTCACGAAAAGGGAAGCAGAGATAATGCCCCTGTTTGTCTTGTGCCCACAACCCCGGGCAAGGTTACCTACGAGAACGATTTTGCCCATATGGACGCCTCCAATATATCGGAGGGCTATGTGGTTGTGCGCTATACCGGATCATCTCCAAAAGTAAAACTCCAGATCACAGGCCCTGATGAGATCACCTACACTTACAGTCTTAATGTCGATACACCGACAGATGAGGTCTTCCCTCTTCAGTCCGGCGACGGCGAATACATGGTTAACGTGTTCGAAAACATTCAGGGTAACCAGTACTCAATGGTATTTACCCAGCCCATTGAGGTAATCCTCGACAATGAATTCGGGCCGTTCCTGTATCCCAATCAGTATGTATCCTTCGAAGCTTCCGACAATGCCATACAAAAAGGAGCTGATCTGTGCTACTCCTGCAACAGCGATCTTGATGTTGTATCGGCAATCTATAACTTCGTAATCACCAATATCGAATATGACTACGACCTGGCTGAATCGGTTCAGAGCGGTTACCTGCCCGACATCGATGAGGTTCTTGCCACACGAAAAGGTATCTGCCTTGACTACGCCGCTCTTATGACCAGTATGTTAAGAAGCCAGCGAATCCCCACCCGAATGGAGGTTGGTTATGCGGGAACAGCCTATCACGCCTGGCTCAGCACCTATATCGAGGACATCGGATGGGTCAACGGCATGATCGAATTTGACGGAACCACCTGGTCCCTGATGGATCCCACCTTTGCATCCACCACCGACACCGAGAAACTCAGATCTTTTATCGGAGACGGCAAAAACTACTCTGTAAAATATATTTATTAATCATCCGGAGGCAACATGAAAACCAATGGCACTATCAAAAAACTAAACAGCTATGAAATAGCAAACTTCTGCAGGCAGATGTCTCTTCTTATAAAAGCCGGCATCTCACCTTCAGAGGGCATTGAGATCCTTCTCCAGGACATCCACGACAAAGGAAGCCAGAAGCTCCTTAATAGGATCAATCAGGTTCTCCTAAGCGGCGAACAGTTCCACGTAGCTCTTCAGATGAGCGGTGTTTTCCCGGATTATGTTGTTCACATGGTAACCATCGGCGAGGAGTCCGGAACTCTGGACACCGTAATGGAATCCCTTGCCGACTACTATGACAGAGAGGAAAACATCCAGTCCAATATCAAGAGCGCCGTGAGCTACCCTCTTATCATGGTATTCATGATGCTTGTAGTTGTGGTGGTTCTCATCGTCAAGGTACTGCCCATCTTCGAGCAGGTATTTGCCCAGCTGGGAACCAGCATGAGCGGCTTCTCACAGTCACTTCTTAATCTTGGAACTCTTCTTAACCGCTATTCGGCAGCTCTTACTATCATACTGGTGGTTCTGGCGGGACTCTTCATCTTCTTCTCGGGAACCTCAACGGGAAAAAAGACCTTCAGGAACATCCTGACCGTTTTTGCCCCCACCAAGAAGCTGATGCATGAGCTTGAGAGTGAGCGATTTGCCAGCGGTATGGTACTGACATTATCAAGCGGAATGGACACCTATGAGGGTCTTGCCCTTGTTAACAAACTGGTGGAAAGCAAAGAGATGAAGGCCAAGGTGGAAAAATGCAGACAGCTCCTTCTTGACGGCGACAATTTCCCCGAAGCCCTTGAGAAATCCAAGATTTTCTCCTCCTTCTATTCACAAATGGTATCCGTAGGCTTTAAGACCGGGTCCATGGACGCTGCCATGAAGCAGATCGCCGACCGCTTTGAACACGAGACGGAGCGCAAGATCTTCTCTCTTATCTCGATACTTGAACCAACACTTGTAATCGTTTTATCCGTAATCGTAGGAATGATCCTTTTGTCTGTAATCCTTCCTCTGATGGGCATTATGTCCACCATAGGCTGATGAAGAAAGGCTGATATGTCAAGATTTGAAATGGGCGATGGCCACAAACTTCATATATCGGACAGCTTCTACAGAGTGATCTCTATCCTCATCTTTGCCATGGTACTGGTTCTCTTCTTCATCGCTGTGGACGAGACCGGACGAGGCACTGTCAAGAAGCAGCAGGAATCTCTTGAAAACGCTCTTTCAAGGGATATTGTCCAGTGCTATGCCATCGAGGGCAGATATCCTCCGAGTCTTGAGTACATGGAGGACCACTACGGACTAATTTATGACAAGTCTGTCTTCTTCGTGGATTACCAGCCCATCGGATCCAATCTGTACCCCGATGTAACCGTTATCTTGATTGAAGGCAATTAAAGGAGGCTCTTGGATGGATGTAAATAGTAAAAAGAGCCATGTGATAGATACGATGTTCGTCATCTGCCTGATGTTCCTCTTCGTCCTGTGCGCGGTGTCGGTTATAGGCATCGGCGCCAGTATCTACAATAAAAATGTCGGCCAGATGGCAGACAATTACTCCCACAGGATCACCAGCGCCTATGTCACCGAAAAGGTAAGACAGGCTGACGAAAACGGCGCAGTCTTCACTAAAGAGCTCTTTGGCAAAAATGTTCTCGTACTGCAGGAACAGCAGGGAAATGACCTGTACGATACCTATATCTATGAATACGAGGGCTATCTCATGGAACTCTATATAAGAGACAGCATTAAGACCTTTTATCCCCAGTCGGGACAGAAGATATTGAAGGTAAACAGCTTCAACGTAGCGGAAAACACCGATTCGGTGCTGGAAGTTGATATAGTTACCGAAGACGGCAACAAGAACAGGTTATACATAGCCAAAAGGAGTACAAGACAGCAGTAATGAACAGACGGGCAAGTTCTAAAATAAGTTTGTTCCTGATGGAACTTATAATTGCCATTCTATTCTTTTCCCTTGCAAGCGCAGTCTGTGTAAGGCTTTATTCTGCTGCCCACAGTCTCAGCGAAGAAAGCATTAATCTTAGCAATGCCCTGACCTGGTCCCAGAATCTGTCTGAAGCCTTTTACGGAACCAAAGGCGACGTAAAGGAGATGGAGAAGCTCTATCCCGAAGCAATTGTCAGTAAGGACGACTCCGAGGAACATGTTATTACCGTGGTGCTGTTTTTTGACGACGAATGGAATTATGTGGATGCAGAGCTTGTGGATGCCTCCTATGAAGTAATTCTGGAGACCCGCAGGAAAAGCGCAGATGAAGTCTACAGCGACGTAAACGAATACGGAATAACTCTTGTGGGAGACGCCGTTGTCGGAGAAGTAGCTGCCATCGATCTTAGAGGTACCACTGAAGTCTATTCTTTTATTCCGGAGAACGAAGATATGCTTCTCTACCACGGAAATGTTGATGTTTATGTAGGAAAGGGGGTGCCGCAATGAGCAAAGACAGACAGGCTCCCGCTCACGTGGGAAGTGCCTCTATCCTGCTGATCTTCACGGTTCTGAGTCTTATCTCCTTCTCGGCTCTTACCATGGTCAACTCCAAGGCGGACTACAACTTAAGCTATAACCTGTCCAGGAGACAGGCGGCCTACTATGAGGCCTGTCATAAGGGAAATGCCTTTGTGGCGGCGGTCAATTCAGGATATACAGAAGGTGCAGCAAAGGGCAAAATTTCAAAGAGTATACCGATAACCGACAATCAATCGCTCGATATTACGTTAATGTCAAATTTCACAAAAAACTCGGGTAATTCGGAAAATACCTTTACCATAACCCAGTGGAAGATAGTAAACTTCGAAGATTCAGGCTACGATACAACGCTTCCGGTGCTGAAAAGGGACGGCTGAATTTAAAACAATTTTCCTAAGACTTTATCAAATTTTAATTTTTTGCATAACGATTTAACGCATATATTTAGAAATCCGTGTTACAATAGATTATGTACTGAACAACTAATTTCAGAAAATGAATTGCTTTAATTTTCATAGCAACTAAAAATACTTATTGGAGGTTCAATATGGGAAAAAGAATACTCATTACCGATGACGCCGCTTTCATGCGTATGATGCTTAAGGATATCCTTTCCAAGAATGGATATGAGATTGCCGGCGAAGCTGAGAACGGTAAAATAGCAATCGAAAAATATAATGAGTTAAAGCCCGACCTTGTAACTCTTGATATCACCATGCCTGAGCTTGATGGTATCGGAGCCTTGAAGGGAATCAAGGCTGCAGATCCGAATGCAGTTTGTATTATGTGCTCTGCTATGGGTCAGCAGGCAATGGTAATTGAATCTATTCAGGCCGGTGCCAAGGACTTCATTGTAAAACCTTTCCAGGCAGATCGTGTTCTGGAGGCTGTTAAGAAGGCTATCGGATAATTTAATATTCGTCTAAAAAACCCAAAATTTAGGAGCTTGCCTCTGCAAGCTCCTTATTATTATGCCTATCTATTTCTTACGATTTCACTTCATTTGGCTTAATCTCTCCAAGGCAAAGAACCGATACAACGGAGATGATGAAAAAGCCGGAAAGAGCAAGAATAGCATTTCTAAGTCCCATCTTCTCTCCCATTATTCCCGTAAGAGCTGTGAAGATCGCACCGCCGATTCCGGTGGCTGTGGTGATCATTCCGGTGGCTGTAGCTTTTTTATCTGCGCAGTATTCCATCAAAATGTTGAGAACGCCGGGATAAATAGCACCGCATGCAAAGCCTAGAGGTATGCACAGAACAAGTGCTATCACGCCACTGTCAGCCCTTGAAATTACCGCTGAGATAAGCGGTATGGCGATTACAGAGGCAATCAGTATCTTACGTGCATACTTCGAATAGATTCCCACAAGAGCCCTTGAAGGTATCATAACAAGCCAGAAAAGAGATAATGCAAACTTACCGTAATCTGACATCAGAGCATCGGTGAAAAGAGTATCAACGAAGAAGGCAAATCCGTTCTCATATCCAACGTAGATGCACATCACAACGCACAAAAGAAATACTCCCGCAAAAATAAATTTGCCCGATATTCCTGCACTGTCTTTTATGCCCTTTGCTTCTTCAGGCTTTCCTCTTCCCCACAGCGTAATGCCGGCAAATGCAATGACTGTGCCAATGAAAAGAGTGATGAACAATATCCTCCAGTCTCCGCCTATTCCAAGATAATATTTAACGAAAAGAGGTGCCACAAAAGCTCCGAGCGCATACATTGCTGTCATGAATCCGATCTTGCGGCCACCTGTCACGGGATAATACTCAGCAAGTGCTGCGATCGCGATAAACTGAAGAGCGCTGGTTGTAAGTCCCAGGAAGAATATTCCTCCTATGAACACAGCCTGCAGAGAGCTGGTAAATACAAAAAGCGAAGCCATCGCCTGAATGCCCATCATTATAAGAAGGCATCGTATCTTGTTGGTTCTGTCAGCCCAGCTTCCAAGTATTATCGGAGCCAGCATCGTAGCCGTCAGCTCCACGGAAGCAAATATTCCCTTGGAACTCTCGGTAAGATCATAGACCTTTCCGATGGTATAGAGGCTTGCCTGGTAGCCTCCCGCCTCAAAGCCGTTGATGAAGATAATGAAAAACAAAAAGAGCCACAATAGATCCGGGGTCTTTTTCATATTGGACTTCTCCTCATTATATGAAACTTTTTGATATAATGGTCATGTATACATTTTATCATGTTTTTGACGCAAATAAGTAAAGGAATAGCTGTAATTATGTTTAATATACAAGAAATTAATAGCCTTGATATCCCGGCTCTGGAGGTGTACTCAAAAATCCCCGAAAGGCAGCTTCTGACCATTAATGAACCTGCCCCCGGTATTTTTATCGCCGAGAGCATGAAGGTCCTGGAAAGGGCCCTTGACGCCGGATATGAGCCCATATCTATGCTGGTATGTGACAGCAATCTGGAGGAACTTACAGACGGAAATTCAGACCTGTCCGTCAAGCTCCTGGAAGCTGCCAAAAAGCTTACCGACAGCCTTCCTGTCTACGTAGCGGATGAAAAGACTCTGGACCTTCTCACAGGTTATCACCTAACAGGCGGTTGCCTCTGTGCCATGAAGAGAAAACAAATGCCCGCTCCCGGTGATATCCTCAAGGACGCAAGGCGTATCGTAATCCTTGAGAATGTCATGAATCCCACCAATGTAGGTGCAATCTTCCGTTCTGCGGCAGCTCTTTCCATGGATGCGGTGCTACTTACCCACTCCTGCGCAGATCCCCTGTACAGAAGATGCATAAGGGTCAGCATGGGAAATGTGTTCCTGATCCCCTGGACCTTCATTGATTCCAGGAATATGTACTGGCCCGGACAGGGAATGGAATATCTGCATTCCCTTGGCTATAAAACAGCGGCTATGGCCCTTAGAAAAGAATCCGTCTATATTGACGACGACTCTCTCAAAAAAGAAGAAAAGCTCGCCCTTATAATGGGAAGCGAAGGAGACGGACTCCTATCCGAAACCATTGATAAGAGCGATCACGTGGTAAAAATACCCATGACCCCCGGCGTTGATTCCCTTAATGTGGCGGCAGCCAGCGCCCTGGCCTTTTGGGAGATATCAAAAAGACCTTCCCCGTAATATACGAGGAAGGTCCTTATTATGTACAGATTATTTATTGGTTCCTGCATCAGTTAATTGTAAATCTCAGCAGGTTGTCATTGATGGTATCAACAGCATCCGATACGGAGGAAGCGGCATTTGCAACAAGCTCTGAACTGGAAGCAACGCCCTTGGCAGCCTCAGTAACTTTATCCACATTCTCAGCGATCTCCTGAGTGGATGCGGACTGCTCTTCGGATACGGAAGCCATGTTGGTGGCAACATCGTTAACCTTCTGCATCTCCTGTGCCATATTGATAAGAATATCGTTGGCATCGGAGAGCTGTTTGGTGATCTCTTCGAAGGTGGTAGCTGCCACATTGACAGTCTCCGCACTGTTGTTGATAAGAGTTGTATTGGTCTCGGATTTCTCGGACAGCATCTGTACCTTCTGAGACATATCCTTGATGATCTCACCGATCTGGTTGGTGGCATCAGCAGAGTTCTGAGCCAGGGCTCCAATCTCGGAAGCAACAACCGCAAAGCCTTTTCCTGCTTCTCCGGCTCTTGCAGCCTCGATGGAAGCATTCAGGGACAGGAGGTTGGTCTGTGAAGAAATGGAATTGATAAGGTCTATGATCTGGGTGATCTTGTCCGCTGCTTCGTCAACGTTAGCAACCGCATCAGCCATATCCTTCATGGATTCCACGATATCTGTCATGCCGTTGGCAACGTTGGACATATCCTTCTGACCGGAGCCAGCCTTTTTAACCAGATCGTTCATGGAGGATTCTATCTGCTGTTCCTGCTCCGTTACATTGGAGACAGTCTCTGCAAGGACAGTGGCGTTCTCCGCAACCTCAGTTACGGCTCTCGCCATATTATCAATATTCTCTCTGATCTGTGTCATGCTTACAGACTGATTGTTTGCAGCCTCTTCCAGATCCTCCGCAGTACTCTTTGATGTCTGGGCATCACCCTGGAGCTTTCCGGACACATCCTTGATCTCTGTGAGTGAACTTCGCATTCCGTCGATAAATCCGCCCATCGCTCTGTTCATATATGCGATCTCATCGTCTCCCTTGGAGGTGATATTAACGGTAAAGTCACCGCCTGAGATCTTTTCGATATTATCGGTAAGAGTAGTTACCGGCTTCTTGATCATCTTATGCAGAGCCTGTGTGATAATGAGAACAACAATGATCACTGACACAATTGTAACTATAACAAGAACGCCGATAAGCTTCTGAAGCACTGCAAGAACCTCTTTCTGCTTGGCATAGAGGACTACGCTCCAGTCCGTCCCGCTGACACCTGAGGTAACGACATACCACTTGGTCTTGCCTGCGACGATGGGGTTGACTGTTTCCACTTCATCCTCACTCTGGTTTGCCACAAACTCGCCTATGGATGCGATAAGAGGATTATCGGTAACTTCAGATATGTTCTTGCCGCAAAGACTGGGATCATCTTTAAAGGAAAGGATAAGTCCGCTCTTTGTGATCATCATGGCACCACCTGACTGATATACAGCTACTTCATTCAGTTGTTTCTGTGTGTCTGCCATAAAAAGGTCCGCAGCAAAGCATCCCTCACGTCCATCCTTGAGGTGTACATGTCTGATAACGGTAGCGCAGAGTTCACCGGTAACAGCATCAAAATAGGGCTGATCGTAATAATAGAACCAGGAGTTATCATAACCTACAGCCTCCACATACCAGCCATGGGAAGTGACATCCTCCATAACATAATCCGGCGAACTGGGATAAATAAAGGTCTCGTCGTTGAGAGCCAGATAAGCTCCCGTAGGAATCAGACCATATCTTCCGACGGTTCCGGCCATATATTCCATTATCTCCTCGTTGCTGGAAAAGTCGTTCTGTTCAACCGCATCGGCAACAGCATTCAGATAATAGAATGTAGCTGTAAGCTCCTTGTTCACCTTGGCGGCACTGGCACTTACCTGATTGGTCAGAGATGTATCGATCAGATCCTTGACCATGCCGTAGCCAAAGACTATAACCAGACCCTCGGCAATAAGGATGCTTGCCACCAGAAGTGTGACAAACAGAATCGAAATCCTTACACTTATAGCTTTTGTGGCTCTTTTCTTTCCATTACTTCCTTCACTACTCATTACTGAAATACCCTCCTATTTTAGCAATTCAACGCCTATATATACACTAAATTACATTGATTTAATAACGCCCGTGTGAACATTCCCTAACCAGTATATTAAATTTGAATTACTTTTTTATGACTCTATTTCACGAATAATTGACTCATAATCCCTTTTTTCAAAGAAAGCCTTCAACCTCTCGTATTTATCCTGCTCTCCTGCAGGGATAATATAATCGCCAAGGTCCCTGAATATGCCTTCCACACAGACCTCGTTCTCTACCCTTGCGCCGTCAAGGAGAGCCTCATAGGCGCTCTCCAGAATGATCTCATCAGCCTCGGGCTTTTGATCCGATTCAAAATAAGGTGCCAGCTTATCCAGAAATTCCAGATAATCGCTCATCATGCTGTCATGATGCTCTTTTATATATTCTATATCCTTTGCTTTGCCTGCATCCTCCAACAGTCTTGCCTTCTCAGACAGTCCCATGATTCCCACCAGCTTGGCTGAGCTCTTAAGGGCATGAACCTTGATCGTATAGTTCTCATAGTCTTCGCTTTCATAGAAGCCCTTAATGGCAGTGCTGTTCTCCTCGATTGATTCATAGAATATCTTAAGTACAGCCAGGAATGAATCCTCAGAACCGCTGTTGGTCAGCGCGGTCTTTACATCAAGACCCTCAATATCTTCATACCACTTATGTTCAGCTGCAGAAGGTTCCTCATATGCCTCCTGAGTTACAGCATCGCTGCCGCTCTCCTCTTCCTCTTCTTCACTTGCGTTAGAGGCATCCGAAAGGCTTCTCGGATCCTTCTCATCCGGTATCATCGACTCGAAGTGATAGGGCTTGTCTCCCTTGTCCATATAGAGAAGGCCAAAGGTTCCGATACCGGAATTAACCGCAATGGCTGCGGAAGCTTTCTGGAACAAAATATGCTTGAATTTGAATCTTGCCTTTACTTCCTCAGCTATCCAGTTGAGTTCCTTATGGCTCATACCTACATATGCAATAAGCAGCATATCAAGATCGGGGTCAGCAGTCTTAGGCAGGATTCTTCTGATATACTTGCGTATGCAGTCTTCCTTTTCACCAAGGAACACCCAGCCCATGCTAAAGACACTCTTCTTAATCTGAAGAAGGGGATGCATATTGAGCGTAGACATGATCTTATGTATCCTCTCGGGCATATAGCCGCCCCTGACCATTAATCTCGTCTCGGTTACGAAGAAGCTGCAGTGCATCCTGGTCTTAACGGCCTCCAGTTCTTCGATAATGCGCTCCACAGACTGATTCTGCTGCGCCATCTGGTGAGCCAGCATTACAAGAAAGCCCATGGCACTCGAGAGAACTCCCGAGTCAAAAACGGTTACATTGTCAAACTGCCTTGCCGCCTTGGAAGCATTGTGATACTCCTCGCTCATACTGGGCGTTATGGAAATATGAATGATGTGATGAGCCTTCTGAAGCCTTCCTGCAAAGAACTCCTCAAAATCCTTGGTCTTGGGAGGCTCAGACCACACCTTGCCCTCCGGCGAATACATATAGTAAAGAAGCTCATCGGTATCGGCTTCCACATTGTCATAGAAGGTTCCCGCATCGGTATGAACCAGGAAGGAAATGATATCAAGCTGCATCTCCCGTATAAGGCTCAGCGGCAGGTCGCACAAACTGCTGGTGGTAATAAGAACCGGCACCTTTCTCCTGTAACCCTTAGAGGTATTGAGCACTTCAGTGGACAGATTGATGGCATTCCTTCTTACGATCTTTTCCTCGGGAAGAAGTGACAGGAGGCTTTCCTCCAGCTGCTTACCGGATACAGGCTTAAGAAGATACCCGTCAAAGCCGCTTCTTGCATACAATTCTTTATTCTCGCCGCCCGCATTGGCTGTAAGTATCACGACAGGAGTATTGTTGTTGATCTCCTCTTTTTGCTTACGAAGCCTTATCATGCAGTCGATACCGTCCATGCCGGGCATCAGATGATCCATGAATATCACATCATAGCGTGTGCTTCCGGTCATATACAGAGCCTGCTCTCCGCTGCCGGCAAGGTCAATCTGAACCTTGGTATCCGCAAGAAGCTTTCTCTCCACCTCAAGGTTCATCTCATTGTCATCCACAATAAGAATTCGTGCCTGAGGTGCGGTAAAGCTGTTCTCATACTTCTGAGTGCCTACGCCATTTCCGAAATTGGAGATACTGATATCGCCGATGGGAGCTTCATTGGTAACTCCCTGCCACAGTGAAACCGTGAAGGTAGCGCCCTGGCTGTACACACTGTTGACGCTTATGGTTCCGTCCATCAGCTCCACAAGCTGCTTAACAATGGATAGGCCAAGGCCCGTTCCCTCGATATGCCTGTTCTTTTCCTCATCCACTCTCTTGAAGGCATCAAAAAGATAGGGCAAAGCCTCCTGTTTGATACCCATTCCGGTATCCGTTACAGAGAAGATCAGATGAGTCTTGTCATCTCCGAATAGCTCCTGCTCCACATGGAGAGTGACAGAACCCTCGTTTGTATACTTAACTGCGTTATTCAAAAGATTGATAAGAATCTGCTTTATTCTTACTTCATCGCCGTAGAGCTCAGACGGTATCGAAGGGTCGATATCCACCTCAAATTTCAGACCCTTTTGCTCGGCCCTCAGCCATATCATATTTACGATCTCGGATACGAGAGCGGACATGCTGTAATTAACGGGTACAATGTCCATCTTGCCTGCCTCTATCTTACTGAGGTCAAGGATATCGTTAACAAGGGCAAGGAGCATTCTTCCTGAACCCTGAATATTGGCAGCATCCTTTTTGATCTCATCCGAAGCATCATCCTGGCGCAGTATGATCTCGTTAAGGCCTAGGATTGAATTGATAGGAGTTCTGATCTCATGGCTCATACTGGAGAAAAACTGATTCTGACTGCGGTTAAGTTCCTCTGCTCTCTCCGCCTGCTGCTGAGCCTTTTTGCTCTCCATGCTGAAGATCAGCTTCTGATACCTTAGCATCGCAAAGGTCGACAGACCTACCAGAATAACCGATACCAAAGAGTCTATCGCAAACATCTGAAGAGAGTGCCTCACCACCAGATCGGGAAAATGGAACCAGATGGCATACTCAGCGATGGTAATGGCTGTAATACAGAGCATCATTACCAGTCTGAAACCTCCTGTAAGGGACATACCTATAAACATATAGCTGAAGATTACCCAGAAGATACCGCCTCCCTGAGGTCCTCCTCCAAAGAAGAAGATTATCGGAAGAACGATAAATACCAGTGCAACAGCCTGTGCAACAGCTCCCTGCAGCAGTTTGCCCGAATACACACTGTATCCTGTTGCTATTGGAACCGTCACGATCATAACAGCCAGAGCAACAACCTCAACAATGTTCTCACCACCCAGAATATCGAAGATAATGGCTATGATCATGGCTATATCGCCCAAGGTGGCAAGCATGACCATGGTTCTTTCTTCGTAGCTGATGGAGGGGTCATTTAATTTTTCAGAAAGGAGTCTGAACAGTTTTCTCATGGCATACTCCTTTCCTCATACCTGACATTCCTGGGAGGAAGAATTCTCTTCATGACCCTTTCGAATTCCATGATATCAATGGGCTTGGCGATGAAGCCATCGAAGCCCTCATTCAGGAACATCTCTTTGGCGCCGCTGACAGCATTGGCAGTAAGGGCAACGATAAGGATGTTTCTGTCCTTTTCCCGAGCCATCTGTTTGAGCCTCTTCATGGCCTCAACTCCGTCCATCTCGGGCATCATATGATCCATGAAGATAATGTCGTAGGTCTTATCTCTGAATTTATCCAAAGACTCCTGTCCGCTGGCGGCGGTTTCAGTGATCATGCCATAATCCCTGAAGGTTCCGGTAGCGACAACCAGGTTCATTGGTTCGTCGTCAACAATAAGAGCCCTTACGCCGTCAAACATAGGCCTCTTTAGTCTCTCATCAAATATTGCATTAAGTTCACCGGTACTTCCGTTAAGGACCTTGGTGACGGGAAGTCCATACAAAGGCTTGGGCATAAGAACTATATTACTGCCCTTAGGTGTATTGAAGGTTCTGTTCACTGCAACCGCAACCACTGTATCTCCCGCTGCAACTTCGTCAAAATATGAAGCATTTCGGCGGTATTCCTCTTCGCCCATGAAGATATGGGATACCTCTACCCTGCTCATAAGGTTCCTGATTTCCTCCACAGAATATGCGGAATAGAGATTAATCTTAAGACCGGATGCAAGATTCACTGCCATCTGACGATAGAAATCTCTTACAGCAGAAACCTTGTATTTATTGGGAAGCATATGGAATATAACATTCTTAAAGCGATCTCTGTTGACGCTGAGGCAGTTAGATGAATTATCAACTTCCTGTGGCACGCAGAGTCTGACAGTGGTGCCTGTCTTGGCATCACTGTTGATAGTAACGAAGCCGTTCATGGCATGGGCAAAGCCATAGACAACGCTAAGCCCCAGACCTATGCCGCCGCTTGATCTGTTTCTCTCTTTGTTGGCCTGATAGAGTCCCTGGGAAACGAAGGACATATCATGGCCCGTCATGCCCTTACCGGTATCGGTAACTTCCATGGTAAGATTGACACCGTACTCTCTTTTGGTGGAGCTGATCTTTACGTAGATACCGCCCTTGTTGGTGAATTTCACAGCGTTATCTATAAGGTGACGCAGCATCTTGTGGAGCTTTTTGATGTCACCCTTCATGGAAATGGGCACCTTGGGATCAAGGTCGATGACCATCTCCAGCTTTTCTTTGCCCTCACGGATAATGTAATTGGACAGCACATCATTTACAAGGGAGGTGATCATATATTTGTCTTTTTCGATATATACGTTGCCGTTCTTGATCTCGGTATAATCCTGGATATCCTCTATCTGCCTGGAGAGGCGAAGGCCCGCATCCCTGATGGCAAGCACGTCCTCAGTGGTCTCGTTTTTAAGGATCAGGCTGGAGATACCATTGACAACGTTAACGGGAGTTCTGAGTTCGTGGGAAATATTAACCAGAAAGTCGTCCATATCCGAGAGGGAATTCTGCATCATCTTTTCATCCCCCTCTATGACCTCAAGAAGCCTCTTCCTGTCTATCATTATCCATCTGCAGACATAGTGCACGGAGAGGACCATGATGGTATGAAGTACCACCTTGGATATATTCAGCAAATTGAGTTCAACGGTGTGATAATAGGCAGCAAGAACGATCTGGACAAAAAGAACCAGTCCATACTGTATAAGAGTAAAGTTAAGAACAGTCACACTTCCCAAAAGGGAAAGCGCCACCGTCAGAAGCACATTTGCTATAGCAATATCAAAAAAGCAGGAATTGTGGATACCATGGAAGATCGCAGTGGCAAAGCTGAGCATGAGGATCACGTTCTCTCTCATGCTCTCCCGGCCGTACTGCGACAGATGCATTACCCACAGAGTGATCATTCCAAACACAAGGAGCGGTGGAACCCAGAACTCCCACATCTGAATTGCACTCTCAATGGTAACGCCAACAATGCATATTGTAAGGATTATTATGATCTTTGTATGAATACCGGTGCGGTTCTTCATGATCTTTAATCACCTAAAAACGATACAGAACAAACAACTGCGCATAATAAATTATACGTTTTTAAGATAAAATAATCACGATTTCTCCACTTTTTTCATGATTTTCATAATATTTTAATGAAATGATTTACAGCGTAATTGTGCCATTTATCTCGGGCAGAATGATTTTCCCCGCATGAGAAGACACCAGCTGTTCGGGTCTGAAGCTGTGAAGCGGAACAAGGACCGCAGGCTCTATCACATCAACGGTGTGACGAAGGTAATAAGGCTCCGCATGGCCGCCAAGGCCGCATCTTAAATAGTTTATCCCCAGGTTATCAAGGAGGCTGTAGAACTTGGCAAAGGAAGGATCATAGTCGCCAAGGGGCGCCCCGTCCATATGAAGATACAGGGAAATTACACTGTCCAGCTCAAAGAGCTCATAGACATGCTTGTAGTCCTGCTGAAGCACATACTTCTCAGGGTTTTCCAGCAGCATTTTTCTGATGGCAACAGGCCTGTTCTTAAGAAGAGGCGCCTTGAGCTCCCCGCCCTCAGGAAGGTATACGGCGAAGTTATCTTCGGGATAAAAGGCTGCCACATAGTCCGCCTGCTCAGGCTCAAGCGCCATGGTTCTTCCGCACTCAGCCAGAACTTCAATGAACCTGTGGATCCTCTCAACATTTCTGTTGTAGTTATTAATAACAAGGAGCTTCTCTTCTTCAAGAGCATGATTTTTGAACTCCTCAAGGAGAGTTGACTCGGTATGGTCTCTTACAGGTCCTTCAAGAGACAGCATGTCCACATCAGCGAAACTGATGGTGACGCCTTCGCTGATCATCAGATCCGCGCCCTTGCATTTCTCGGCAAAGGTTGCGCTTATCTCAGGATGATAGCCGTGGTATCTGTAATCTCCGGTATAGCAGATTTTTTTCCCATCTGCTTCGATCAGAAAACCGCAGGCTCCGATGACATCGTGGTCCACCTGAACACAGGTTACCTTGATATCTCCTACGGTGACAGATGCGTCATAATCTATGGGAAGAACCTTTTTATGCTCTCTTATCTCCAGCTCTCCCATTACCCCCATCTCGTGATATAGCCGTGCAGAATCAGCACTCATATACACAGGAACGCCTTGGTCAAGGGCTCCCAGACCACCCATGTGGTCGATATGCATATGAGAAATGATTATGAATATCTCTTTATCCGTTTCGCCATAGGCCTTAACCCCGAGCTTATGTGCAGTCTCAGGCTCATAGATGCCGTCGATGGCATTAAGTACCCCGAGCCTTACATAGTCATAGGCTTCTTTTCCCGGACGGAGCCTGACCTTATCATCTATTCTGTCCGCATAAGCAAATCCGAAATCAAAGAGGCAGATAGTGGTCTCTGTTTCCACTGCCACAACCGTTCCGCCTATTTCCCTAAGTCCACTGATAAAAGTAAGTTTAGCCATAAAACACCTCAAAAAGGAGAAAAAAGGCCGCCCGCCACATGGCAGGCAGCCCCAACTTTCATTTAATTCAAGTGATCAGAAATGAATTAATACTGAGCGTTGATTGCTTCAACGATAGTGTCAAGCCACTTCTGCGCGTCTGCCTTGTCATAAACAAGCTGCTCAACAGTTGAAGGAACTGTGCTTCTGATATCATTTGATGCATCAAATGTAGGTGAGAAGAAGAAGTCCTTGGACTGCTCGTAGCAAGCCTTAGCGCAAACGTTCTCATCCATGTATGCCTTGTAAGCATCTGTCTCGTAAGCAGATGTTCTGATAGGAAGGTAACCTGTTCCTACAGCCCACTCTACTACAGCGTCTGTGCTTGTGATGTACTTGAGGTACTCCCAAGCTGCAAGCTGCTTGTTAGAATCCTGTGAGAACATAACGATGTTTGTACCAGCCATGTTAGCTGCCTTAGCAACGTTGCCGGGGATAGGAGCTACTCCAAGATCCCAGCCCTCAGCCTTGATGTAAGAAACACCGGCTGAAGATCCGATGTAAGAAGCGATCATCTGGTTGCTGAGAACATTTGAGAAGTATCCGTCCTCACCAACAAGACGAGCATATCCATTGTTGTAAAGGTTTGAAAGGTACTCGAAGGTCTCAAGCCCCTTCTCATCGTTGAAAAGAGCGCCTGTAGCATCTACGTAGTCGCTTCCGTTCTGGTGAAGAGAAGCCTCAACAGCACCTGCAAGATCATCGTAACCGATGAAAGCGATGTTCTTGGAATCCATAACTGTCTTAGCAGCAGCCTCTACATCAGCCCAAGTCTGAGGAACTTCGATTCCGAGCTCATCGAACATTGTCTTGTTGTAGAAAAGAACATAAGTTGACTTGTTGTAAGGAACAGCGTGGATGAATCCGAACTCTGAGCACTCATCACGATAAGCTGAAACGATGTCATCCCAGTTATCAAAATCAGTTGCTACAAAATCATCAAGCTTAACTACCTTGTCGATGTAAGGTGTAAGCCAGTTGTTGTAAGCCTGAGCAAGATCGGGAAGAGCATCAGCTGCAGCTGAAGCCTGAAGCTTGGTCTGAAGGTCGCCGTATGCACCCTGGTTTACAAGTGTAACCTTGATGCCGTACTCGTTGTTTGCATTGAACTCATCTGTGATCTGTGTAAGTACAGACTCAAGATTGCCGTTCATAGCGTGCCAGAAAGTGATCTCTGTTGCTTCGATAGACTTAGACTCAGCAGCAGGAGCTTCCTCTGTAGCAGCAGCCTCTGTTGTAGCCTCTGTTGTTGCAGGAGCCTCAGTAGCAGGTGTCTCTGCAGGAGCCTCTGTTGTTGCGGGAGCTGTCTCACCACATCCAACCATCATGGATGCAGCCATAGCCATAGCAAGTACGCCGGCACCAAATTTTTTCAGTTTCATAATACTATTCTCCTTCCTTTCCGCGTAGCGGATGTAAAAAAAATATCTTCTAAGGCATTATTGCCCTTAGACCAAAATAACCCCAATATCATCCCTTAAGTCCGCTTCTTGTAACACCTTCGATGATGTACTTTCTAAGGAACAGATAGATGATGATGATAGGCATAACCAGCATACAGGATGCGGCCATGATAAGCTCTGTGGAAGAGCCTGCCTCAGTCTGGAAACGAACAAGTCCGTTGGAAAGAACTCTCATCTCCTGTGAGTTTGTAACAAGCAGTGGCCACAGGAATGCGTTCCAGCTACTGATGATGTTCAGGATCGCAATTGAGAAAATGGCCGATTTGTTCATGGGTACCATGATCTTGATCATATATTTGAAATCGGAGCACTTGTCAACCTTGGCTGCAAGGTAAAGTGACTCAGGTACCTGCATGAAGAAACGTGTCAGCAGATAAATGTAAAAGGCACTTGAGACCCAAGGTACGATCATGGCCTTGTAGGAATCGATCCACTTGAGCTTGATGATAGTCTCATAGTTGGTGATGATAAGCATTTCGCCGGGGATCATCAGTGTTGCAAGGAAAAGAGAGAACACTGTCTTCTTGCCGGGGAAATTAAGTCTTGAAAATGCGAAGGCTGACAGCACTGTAGTTACCAGTACGCCGCAGGTGGTGCACAGTGTAACGATCAGTGTGTTCACAAAATATCTCGCAAAAGGTGCTGCTGCCCAGGCCTCCTTGTAGTTACCCCACTGAGGAGTCTCCGGTAACAGCGCAGGCGGAATTGCAACCAGTTCGCTGGGTGTCTTAAGTGAAGATGAGATCATCCATACGAAGGGCAATATAGTAAAAACAGATCCCAGGATCAGTACTGCAAACTTCAGTACTGTCCCGATAATATTTCCAATATTTCTCTTATTATTCATAGCTATACCCTCTTTTATTTCTTATTGCCACCGGTTACACGAAGCTGAACCCTGGTGAAGATAAGAATAATTATGAACAGGACAACACTGCCTGCAGCAGCAACACCGTACTTGTAGCTGTTGTAGAACTTATCGTAAATGTAGTAAACGATAGTCATTGCCTTGTTGGCGGGGCCGGCTTTTCCCTGCAACAGAGAGAATACCACGATGTACACCTTGAAGGCACCGATCATTCCAAT